>MDSZ01132170.1_pt1 | contig 52809 bp, 44 predicted proteins | sample 811201 | NCBI WGS metagenome assembly MDSZ01 (sample SAMN05326647, study PRJNA326480) | marine metagenome | isolation source: seawater | place: Indian Ocean: North | collected 2010
CCTGCCGGGGATGGAAGATGACCTTCTTTGAAGGCGGGACCCATGTACCCTTCTTCATGCGCTGGCCTGACCGCATTGAAGCTGGCAGCCAGTATCAACGACCTGTGACCCACATCGATATCTTCAGCACCGTTGCCGCCGCGGCAAAAGTCGCAGTACCGGCAGATCGGGAAATCGACGGCGTGGACCTGCTTCCTTATCTAAGTGGCAAGACCAAAGGAGATCCTCACGAGGCAATATTCTGGCGCACCGGGACCTACCGTGCCGTGCGCAGCGGTGACTGGAAGCTACAGCTCAGCGATCCAGGTGAAACCGCGTTTCTCTACAATCTTGCGACAGATGCAACCGAGCAGCACAACGTAGCAGCGAGTGAACCTGAACAGCTTCATCGGCTGAAACGATTAATCGAAACTCGCATGAGCGAATGGTCAGTGCCGCTGCGACCTCCGTTGGTTAAAGGACCCCAATACCCTGACAAGCACCTGAATGAAAGGCTAGATGTGAATGATGTGCCGGTTTATTGGTACAACTGATTATTGTTGGTCCATTTAAGGGTTGAAAGTAATTAACGGCCCTCAAAGACCGCTGTGCGCCTTTCAATAAATGATTGCACACCTTCTTTCGCGTCTTCGCTCGCTAGCAATACTTTCTGCGTGGAGCCGAACGCTGCAACAGCTGCATCAAAACCTTCGACAATGTATCGTCGAGAAGAGGCCTTCGTTTCCTGCACAGCCAAGGGAGCAAGTTCAGCTATCTGTTCGGCGATCTCTATAGCACGATCTAGTTGAGTACCAGAAGGAACGACTTCTTGCACGATTCCAATGCGATAGGCTTCGGCGGCATCGAATTCGTCCGCCGTGAGCAGGTGATACATTGCGTTCCCCCAACCTCCGCGGTCGACGAAACGAATCGTCGCGCCACCGGTTGCGTGAATACCGCGCTTTGGTTCCAATTGAGAGAAGCGACAGTCTTCTGCAGCAATCACAATATCTCCAGCCAGCGCGAGTTCGATACCCAATGTGAAAGTGATGCCATGGCAAGCTGTAATTATTGGCTTTCTGCAGGCACGGCCGAAACCCATGGGATCAATAACGTTATGCTCCCCATCTCGCCGACCACCTGCTTCCATCCGTTCGGTCCACTTCGGTAGATCGAGGCCGGCCGTAAAATGATCACCGTGGCCAAAGATAACGCCGCAGCGGAGTTCGTCATTTTCATCAAGCTGAGTGAACGCAGCTGTCAATTCCTTAGCCATTTTAGGCGTGTAGCCATTGTATTTTTCTGGGCGATTGAACCCTATCAGCAAAACGTGGTTCCGTACTTCGACGCTGATTGTCCCTTCATCTTCAGCCATAGTTTTACTCCTATTTACCTACCAGCTATTTAGTGTTGTGTTGTTCCGGCCGGGAGAGTGAAAGATCTGACGCCAAGTCAGAAATCTTCACCGCTTTTATTGCGACAAATCTCAACGAGTGATTGTTCTGAGTAATGCATTGCCCTGCACTTTTTTCAGGGCGATTCGTAGACGATCTCTTTTCGGCACTATACCCGCGACAATCTCATCCGCTTGAAAGCGATCTAGCTACTGATTTGGCACTCAATTCATCTTAGTAAAATTCACGGTAAAGTTAAGTTCGTCACGCTCAAATACCGTCCAGCCATTATACTTATCGGTACTCTCGTTGCATGATGCGAATTTGCTGAATAGAGGAAACTGCGTAGGTTCAATGTCCCTAGTGAATAGCTCAGCGACTTTATCAGTTGATTCAGCGGAATTTGTGAACTCTGCCCACAAGAAATCTGCATCTGGATTATTAGACCCATAATAATTTCCAAAGTGGTAGCCAGTGCCTTCATAGTTACTGTCTCTCACAGCACTTGTGTAGCTCTCAAGAAATGCTTTCGCCTCTTCGCTTGAAGCTCCGTTTTCGTAATTGCAGAGCGACACTTCGCTATGGAAGTAGCCTGATTCAGAAAATTCACCAAACTCCTCGGCACCTATTGGGAAGACAGCTTCAAAAGAATTTCTATTTTGCCCGTCACAATTAAAGACGTTAGCGTATTTTTCTGTCCACTCGGCAACCTGCTCATTGTCTACCCAGGTGGCCCAAGCTTCCGTAGCAGTTACCTCAGAATCCCATTGAAGTTCCCACCACGCGCCCTCCGGGTAAGTATTCGTGTCAGAAGCTGGAAGGTAAATCCATCCTCCGACGAGAGCTTCAGCACTGATTAAATTTCGCCATTCAGAAATCATCTCATTCATTAATTCAGGTGAATATTCCGAGCCCGTTCTACACGCTACAAATTCGTTGAAGTAAGTTACATCTCTGACGTCGAAGCTTTCCTCAACCATCTCCGAAATCTCTGTCGATTCAGTACAACTCGTCAGCAGCGCTACAAGAACTAAAACCATTGGGTTTGATTTTGACTTAAACATCTTTGTGCTCCTTATTTCTTATTACCTTGCCCAGTCAACACTGTGTAATCAGATAACTTGATCGAATAAGAGTTGTAAGCGTAAGGTGGACAACAACTTCTTCCCGAGCAAATCATTATGCATGCAGTACGTTTTGGAGTCAGCTATGACTTTCGTAATCCTCCTAGCTCCGGGATAGATAATACCGTCCTGTACGCCGAAATTCTCGAGCAGGTACAGTGGCTCGAATCGCTTGGTGCTGACCTCGTATGGTTCACAGAGCATCACTTTGTTGATGACGGCTATCTGCCAAGCTGGGTTCCCATTGCTGGCGCATTAGCTGCCCTGACTGAACGAATAAGATTTAACACCGACATTTGTTTGATGCCGTTTAATCACCCCGTTCGGCTGGCAGAGGACCTTGCAGTCCTGGATAACCTATCCAACGGAAGAGTCGAAGTAGGATTAGGTATGGGTTATGCGCCCCATGAGTTCAGAGGTTTCGGTATTCCCAAAAGCCGCCGGGTATCGCTTATGGATGAAGGTATAGAAGTAATTATGCGGTGCTTTACCGGAGAGAAGTTCAGTTATCACGGGAAACGTTATCAGCTCGAGAATGTGATCATTACGCCAGGCTACGTACAGGAAGATGGCCCACCTTTATGGTTGGCTGCTATGTCTGCGGCCGGGGCTAGGCGGGCTGCAAGGTACAACACCCATTTCCTACCCCAAGGTTTGAAAAGTGAAGTTTTCGATACATGGACCGATGCCATGGTAGCTGAAAACAGGAAACCCGAGAACTATCGCAAGGGGATTATCCGAAGCATTCTGGTAACCGATGACAGGGACAATGACTGGCCAATAATTCGAGCCGCAGAGCGCTACAGAATGGAACTTTATAACCGCTTTTTTCAAGAGAGCGGCGAAGGCTTCGGAACAGGAGGCGAGCCCATCCCTCAGACCTGGATCGTTGGTGACGAAGATCATTGCGTACGAGAGCTTTGTAGCTTTATCCACGAATTCGGTATGACAGATATTGTTACTATGGCGGTGCCTCCTGGGCTTCGCGCAGAACAGATGCAGGACAGTCTTGAGCGGTTATTTCGTGATGTGATACCCCGAGTCAAGGCAGAGATAAGCGAGGCCATCGATTGAAGCTATACGGCAGTTTTGTATTGCTGATACTAATCAGCGTATCCGCCCTTGCAGAGACGATCACATTACCGAAGGTTATGGCATGGAGTGCCTACAATTTAGGCACGACCGGGTATAACCAGGCAGTTGGAATATCAAAAATGCTCAAGGATCGGCATAGGGTCACTTTACGAGTGATTCCAGGTAAAAATGATGTTTCAAGATTATTGCCACTTCGAGTTGACAGAGTTCAGTTCTCCGCCAACGGTGTATCCACCTACTTTGCTCAAGAAGGAACATTTCAATTCGCCGCGCCTCGATGGGGTCCCCTTCCTGTAAGGCTTGTGATGATGTCTTATGGACTGTCTAATCAAGCCGTCGCAGTATCAGCAAATTCGACTATCTACTCAGCGAATGACCTGAAGAACAAGCGCATCGCCTATGTACGTGGTTCTCCAGCTGTTAATATTTCCATAGAAGCCATGCTAGCGTGTGGAGAATTATCATGGAGCGACGTAAATCGCATTGATTTTCCCGGCTATGGCGCAATGTGGAACGGCATAGTAGAGGGCCACGTAGACCTCGCCTATGCCGCAACGGTTTCTGGTCCAAGCCGCAAGCTCGAGGCATCTCCACAGGGAATTCGCTGGTTGCCCGTCCCTCATGATGACTCCGGTTGTTGGCAAAGACTACTTGCTGTAGCGCCTTATTTCAGGCCTCATCTTGCCACACGAGGTGCCGCAATCAGTGAAGCAAACCCGCATGAGGGAGCAACTTATCCCTACCCGCTGCTAATGACCCTGGCGGAACGCGATGAGGATCTTGTTTACAATCTGACCAAAGCAATGCACTTGGGTTATGAAGACTATGCCTCGGCAGATCCCGGATCGATTGGCTGGCATATCGATCGTCAAGATTTCAACTGGGTCGTACCTTTCCATAACGGCGCAATCCGATATTTTCGTGAAATAGAGCGATGGACCTCCGAAAACGAAGCGCACAATCAACAGCTAATCTCACGCCAGACTATACTGAAATCAACCTGGCAGGAAGTTATGCAACTCACGTCGCCTGTGACAGGGGTATTCAGTGCGGAAGAACTACCTGATCTCTGGCAGCGTCTCAGGGCTCTGCGTTTGCGACAGGCTGGGTTCGATCCTGTCTGGGAGGGTTAACGCTTGCAATTGGAACGGATCCGTGAACCCGGAAAAGTCACTCGCCTCCTCCTGATCGCTGGTTCACTCTGCGTCATTGGACTGACACTCGACCAGCTTAGACTTTTCGGTAACCCATTGCTGGACGCCGTCATCGTGCTGGAAACGCACTTTTACTACGCGATTTTCGCTTTGTTGCTGCCATTTGCTTTTCTACTTTATCGGTCCAACAGCAGGTATGACCTATTCGCAATGGACGCTGGTTTAGCATGCCTTACCTTTGCCTGCTGCTCTTGGTTATTTATAAATGCAGAATCCATCCTGGACGAGGGGTGGGAATTTATAGCACCTGAACGAGCAATTCAGGTTAGTCTTCTACTTTGGATACTAGCATTGGAAAGCGTAAGAAGAGCCGGAGGAACGGCACTTTTTGGCTTGGTGGCTTTATTTTCTATCTATCCAATGTTCGCCGACAAAGTTCCCGAGATGATCTCTGGGATGAAGATCGGGTTAAACGAAACAGCGGCTTATCATGTGATGAGCATAGAGAGTCTATTTGGTCTGCCCTTTCGTGCTTTCGCGAACCTCGTCATCGGTTTTCTTGTCTTCGGTGTGGTGCTTCAGCACTCTGGCGGCGGACGGTTTTTTATCGATCTTGCTTTTGCAATGTTTGGACAGGTTCGGGGAGGTCCAGCGAAAGTAGCGATAGTCAGCAGCGGTCTGATGGGCTCTATGAGCGGCAGCGTCATTACAAACGTCGTCACAACGGGTCAACTCACGATACCTGTGATGCAACAAAATGGCATTAAGGCCCGAACTGCAGCAGCTGTAGAAGCTTGCGCGTCAACCGGCGGCGTACTTTTACCACCCATCATGGGCTCGACTGCATTTGTCATGGCCGCTTTTCTACAAATGCCCTACTACGGCGTTGCTGTTGCTGCTGCAGTTCCAGCCATACTTTATTTCCTAGCCCTATTTCTACAACTGGATGCCTATGCGGGGCGCGAACAGTTAAGCGGCCTCAGCGATGCCGAGCTGCCTAATGTCAAGGAGGCTTTCGAGAAAGGTTGGTATTACATTGCAGCTTTTTTGGTACTCATAATATTGCTACTTGTCATGCAAAGGGAGCAACTAGCGCCCTGGGCTGCAACCGGTTGCCTGCTGGCCTCCCATCAGATATTCGGTGAAAAATTTACATCGACCGCATTCTTAAACATGCTGATCGCCGTTGCCAGGCTTCTCGTTGAACTATTGGCTGTCCTGGCGGGAGTAGGTTTAATCGTTGGCGCTTTGTCTGTGACCGGTTTATCGGGCACTCTAATCAATGATCTGCTTTTTATAGCTGGCGGATCGACCGGGGTTCTACTCGTCATGGGCGCAACAACGAGTTTTATCCTCGGAATTGGCATGACCGTTACGGCAGCCTATATCTTTCTGGCCATTGTGCTAGCACCGGCGCTCATCGAAGGGGGACTGCACCCCGTGGCTGTGCATCTATTTATACTCTACTGGGGCATGTTGTCCTTCATCACACCACCGGTCGCCCTTGGAGCCTTTGCGGCCGCTACCATAGCTAGAACAAAACCGATGCTTGCGGCGCTCGATGCAATGCGACTGAGCTCGGTTATTTACCTCATTCCATTTTTGTTCGTGATGGATCCGGACCTAGTACTCGCCAATGGAATAAATGCCGCGGTCTTCAAACTACTGGAAGTTGTGCCGGCCATTTACTGCATCGCTATGGGAACCCAGGGTTGGCTTCCGCGGATCGGAAAGCTGAATATCTTCGCGGCACTGAGTCTGCTGATAGGAGGCACTTTGATAGCTTTACCAGATTTAAAGATCATTAATATTAATACCAGCGAAGTAGGGTTAGACGGTCTAGGATTACTCATCATAGCGCTAGGCCTTTTGTACCAACTCTTTTCCGCTCGCAGTAGAAAAGACTAGTCTTTCTTATCAACCATACTCATGACGTCCAATGAACTGCCTTCAGGCGCTGCGATCTCAACTACTCTCTCTTCAACATCATCATATTCCAGTCGCAATGCCCGGCATATGGTCGCGTGCATTTCGTACATACATGTTACATAAGTAAATTCCAGAATAGCTGCATCCGATAAATGCTCACGGAGCGCCTCAAAAACTCCGTCACTCACTCGACCACCTGACAAGACCAGATCGTCGGTATAGGCTAGTACAGCGCGTTCAAGTGCCGAAAACCTTTCGCTGACCGTCCAATTGGGGATGTCTGCTATCTGCTCTTCCGTCAAGCCAGCTGCTCTCCCTGCTTTACAATGCTGCGAAAAGACAAACTGACTGCCGCGGGCATATCCTGCTCTTGCCTGCCCTAACTCTCTGATCTTCGGGTCAATCAGGCAATCTTCTGTCCTGTATAGCTGGAAGCCCATAGTCGCATGACGAAACACATCGGGGTGCAACGCAAAGACCGACCACCAGTTGCCAGGCGTGCCTGTTGCCGTCCCAGGTTCGTCGACAGGATCTCGATCTCCAAATAAATTCTGGAACACAGGTTCCATAAACGATTCAATGTCGGCACGTCGCCGCTGCTCTAGTCTAGGCATAGTATCTCCTGTATCTGTCCAATTTATCGTTACTGGAAGTATCCCGCATCTTTAAGCCAGTTGGAATGAAGGGCTCGTTAGTGCATGGTGTAACTTGCAATCAACAACCCACCCGCCAGTGGGAGAGTCGCAATGAGAAAAACAATAAAGGAATAAGATAAAACCTTGTTGGCCTTGAGCCCCGTCATAATCAAAAGAGGTATAACAACGAAGGGATGAATGATATTCGTCCATTGATCGCCATATGCTACACCAAGAACGATCAAAGACGGATCCGTTCCAAGCAGCTTGGCTGCTTCTAAAAACGCCGGCCCTTGGACCGCCCATTGGGCTCCGCCCGAGGGAATAAAGAGATTAATTAGTCCTCCAGAGAAGAATGCGATCAAAGGTAGCGTTTCTGCACTACCTATTTCCGCAAAGTATCCCGCCATCATCGTTACGACGCCAGTTCCTATCATCAGCCCCATTATGCCGCCATAAAGAGGATACTGGAGCAACGTGGGAATGACTGCGCGGCCAGCACGCATCATCACGTCAATCAAATTACTTGCGTTCTTGGTCAGCAGTAGGCACAAACCTAAGAAAGTCCAGTTAACAATATTTAGTTCAAGCTGAGCTCCCCTAGTAAAAAACCAATAGCCAACATAACCAAACAATAATAAACCCATTGTGGTTGTTGGCCATCTGGCATGTTCAAAAGCCGACGCGAACCCAGGACGCATTTCCAAATCTGAACTTTTAGGAATCTCTCCCGATACAGAAAGAGATTTTTCTTCAATTTCTTCTACATCTTTATTATCCGGTGCGAGCCGACTTGTCGTGAAAGCAACAACAACGACAGTAGCCAAGATTGTCATGAGGTTGTACGGCGACAAAATAGTTTCCGTTACCGGTAACACGCCACCCAACATTTCCTGCATCGGATTGCCTTCCGTGGCCACCAATAACGGTGCCGATGCCGAGTACCCCATATGCCACACAACGAAGCCACTAAAAGCGGCCCCGCCGAGCAAAGGATAGTGAATCTTGTCTCCCCTGGCCTTGAATCGAAGTGCAATTTCACGAGCCATCAAACCACCAAGTATCGTGCCAAGTGGCCAGGCTATAAGGCAAACACAACTAGTAAAAATTGCTGCAAAGGCGTAAGCCTTCGAAGCAGTCTTCGGAAGGTCTGCGAGAGCTTCCAAAAGGCGCGGCACCGGCCCAAGATGAGCGAGCGAAAAAGAAAAAAGGATGGTTAGACTAACTTGAGTGATAAAAGGTAACAGGGATGATAATCCCTGTCCCCAGGAAACAAGAACTTCAACTGGAGTCGCGTCGGTGACACTCCACGCGAGGATCATTGCGATAAACGTCATCAACACACCGAAAGAAAATGGCTCCGGCATAAATCGGTCGAAGAGGCCAACAACCTTTTGCGCAAATTTTTGCATAAATATTCAGCTACACGGCTGGTTTAGCTGCTGACGTATACCACGCAGGTATAAATTCGACGAAAGCTGTTCCATGTCGTTGCGCCATCGAACTGAATTATCCATCCAGCGAGGATATTTGTTTGCTAAACGTTTATACGTGGCTCTGGCTGCAGCAAGTTTAATTGGATACTGACAATAACAATCGGAGGCTGGTGCCATACCTGCCGCTGCACATTGCCTGACCTTCGTAACCAATTGGTCTAACTCTCGATCTAGAACTTCTATGTCCTTTATCTCTGAGACCTTATGGATATCAATAGTCTGACCAGACAGCACCTCAGCAGTAGCGATAGCAAGAATGAAAAACGGAACTACAAGCCTCATCTAGGTCATCCCGTTTATCGTTCTAACGCTTCGATGCCCGAGCAATCGATCATCGGCAGTCACCAGCCTCCCCTCCCCGGCAAGAGTCGTTGCCACGATAAGGCGATCCACCGCATCACCACGGAATTGCTTTAATCCCGCCGCCACTAGGGCAATCGCACCATCCAGCGGAATTTCAAAAAAACCACTGTTCAATAACCTTACGCGCCAATCAGGGAGCACGCCTTCAAACTCAAGCCTCTCCTGATCTATTAAGCGACTAATTTCCCAAAAGGTTACAGTCGCAACGCCAATCTCTTCACGATCGTAAGCTGCTTCAATTGTTCTTCTCGCACGGTTACCGAGAAGTTCAGATCCTTGATCCAGCCAAACCAAAATGTGGGTATCAAGCAAAAGCACTATGACTCCTCGTCATCCCAATCATCCGAAACTGGTTCAACTAAATCGTCTTTAAGCTGCCACAGGCCTCGATGTAGGCCATACAACTCTTTCGGACGTTCCTTGACCGGCACAAGTTTCGATACAGGTTTGCCGTTCTTGGTGACAACAATCTCTTCACCAGAATGTGCAACATCATCCATCAGACTGAGGCACTTCGCCTTGAATTCGGATGCCTTAATGGTTCTCATTTCGGCTATATAATGACCATAGTCATGACCATGGTAATTATAATTAACAATTGTGCAAGTCTTTTTTTCAACAGTTTTGAGACTGTATGAAATCAAAGCATGGAGATAAAAGCGCCAAGAAATTGCGCCATAAACAATACTTAAATAGGAGCAAACCCCTTTAAAGGGCTGCGCGAGGAGTTATGCAGCTAAATGAGAAAACCGGCCGAAAAGACAGCCTGACAGCGCTGCGAAGAGCAATTGGAATCCCTAGATTGGTTAATCAGCCAACTGCAGCGTTAGAACCTATCTGGGCCAAACGAGGCTCATTCGGCATAAGCCACTCGTCCCCCATAACCTGAGCAACTTGCAACTCTGGAGGGATATTTTCGATTCCTATCAACCTATCTGCCCACTGGTTCCAATGATAGATACGCGCTTCCTGATAGCTCAGAGGGACTCCTTGAAATCCTGCGGACTCCATGGACTGCTGAATTCGTGGACCAAATGTAGTGTCTTCCTGTAACACCTGACTTAACTCCTTGTCGTCTGGAGACGTCCACATATTCTTGTAATGCTCAGGCATGGGACCACCGCCCCAATCTTTACAGAAGGTCCAGACCTCAAATCGAGTCGTGTTGATACTGGTTGGCCAGAATAAAAGGGGCGGCAGCGCGCGGTGAGAAAGCGGCGAGACCCAGTTCGGGAAAATACCGTAAGACTGTGTACAGGTTCGACCAATTTCGCCAACCGTTTCTATGTTCGGGAAGAGTGTGCGATCGTCGTCCCTTTCTTCAATAACCATTTTATTTGGCGCGATCATTCGGCCATGACCGTTTCTATAGAAGCTATTGACGTTTCGACGATCATCCAGCATCGGCGCCACCGTAGACGGATGAATACCTTTGATGTGATAGACCTCCGTATTGGCCTCCATAGCAATTTTCCAATTGCATTGTAGATCGAACGCCTGGTGCCCTACCAAACGACAATTATCAAACTGAAACTCGGCGAGCTCATCAGCGACAGGTCCAAGCCAATCCAGGAGACTCGGAGCTAATTCATCAAAATTTATGAAAATGAGATTACCAAACATTTCTGTTCGAACAGACTTTAGGCCGCGACAGCTCAAATCAAGGTCACGAAAATCTTCGGGATCACGGACATTAACTAGATTACCCTGGAGATCATAAGTCCAACCGTGGTAGATGCAGGTCAACCTAATTTTTTTCCCTTGCGCTTCAGTAACAACAGGCGCTCCACGATGCCGACAAGTGTTATAGAAAGTGTTTATCCGCCCTAAATCATCGTGCACAACCACTAGCGGATCACCGGTGTTATCCCAAAGCATGAAGGAGCCTGGCTCTGGCACCTGGTCAACATGACCCACAAAGAGCCAAGACTTTCGCCAGATGTGCTGTTTCTCGAGTTCATAGAACCGTTGATCGGTATACCGGCCCGCTGGCAGATCTGGCAATGCCGGAAAGCCCGAAGGGGGCTCCGATCTCGATGCTTCAAATTCCATCAAAAGCCGAAGATTATCGATAGCTTGTTGTTCCATTGCGACCTCGCAAGGTTAAACTGGGATCCAACCATAGATGATAAACGCCAGTGCACACTGAGACAAACATACTGCTGAAAGATACAGAGTTAATGGATTCCCATTGCAGAACTTACTTCGCGGACGTAAGACTGAAGGGCAACCAGATTGTAGAGGTCGGCGAGATAGAGCCAAATTACGACGAAATAGTCATAAATGCTAGGCGAAGCCTACTGATTCCTGGCTTGAATGACCATCACACGCATCTCCTATCTTATGCTGCCTCACTCGACTCTGTAGTCTGCGGACCGCCTTCTGTCAGTAATCAGGAGCAACTGATTGACGCTCTCATGAACCGGCCAGGCAACAACTGGCTCAGAGGTGTCGGATTTCACGAAAGCGTTACGCCAAAGATGGATCGAGCCTGGCTCGATGCGCATGGGCCCAATCGGCCAGTTCGCATACAACATCGATCCGGGCGTCTCTGGATATTGAATAGCCAAGGACTTGATCGTATTGCAAGGCAGGCAGATTCGCTTTCGCGCCAAGAGCGATTGAGTTTGAGCAATTCAGATGGACGCTTGTACGATGTCGACAAACTGGTCAGTAAACTGACACGAGCCGAGCCGCCACCCATTAAACGTGCGAGCAAGGTGCTCGCGAGCTATGGTGTCACTGGGCTTAACGATATGACGCCGTCAAACGACGATAAAGTATTGGGTTGGTTTAAGTCACTTCGTGATGAAGGCACGATCATGCAGAAAGTCATGCTTTCAGGCCAATTGTCTCTGACTATGAACGACTTCGACCAGTCACTAATGCTAGGTGCCACCAAAGTCCATCTTCATGATAACGACCTCCCTGTATTCGATGACTTCGTTGAGCTCATTAGAGAAAGCGAGAAGCAATCCAGGTGTATCGCGGTTCATTGCGTAACTGAATTGGCGCTAGTCTTCACTCTTGCTGCGCTGGAAGCAGCAGAGGTCGGAAGCGGCCATCGCATAGAACACGCTTCGGTTATCCCGCCACATCTTATAGGACAGCTACAAACCCTTCAGTTATGCGTCGTAACACAACCGAATTTCGTTGCAGAGAAAGGTGACAACTACAGGCAAGAGATCCCGGCGACCGAACATCCTTACCTTTATCGCTGTAAAAGTCTGATAAGCGCAGGGATACCCCTGGCTTTTGGAACAGACTTACCTTTTGGAAAGCCAGACCCATGGCAAGCGATGCAGGCAGCCGTTGATCGCCGAACACCGAGTGGTGAAACTTTTAATCAAACAGAGCGTCTCACTCCAGAGCAAGCGCTCAAGGGATTCATAGGGAATCTAGAATCACCATTCGAACCCGCGGTTATCCGACCAGGAATAACTGCTGATCTCTGCTTACTAGACGTTCCTTGGAAACAGCTTCGGGACGATCTTGATGCGAAACATGTTCGAATGACTATCGCCGAAGGTAAAACTATTTATTCAAGGGATTGAAGCACTTCGTCAGTGTGCTCGCCCAGATGTGGTGCACGGCGTGATATCGACCAAGGACTGCCGTGCAGTCGATACGGCGCCCCGGGGTACCTAATCGTCCTGCCGAGATCATCGTGGATCACGTCGACCTGAAACCCTCTTGCTTTGATATGTTTATCTTCAAATGCTTCCTCAGGTGAATAAATGACACCGACGGACAAACCAGCCTCTTGGCAGCCTATGAAAAATTCGTACGCGGTTAGACTAGATGCTATGAGCTGCAACGCTTCTCGACCTGCCGCAAAAATAGTCGTTATCGTCTCATCAGTGCCAAGCTGCGATAAATCGAATGATCCATCCCAGTTCGCACCCATTTCCAAGAACACTGCTTCGGGGAATTTGTCTATAAGTTCAAGCTTCTCAAGCCAACGGTTCAGCCGATCGAATTCCTGTGGAAATCGAGGAGGAACACCCGTGTTCACATATCGACCATCAGCGCAACGCATCTGAGTTTCACCAGTCGGACTGGTTGCAGCATGTCGTCCGGTTTGCCGCTGCACTGTCTCGCCGGCAACAAGCCACGCATAGCTAGCTGCTTCCGTCGTAACATTTAATGCACCAACTATGCTGACATCTATAAATTGCCCTTTACCACCTAAATCGCGATGGAGCAGCGCCGTTAGAATTGAGAGAACAGCGTAATGACAGCCCGTGTGATATCCCTGGTATCCCCAACCTCGCACAGGCGGCAATGCATGGTCATCATAACCGCAACTCCAAGGGGGGCCGCCAGCGGCCATCAAAGTCAAATCTGTGCATGGCAAATCCGAGAGCGGTTCACCTCTGCCATATGGCGTGACGGCCGCGTGAATCAATTCAGGCTGAAATTTGCACAATTGCGCATAATCAGCCCCGAGTTTTCTCAGCCGTTGAGTCGGCTCAGATTCAAGTAAGATATCTGAGCTAGCAATGAGTCGCCGGAAAGAATCACGTCCAAACTCATCGTCAAGATCTAGAACCACACTTCGTTTACTCGTGTTGTAGTGCAAAAAATGCAGGCTACGATGACCACCTGGTTCATCGTCAACGAAAGGCGGGAAGCCCCTGGAGGCATCACCACTGGGCGGCTCGACAAGGATTACATCGGCTCCCATATCAGCCAACAACTTTCCCGCAAAGGAAATGCGTTCATTCGCTAGCTCTATGACCCTCACATGATCAAGCGCAGTCATATAATACCTTCCTCAACCAATTGGGCCACTTCTACTGACTTCATGCCTAATATCTCTGTAAGAACCTTTTCGTTGTGCTCGCCAAGACAAGGGCCTGCTTTGTCAAATTGCCAATCAGTCTCTGAAAGGTGAACAGGCAGCCCATCCACACGAACCGTTCCAATAGCATTGTGTTGAACTTTTGGCCAAAGACCAAATGCCGCCGTGGTAACATCGTGATCGATTCGCTCCTGCGGCTTTTGAACAACTGCGACGGGTAACTGCAATTCTCGCAACATATCTTGCAAACTTAACTTATCCTGAAGTCGTGTCCATTCCCCAAGCTTTACATCAAGCTCGCCCTGCAGTTCAAGCCGTGTCTCGAGCTCCTCAAAATTTCGCGCCCAAGGCTCTCCAATCAAACCAGCCAAGCGCGACCAATCGTTATTCTGCCGACAGGAGATTGCTATCCAGTTATCTTCCCCCGATGCCGGGTAGATACCATGCGGCGCCATAGGCAGATACTGACTCCGATTAGAGTTAACGCCTGTTTCAGTCCGAAGCGGTCTTCCATTTACCGTCCAGTCAAGCAATGCGGGGCCATTCAAACTGAGCGCCGATTCTGCACAAGCGAGATCGACCCATTGGCCTTCTCCTGTTTTATTCCTGTGTATAAGCGCAAGCATAATGGCCATCGCCATATAATAGGCTCCCGTATGATCCATATAAGAGTAACCCCAGCCCGCAGGTGGTTGCCCTTTAAGGCCAGAGGAAAACGTTAAGCCAGATACAGCCTGAACAATTGGTCCCCACGTTTTGAAATGGCGATAAGGTCCCGAATGCCCGAAACCGCAATTGGATACATAAACAATGTCGGGCTTGATTTCACGCAGCGCTTCGTAACCAAAGCCCCACCGATCCAATACGCCATAAGCAAAATTTTCGGTTACTGCGTCGGATACACTAATCAACTCTCTAAGAATATCTTTTGCGCGCTCAGTTCGGAGATTGAGGGTGATCCCCAGCTTGCCTACATTGTGATTGTTGAACGCGCCACCCATATCAATACCACGCCGTTCATCTTTGAACGGCTGCATACCACGTAGTATGTCCCAACGACCAGCTTGCACAGGATCTTCTACCCTAATCACCTCCGCACCAAACGCCGCTAACCAACGAGTCGCTCCGGCACCCGCCAACTGCCCCGTAAAGTCACAGACCCTTATCCCTTCAAGCGCTTTATGCATTCTTAGTTTTATGTTCTCCACCGACGTTTAATTTAAACCAGAACTTTGTAATTACCCTTGTTCTAAATGATCGTCATACCAGGCTTCGACCTGTCGATCGACCAACCCCCATGCAACGGCTTCCTCAACACTGAGGCGAATACCAGTTAAAGCAAGCCAATTCATTCGTTGTCGACCAATTCTCCTCGGTATACTCACGCATCCGCCCGCTCCCGGAATAAGGCCCATCGCAACTTCGGGCAACTGAAAAAAAGTATCGGGTGTCGCGGTGACGTGTCTTGCGAATGCGGGTATCTCAATGCCAGCACCTACGCAAGCACCGTGCAGATGGAAAGTATAACGGTGAGCTTCTTGCGCGAGATAGCGGGCGGGCATCCTCGCTTGCCGGATTCGATGAGCTTCTGCCAGGTCCCTCATAAGACCGAATTCTGTCAAATCACCGCCTGCACTAAAACACGGGCCCTCGCCCCAAACATGTGCTTCCTCTATTGTAGAGTCCATAGCTACAAGCTTGAAAGCCTCGGTAAGGTCGTCCCGCATCATTGCCGATAAAGCATTTCGATTAACGGGCGAATTCAAACGAATCTGCACTCGAGCATCGAACCGATCGACAATTACCTTTTGTGCTGGAAGATGTTCGTCATGTGTCTTCAAAGAAGATTCAACATGATTCTCAGTATTTTTTTGGCCATGATGCTCGAAATCTCGTTCAAGACGCTGCACCTTAAAATCAGATAGCCATGCTTTAAACTCAACTCCTCCCTGGAGGGTACCATAGCCAAGAGACTCAATTACGAGCGCTGAATTTATAGGTAGGTCTGACGTCACACGAGTAACTTGAACCAAAATAGCAGACGCTTTTGGATGGGCTTCAATCGCGTGTATCAGCAAGCTCAACTGTTCCTCGTTTTCTACCACCACATCGAAATGGTCAATAAAACTGCGATTACTGCTTCCTAAACCAATTACTGGTACAGGCTGACGCCTAATCCACTCTGCAACATCGGCTCTTTGATTAGGATAAAAACTATCCAGATCTAGCACAAAATATTTAACATTCGATGCATCAGCGGCGTTAGGCTCATTCAACAGCGACGCAAATTCAACGCGATCAACGAGATTTGTCATTCTGTCACTTTATGTTCAACATCATACTTCGATCAAGTGAGGCAGTTTGGAGCTATCCATGCAAGAACCACTGGAAGGTATAAAAGTTCTAGAAATGACCGTGGCCGTACAAGGTCCCTCGGCTGGTTTATATCTCCGGGATATGGGCGCCGAAGTCGTCAAGCTCGAACCACCTCTAGGTGACGGCAGTCGCTATGTTAGAGCACAACAAAACAATACCCCTGATGGTACGGTGGCCCCCCAGTACGTAGCCGCGAATCGCGGTAAGCGTTCTATCTGTCTGGATATTTCGACAAAAACCGGCAGAAAAGCTGTGCATGCTCTATTAAAAGATGCTGACGTTTTCCTAACCAATTACAGGCTCCCTGCGCTCAAGAAAATGGGGTTGGATTATGAAAGCCTGAAAACCCAGCACCCCCTGCTAATTCATGCTTCAGTCAACGGCTTTGGCCCAGAGGGCCCAGACGCGGACAAGGCTATGCTCGACGGGGTCGCAGCTAGCCGTGGCGGACTCGTCCATCATACCGGCTATGCGGATCGGGAATCGTGCTTACCAGGCGCGATCATCATCGACACAGCCGGTGCCATGCAACTTGCTCTTGGGACCATGACCGCCATTGTGGCCCGAGAAAGACATGGAGTAGGCCAACAAGTGCAGACGTCGGCGCTAGGCACCGCTCTATGGTTGCAGCAGTGGGAACTGACCCACGTTGCCATGACGGGCGCTTCCTTGGAGCGATCAGGCAACCATCACGCCAACATTAGAGGGTTTTATGGTGTCTACCAAACCAAAGATGGTGGTGAAATTATGTTAGCGCAGGTCATGGACGCTGAGGCCTGGGATGCCCTGGCAATATTTGCCGATGCTTTCGAACTTTCGTTAGATCCCCGCTTCCAAACACCGGGTCAGAGGCTTGGCGAAGGGCTTACAGAAGCTTCAACCGCAGAACTTCGCGCGATTCTACGCAAAGCCTTTGCGGCTAAAAACACGGAAGAATGGGTAGAATTTCTCTACACGCAACCAGAGATAATCTGGGAAAAAGTCAGGAGTTGGGCAGAGGTCTTGAAGGATCGTCAAGCCCACGCAAATAATTACTTTACGTCAGTAGACATCCCCGGTGTAGGAGCCACACAAACTGTAGGCAATCTGGTTTCACTCAGTGCCACACCTGGTTCGCCAAAAGGCAACCCGCCTGAACTTGGCGAGGGCAATGATGAACTGTTGATCGCAGCTGGCTTATCGAGGGAAGAGATCAGCGAAATCGAAAATACCGCGACCCAGGTCCGAGACAATATTCAACAAGAACTTTTTAAAGTGGCTGCAGCTGCAGCAGTCTATCAGCCAGATTACTAATTAAGCGGCACCCACTGGTTCAAGATTGACATCGTCAGACGTCAGTTCCCGAGTCCAAGCTGCGAACTCAACCAATATCCCATCGGGATCTTTAAAATAAATGGATCGCACAAACGTCGTATCATTCAATTCTTCGCTGGCGCCCATTTCTGAATCATCGTGATTAACGATGGGCGTACACTCAACACCAGCATCAGTCAAACGCTGGTGATACTCCTCTATCTTATCTGAAGCAACATCAAAGGCTACATGGTTCATGGAAGCATGAGCTGATGTGATGGAACCAGCCCCAACAACGTTAGCAGCATTCGATACACCTGGTTGACACTCAGGGGCATCTGGAAACCAGAAAAATGCAAGCTGATCACCGCCGCCACAATCGAAAAAAAAGTGCTGTCCCCCGTCGAAGGGCAGACTAATGGTCTTTGTAAGAGGCATACCCAACACCCCCTCGTAAAAGTCGACGGTTTTTTTCATATCCTTACAGACCAACGCAAGGTGATTAATACCTCGAAAGTCAAATTTGCCATTCGCCGCCATGAATTTCTCCTATACTCTCAAAAACATATTAAGTAGCCTTGTTCAGCACTGTCAAATACTCAATCGCCCAATGCCAATACTTGAAACAATTTGAACGAAACCAAAGCGGACTTTTACACTGTGCTAAACAATCCTATATGTATTTAAGTGGCTAAGGCATCTCAAATTTACAAAAGTTCATACGAGCTATACAGCCAACCAATTCTCTCAATTAAAGCCAAGTCATTTCTACCAAACCTACAAATCTAGACCAACCTAAATGTGCAAAGAGTAACGCCAGCGCTATTAATCGAAGACATTAGCTAACAACCGTCTATTCCAATTACTATTCGAAAAAACTCTGTTCCGTTATATTGCCCAATCTGATCCGAGCCGGAAAAAACGTGGCGCACAAAAATCAAAAGACTATAAAAACATTTATTGGCTTGGCGAAGGCCATAGATTGGTACGACGTAAGTTTACAGTCTATTCTCGACGACCTCGATCTAAAATCCGTTAACAGAACCCAATCTATGATTCTCGTTCACATCGCTAGCGGCACTGGTAGGCCTTCAGACATAGCCCGCGAGATGGGCACGTCTAAACAAAACATCCATGCCATGTCCCGGCAACTGATTGCAGACGGAATAATCAAGCAAGCACCTGATCCGGAGGACCGCCGCTCTAAGATTTATAACTTTGCTGAACCAGATCTAGAATTACGTAATATCGTTCTAAAGATTCTTGCACACCTAGATAGAAAACTAGCGGAACAAATTGGCGCTAAATCATTCAAAGAATTAAATGCAGCCCTGTCAGCAGACTGGGGTGACTACGAAACGATCGCACCCAAAAAAATCATGACTAAGCAAACTAGTCAATATACTTGACGAAAATTTCCATTTGTACAAAACTCGAGCCGACTGCCTGTACGCGCGGCGCCTTTGATTTTAGCAAACGGAGGAAAACATGTTTTCTAATTATAAAAATATATTCCAGACAAGCCTTGTATCAGTTTTATTTTGTCTACTTGGTTTTTCCAATGCAGCAGCGTCATCTGAGGAAAGAGCATCACCGGCAATAGAGGAAATAGTTGTTACTGCCCGAAAGCGGGAAGAAAATATGCAATCTGTTCCTCTAGCCGTTTCAGTTCTTAGTGGTAAAGAAATGTTGGAGCAAGGCGGCATGAAGATTGACGCTATTGGACAAATGGCACCAAACGTACATTTTGAAGCAGCCGGCGGCACCAGCGGGGTCAAATCACCACACGTTTTCATTAGAGGCATGGGGCAGGCAGACTTTATTCCCGTGGAAGATCCCGCAGTTGGCATTTATATCGATGGTGTTTATATGGGACGTAATATCGGTAGTGTCTTCGATCTAATCGATATAGAACGAGTAGAAGTCCTGCGAGGACCTCAGGGTACTCTATTTGGTCGAAACACAATTGGTGGCGCAGTGAATATAGTGTCTAGCATGCCTCACAGCGATAGCTTGGAAGGCTCACTCAAAATAGCAGGCGGCAGCGATGATCTAGTAGAAATGAACGCTACAGTAAACATGCCCATATCAGAAAATATAAGCGCCAGATTCAGCCTATTCTCTCGGGAACGCGATGGTTACGTAGACGCAATACAATATGACAACGTCAAGTTAGGCAGCGATGATACCAAAGGAGTAAGGGCCCGAATCGTTGCTGATTTATCGGACAATTTCTCTATAGACTTCGCCGCAGATTATACAAAATCTGAAGAAACTCCCGGAGCTATAACACCGATCGCAGGAATAAGCGGTTTTAACGGTTCGACGATCACGCAAGGTTTGCCTTCGAATCCTTTTCCCTTCTTCTGGAACGCCATTTACAGCGGAGATCCAGCATCGTGCAACACAAGTACCGGTCAGGCGACCAACACCGCCTGCTACGGGCCTGTTTGGAATACGGGAGATATGTACGAAACTAACTCAGTTTTTGTTAATGGAGCTGGGAGGCAGATCAAGCCCGAGCAGAGTGTAGAGGTTCAGGGCGCGAATCTGACCATGACCTGGAATCTGAATAACGTAGAAATAAAATCCATAACAGCGTATCGAGAATTTGATATTGACCTAGTTAATGATCTCGATTTCTCGCCTCACATTATCTTTGCGAACAACCACGATAAATACGCGCAAGACCAACTATCCCAGGAAATACAAATTAGCGGCGAAACACCAAATGGGAAACTGAATTACCTTGTTGGACTTTACTATTTTGAAGAAGAGGGGCACGAAGCAATACCAAATCAAATTGCCTTTGCTCCGCCTCTCTCGGGCCCGCCTGACTTTTTCTTTCAATATTTAGACAGATTTATTGACAACGATAGTACTGCTATTTTTGCCCAGCTCAATTACGAAATTACGGAAGATTTGAGACTAACTGTCGGCGCAAGAAGGACAGAGAGTAATAAAGACTTTAACCTGCTTACACAAAGAAGAGTGGGACCTCTTTCCGACCAGTTCGGCAAGCTGACTACTAAAGAAACGACGCCCTTGGTTTCACTATCCTGGGATCTAAATAATGACGTTATGTTATACGCCACATATTCTGAGGGATATCGGGACGGCAGTTACGCTGCCAGATTTACAGGAGCTGTCCCTACACCTCTCCCTAATTATGATCCAGAGTACGTCGACAATTTCGAAATCGGTGTCAAGTCGAGCCTGCTTGACCAGCGCGTCAGACTTAATCTGACTGCATTTAGAATGGATTATGAAGACATTCAAATTTCTGCATCAAGCGATCAAGTTACTACTGCATCGACAAAGGAAAACCTTGGCGAGGCAACCATACAGGGTCTTGAGTTAGAACTGATGGCGAGAGTGAGCAACAACTTCTCATTGGGAGCAAATATAGGCTATCTAGATGATGAAATTGATAGCCTTACAGGTAGATTAATATCAAACACTGTTGAAATTGGCCCAAACAATGACCTGCCCAATACTCCAGATTGGACTTTATCTATTATGGCAAAGTACGAAATGCAACTTTCTAACGGAGCTACTCTTTCATTACGGGCCGATTATGCGGCTAAAGACGATTTCCATTATCGAGCCGAAAATCTGAGCGAGACTGAGAACGACGATTATCGAAATCTAAATCTTAACGGGACGTACATAACTGCCGATGGCTCTTGGGAAGCCACTGTCGGAGTAAGAAATGCCACTGACGAGGAATACTATCAATCTGCAACTCCTTTTTCCTCGAATGGTCTAGTTTTCGGGCAGCCCGTTCGCCCGCGTACCGGCTATCTATCTCTTCAATATAACTTCGGAAATTGAGATATGAGTGAAAAAAGGATACCGGACCAATCGGTTACGAGTTATCCCATTGCAGAAGGATTATTCCTTTAACAGCAAGAATAAGCCGATCTTGTTATGTTGCTAAATGGCAAGAACGCTGTTGTTGTAGGAGGTGGTCAGACCTCAGGAGTGACGATAGGTAATGGGAGAGCTACGGCAATCCAGTTCGCGCGCGAGGGTGCGCGCGTGCTGGTCGCAGACCGGGACCCTAAATCTGCCGAAGAAACGGCCGACCTGATCAATGCAGAGGGTGGAGAAGCGTTAGCTTATCAAGCGGACGTCCGACACGAACCTGATGTAGAAAATATGATTAAAGCTGCGCTCGATGCTTGGGGAGCAATCGATATCCTGCACAATAACGTAGGTGTAAGTATCGCCGGCCACGATGCAAGAATAGAGGATATGACACCGGACTCTTATAACTTGCTGGTAGAAATCAACCTAAGGGCGATGGTCCTGACTACTAAACACGTTCTGCCATCCATGAGGGAAGCAGGTGCGGGAGTGATTATCAATATCTCTTCTATGGCTGCACGTAAAGCTTATCCCTTGGTGGGCTACAAAACTACTAAAGCCGCGGTAATCGCATTGACGGAGCAGACCGCGGCTCTCAATGCCCGTTATGGTATTCGAGCAAATGTGCTTCTCCCTGGACTCATGAATACCCCAATGGCTATTGAGAGCCGTGTATCAACAGAAAGATCTCGGGAAACCATCATCGCAGAAAGGGACGCTCAAGTACCACTCGGCCGTAAGATGGGCACCGCATGGGACGTGGCTCATGCTGCGGCTTTCCTAGCATCAGACCGGGCAGGCTTCATCACAGGAGTCGCTCTTCCAATTGATGGGGGCACATCAGTTGTATAGTGACTGAACAACAGACATCGGAAAAAAGAAAATTCCCAATTATTAAGGGCAGGCCAGCGCAACGCCTGTTGACTTGAAAGCTTCTAACTTCACCTATTAACTACGCTACGAACCAATCGCTAGACCTTTGGATCTACATTAAGGCGAGCAACTTCTGCCATCAGCCTTAACGCTTGTTCATCGCCATTGATAGTGAGTCCAGTAATACCGCTATCCTCCCAATCCCTGAAACGTTTCTGAATTCGCTGACGATCGCCAACCAGTGCACCTTGGTCGACAAATTCATCAGGAACTGCATCAGCTGCTTCATCTTTGCGCTTTGCTAGGAATAGTTCTTGAATCCGCTCTGCAGCGTCTCCAAAGCCGCGACGCACCATCATCTCTTTGTGAAAATTCTTGTTTTTGTGTCCCATCCCGCCAACATACAGCGCGATATTGGGCTTCAACCGGTGAAGCGACCCCTTTACATCCTCCGTGACAATAACTGCAGCACCCGATTGGGACTCAAATTGGCTTGCATCTTTATCGGCCTTTTCCAGACCCGCTTTAATCCATGGCTCGTAGAGTCCGTAATTTTCAGGTACCAGCCCAAGAGGTAACCAGCCATCAGCAATTTCTGCCGTCAACTTAACAGTGGATTCCATCCCCGTCCCTAGCCAAATAGGGATAGACGGATTCATGTGCAAAATGGATTTCAAAGGTTTACCGACGCCCATGGCACCATCGCCGCTATAAGGCAAAGAGATCTCCTTGCCCTCGTGGATAACGGGCTCTTCTCGTCGAAAAATCTTCTTCATGATAGTGACGTAGTCCTTTATCCGATAATAGGGCCGACCCCAAGGTTGCCCGTACCATCCCTCCACTATCTGCGGGCCAGAAACACCAATCCCGCATATAACTCGATTACCTCCTGCCAGCGCATCAATTGTAGCAATCGTCATTGCGGCATTGGCCGGTGTTCTACCAGCTAGTTGAATGACAGCCGTGCCAAGACGAATTCTCTCAGTCTTGGCCGCTAGAAAAGCTAACGGCGACAAAGCATCCGAACCATAAGCCTCAGCAGTCCAAACAGTGTCATAGCCGAGTCGCTCTGCCAACTGCACTTTTTCTACGGGCAACTTCATCGCCCCACCCGAATAGCCGAGCATTAAACCTAACTTCATCGTCTTTCTCCGCTGTGTCGATTAACTTAACTACTAGCCTGGTCGGTTGGTTCTGCCCTCAAAGAGATGTGAAGGCCGAATCTTTTCGTACTCTTCAACGACGGGCGCGAATTCTTCCGGTGTGCTAGCATGGATAATGATGCCATCGGCACCAGCTTCAAACTGTGTCAACCAAGACCGCGCACATTCTTTAGCATTTCCAACTGCTGCAGGCCGCCAGGCTTCCGGAATAACTTTTTCAATTTCAGCCAACTGAGCTGTTGTCGCAATACTATCAATCAATCCGCCAACATTTCTTACAGCCTCTGATTGGCGGAAGGCTTCTAGAGCCTCAGAGTCCCAACCATTTATTTCAGCGAGCATATCTCCATAACCGGGTATTTGCAGGTAAGTCGCAAGACGAGCAATAATATATTTCAAGTAGATTTCTTCGCTCACGTCACAGCAAGTCGCATAAACCGACCAATTCAGAACAGAGCCTTGTCGTCTTCCTGCTAGCTTTTCGCCCGCTCGCACACGAGCGATCGAATCAGAAAGCGCTTTGTCGTTCATAAAAGTATGGAGGTGCGTGCCATCATAATATTGACCCGCATGCTCGAGACTCTTAGGACCAAAACCGACATAGAGTATCGGTAATTCCTCGTCCAGATAGTCTGCTACAGAAAGTAATGGATAGACACCAAGGGACCCCTCATATCCTTTTATAGTTTCACCTCGCCATAGTCGACGCAGAAGATCAATAAACTCACGTTCTCGCTCATAAGTAATCGGCTGCATGCCTCGAATTTGCCAACCTAGGGCCACCCCTTTTGCCAAACCAAGAGCGAAGCGACCTTCTGACAAGCGATGCAACGTGCTGCCTATGGAGGCGGTAACGGTGGGATGCCTTTTATTGAGATTAGTTGCCGAGGTGCCGATAAATATCTCGTTTGTCACAGCGGCCACAGCGCCACAAATAGCTGCTATTTCTTTATAGTCAGGTCGCTCTGATATCATTATGTTGCCGATGCCTAAAGCCTCTGCATCTTGCGCTTGCTTCAGGATGTCCCGCGGGGATCGCGTATGACCAGGTAGACCATAAAATCCTAGCTCTGGAAATTTAGACTGATAACTGGGATACATTAAAGCTCCTGTGATTTTTCTTGGTTGTTATTTCTGAACATCGAAATTAACAAGCGACCTTAAAAACTTGGCTTGGTTGAATAAGGCGTAAGCTGAAGTTCGTGGGTCCAGCAAGACCGATCCTGAGTGTGGAGATAGTAAAAGGCATCTGCAATGGCCATGGGATTCATAATAATTTCAGGGTTTTTCTGTGCCATCGGCAATGCGCGAGTACCCGGTGAATCGATTAACCCATCAACAATCACATTCGCGACATGAATGCCATGACTTGAGTATTCTTCGGTCAGGACCTGCGCGAGCGTTCTCATCATAACTCGAGGATAGTAGAGAGACTGACCTGTCTTCCTTTTCCGACCTCGCAATGACGATGCATTATTCGTTATGAAAAAAGAACCACTCCCACGCTTGCGCATTGCAGGCAGAACCTCCTTTGCAAGTAAGAATGGTCCACGACTGGCAATATGTTGCGCTGTGTCAAAAATTTCAGTCGGTACAAATTCCAAGAGCTCCATTTCCGGAGGGAGGTCTCGGCCTTCTAAATAACCAGCATTCAATACCAACACATCTGGATCAGCGAGATTAGAACGAATATTATGACACGCCTGTTGGACAGAAGCCTCAGAGACTAAGTCAAGTTCGACAACGCTAGAATCATGGCCCTGAGCGAGTATAGCTGCTGCAAGGGGTTCCGCGTTTGAGGCCCTTCTAGTTGTCAAAACAACATGATAACCATGCGCTGCAAACTTCTGAGCAACAGCGCCGCCAACACCCCAGCGAACAGCCACCGGAAGGTCTTCGTCAGAAATTTCTTTCCCATGGGCGAGCCGGGTATTACGCCCATCTGATTGCCATTTGGACGTAGCGCCAACAACCACGGCAACGGGTTTGAGTGTCATCTCGATCTCCTTGACTCACTAGCGCACCGATAAAGTTTCCTAGAAAGTTCATATAAACTGAATAAAAATAGTCTCAAACATTGGCAAAACTAGACTAAACAGACCTGCATTAAAGCCCTTCAGCTATTTCCCGCAATCGATATTTTTGTATCTTTCCCGTTGAGGTTTTTTCTAGCGGACCAAAGACGACGGTTTTAGGTAATTTAAAACCAGCCAAATGCTCCCTGCAAAAGGCGATGACCTCTTCCTCTGTAAGAAGCTCACCCGAAAGCAAAGTCACAAAAGCACACGGGTGTTCACCCCACTTAGGATCGGATCTAGCAACAACCGCCGCTTCCATGATTTTCGGGTGGCGAAACAATACATCTTCAATTTCGATACTCGAGATGTTTTCCCCGCCCGATATAATGATATCCTTAGAACGATCTTTAATTTGAATATAACCATCCGGATGACACACAGCGATATCGCCGGAATGGAACCAGCCGCCCGCGAAAGCTTCCTCGGTCGCAGAAGGGTTTTTCAAGTAGCCCTTCATGACTATGTTGCCTCGCATGAAAACCTCCCCCTGTGTTTCACCGTCCCAAGGCACTGGCTCAAGAGTCTTTGGGTCAGCAACCATCATGGCACCAGCAAGCACGGAGGAAACCCCCTGTCTCGCCTTGAGATCCGCTTTCTCCTGAAGCGATAATTCATTCCACTGATCACGCCACACGGAGACGACCATCGGACCGTAGGTCTCGGTCAACCCGTAGACTTGCACCACCTGAAATCCAAGCTCTTCCATACCCCTAATAACGGCAGCTGGCGGAGCCGCACCAGCGGTCATAACCTTAATACCTGACTTTAGACCTTCGTGTAGGGATTTATCTGCGTTCAGCAATGTATTCAAAACAACGGGCGCACCACAGAAATGTGTAACGCCATTCTTCTTGAACGATTCAAACACGGCATCTTCGCGGACATGTCTCAAACAAATCGTCAAACCAGCTACGGCAGCCAACGTCCAGGGAAAGCACCAACCGTTACAGTGGAACATCGGCAAGGTCCAAAGATAGTGCGGATGCAGTCCCATCTCCCATGTCAGAGCATTATTCACAGCATTTAGATAGGCTCCTCGATGGTGATAAACGACACCTTTCGGGTTACCAGTCGTACCCGATGTATAATTCAACGATATCGCATCCCACTCATCGCTTGGACGTATTGGAACGAACGCTTCTCGCCCTTCTGCTAACAAACTTTCGTAGTCGACAGAACCCAGTCGCCGGCCACCAAGATAGAGCGGATCGTCAACATCGACGACCAAAATGTCGCGATCGAGTATGTCCAGAGCAGCTTCAACGACTTCGCTAAACTCTCGGTCAGTAAAAAGAACTTTAGCCTCTGCATGATCGAGTATAAAAGCGACAGCTGCGGCATCTAGTCGTGTGTTAATGGCATTAAAGACACCACCTGACATCGGCACAGCAAAATGTAACTCAAACATCTCAGGGATATTAGGTAATATCGCGGCCACTGTATCACCCTTGCTTATTCCTCGTTGCGACAAAGCTGATGCTATACCGCAACATCGCCGATATACCTCTCGCCATGTCCAAGTCGACTCTCCGTGCCTGATAGCTGGATAGTAGGGATACAAAGTCGCGGAGCGCTCAAGGAAACTGATCGGCGTAAGGGCCTCATAGTTGGCTGCGTTCTGCTCTAAGCCCTGATCATAATTTGTCATCTATCAACCTAACTTCAGTTTGCAAACGAGATCTTGCCATAATTTCAATCCTTTACGTTTCAACAGTTATCTTAGCGGCCCCGCTGATGTCGTCATCCTGCAGGAACTTCTTAGGGTGGAAGTGTCTTAGAGGCTGAATCGTCGGGAGCAGAATATCAATCAAGCAACAGTAACTACCCAAGCATAACGTGTCGCTTCATCACGAGTAAAAAGTTTCTTATAACACCATCTGTCCGAACGAACGGCCTGCATTGAGCCTTATACAAATTAGTCCAACGGGCATGTATTCAAATGTCATCTACTATCAAACTTGAACAGTACTTCGTTCTATATCAGATAATATGTTGATCCCGCAGAGCAAGAATCTCTGACTCGGAGTAACCCAGATTTTTCATAATTTCATCAGTATGCTGACCTAGTTCAGGCACGTTGCCAGATGGGCTAAGGGGCGTGCCGCTCATTCGAATAGGAGTACCGACTATCCGCTGATTCGAACCGGCATTGTCTTTTGCTTCCTGGAAATAACCGTTTTGCCAAAGGCCTTCATCTGCTACAGCTTGTCTATAGTCCCTGACTGGCGCGTAACGAACACTCATAGACCGAAGTTCATTAGACCATTGCTCCGTCGTCTTGGTCTGAAAGACAGGATTCAATAGCTCGAATAATTCATCTAAGTCTTCCCGACTAGCCAGCAAACCCTGATAGCGTTCGTCCAACGCTAGCTCTGGCTGCCCCATGGCGATAAAAAAAGCGTCACGACTATCAGGTGGTACACCTATAATGCCGATCCACCCGTCACTGGTTTGAAAAATACCGTAGACTCCTCTCAACAATGGGTGAGAGTAATGACCCCGGCCAGGTACTTCATCCGTCAAGAGAAAATGAGTATATTCTGAAGCTTGCGCCCAGATTTGGCCGCCGACGAGAGATCCTTCAATCAGCTGCCCTAAACCGGTTCTCTCACGGGAGTAGAGGGCAGCTAGAATTCCACTAAGAAGGTTCTGAGATGCTATGTGATCAGCTATTGTTGCTCCGACCGGCGACAAAGGCGTGCCATCGTAGCCTATAGTGCTGACTAACCCGCCAGCACACTGTCCGGCCAGATCAGCCCCTTCCATCTGTGCATCAGGACCAATGGGACCAAAGCTGGAGCCTGCTGCGCAGATTATACTTTTGTTTACCATGCACAAGTCGTCATACCCTAGACCCCACTCCTCGAGCGTGCCAGGTTTAAAATTGCTAATTACTACGTCCGCCGAGCGTACCATTTTCTTAAAGATACTTGCTCCCTCAGTGGTTCTCAGATCAAGTGTCATACCGCGTTTACCTCGATTAGAGGCCTCGAAATATGGCGTTCTAAGATCAGTTTGGGAACAAAATATCCATCGAGCCAGGTCTCCAACTTGGGGGAGTTCAATTTTAATAACATCAGCGCCCATGTCAGCTAAAGTCGCTGCCGCCTGCGGCCCCTGAACTAACTGACCTAGATCCAACACTCTGATGTCTGCCAATGCTTGCTCCATAATCCACTTCCTAGGCCAAACTGCAGGCAATTTGTTAAATTAATCAAAAGGATAGCACGGAGATCCAAAATCAAAAGAGAAAGCTCAAGCCTTACTTTAGCGCCACTAATTTAATCGTTTCATGCTAATATCTGCGGTCATTTTTTATCGTCGTGAATCCTGAACAATGACTAAAAATACAGACGATCTGCGGATCGCTGAGATGGAAGAACTGATTTCGCCGGCGACACTAATCGAAGAACTGCCAATTTCGAAATCAACTGCCGAAACGGTAAGCCATGCCAGACAAGCGATTCACAATATCCTTACCGGAAAGGACCAAAGAGTTCTGGTAGTTGTCGGCCCCTGTTCCATCCATGATACTGACGCTGCGAAAGACTACGCCCAACGTTTAAAAAAAATCGCCAGCCGGCTAGCAAAAGATCTTTTTCTTGTCATGCGGGTCTACTTCGAGAAACCAAGGACCACTGTCGGATGGAAAGGACTTATCAATGATCCCGATCTGAATGACACATTCAATATCAATAAAGGCCTTCGTGTTGCACGCTCATTACTTCGTGATTTAGGAGATATGGGCATTCCCTGCGGAACAGAGTATCTAGACCTTATCAGTCCACAATATCTCGCGGATCTCATTTCATGGGGAGCCATCGGGGCTAGAACGACGGAAAGTCAAACCCACAGGGAGCTTGCTTCTGGACTCTCGTGCCCTGTTGGTTTCAAGAATGCGACTGACGGCGATGTACAAGTGGCCGTAGATGCAATTGGTTCTGCCACACAGCCCCACCACTTTCTGTCAGTAACAAAGGGTGGACATTCGGCCATATTCAAAACCGCTGGTAATGAAGATTGCCATGTGATTCTGCGCGGAGGCAAACAGCCTAACTACGATATGTTTTCAACAGAAGATGCCGCAGCGCTCCTTGAAAAAGCAAATCTTCCTCCAATGATTATGGTGGACGCGAGCCACGCAAACAGCCGAAAGATTCCCGCTCGCCAAATTCATGTCATACAGGATATTGCGACCCAGATTGCTCGGGGCAACCAAAATATCTTCGGCCTAATGATTGAAAGTCATATCGTTGAGGGCCGGCAGGACGTCGTCGCTAACCAACCGCTTACCTATGGCCAAAGCATTACCGACCCCTGCATCAATTGGACCGATACAGACATGGTACTAGAGGAACTGGCCAGCGCATCACGAGAACGTCGAAGCTGACCCATCATGACGGCTACCACTGAACACTTCGATGTTGATGACGTCAGCACGTTAGCAACACTCAAAACTCTTGCGGCCGAATCACTTCGAAACCCCGTTACTCGCAAGAAGAATTTGCAATTTCCAGTCGCGGACGCACCTTGACTAAGCCTTCAAGTTATTCGATTAACAGAAGACTGACCGGTCTCTTTGACACCGATGATATCAGTGTAGATGACCAGGATTTACTTGAATACGGTCAGGACTGGACTCGATTTTATAAACCTAACCCATCGGCAGTCGTCTTTCCCCGCAATGCTCAGCAGGTTCGGGACTTAGTTGAACTGGCCCGAAAAGACCATCTCGGGCTCGTACCATCTGGAGGGAGAACTGGCATGTCTGGCGGCGCCTGCGCCATCGACAAGGAGATCGTCGTCTCTTTCCAAAAAATGAATGCTGTCATGGAATTCGATAGGGACGATGCCACTCTGACCGTCGAGCCAGGAGTCGTAACTGCGAACCTTCAACAGCGCGCTTGGGACGAAGGGCTATTCTACCCAGTTGACTTTGGTTCAAGCGGATCGAGCTATATCGGAGGTAACATCGCTACGAATGCAGGCGGTATCAAAGTGTTACGTTATGGTATGACACGCAATTGGGTAGCCGGTCTGAAAGTGGTTACTGGCAATGGCGATCTTTTGGAACTTAACGGAGGCTTGGTCAAAAACAATACTGGTTACGACCTACGCCATCTCTTTGTCGGTAGCGAGGGAACGTTAGGCTTTATTGTCGAAGCAACGATGAAATTGACAGGGCAACCACTGCCTGCCAGTGTGGTGCTACTTGCCGTTCCCAACATGTCAGATTGCCTAAAAATCCTTCAAGTATTTAGGAAAGGTCTAACACTAAACGCTTTCGAATTTTTCTCTGATAACGCCATGGAGAAAGTTCTTTCGGTGAGCGAATTTTCAAGACCAATTGACACCGAAAGCCCTTACTATGTGCTTCTTGAGTTTGAACTGAGCGACAAAACAGCCCTGGAGCTTGCAGAGGCCTCTTTCGCCAAATGTCTTAAACGGGGCTTGTTAGTTGACGGTATTATTGCGAGCAGTGAACAGCAAAACAAACAACTCTGGCAATATCGTGAGCGAATCACAGAGTCAATTACATCCAGGACCCCGTACAAGAATGACATCGCCGTACGACCCAGTCAGGTACCAAGCTTTCTCCGCGCCATCGAACAAGTAACTTCTCGATATTTTCCGGAATTCGAGATCGTCTGGTTTGGTCATATTGGAGACGGTAACCTTCATTTGAACATTCTTCGCCCCGAGGACTGGGACGTCTCAAGCTTCAAAACTGCCTGCGATGAGCTGAACCATCACATTCTAAATCTTGTCAGAAAATTCAAGGGCAGTGTATCAGCTGAGCATGGTATTGGGCTGCTTAAAAAAGCCTATCTACCTTATACACGAAGTGAGCGCGAAATCGATTTTTTAAGGAACCTGAAACAGGTTTTCGATCCTGACGGCGTCATGAATCCGGGCAAATTAATTTAATTTTATTTGAGGCTAAGGATTACAGGTTCAAACCGAGGCAAGACCGCTGACCCACGCAACCATTAACCCATATTGTGAAAAAACTCGGCATGAGACTAAAAAACAATAAATGTATCTCTTAAAACACTAGAACCAATTACAGGACGAAACAGATTACAAAACCATGAAAATTGATCTTCTAGACCCAAACACCTTTAAAGGCGGTCATCCACACGAGCAATACGAGTGGCTAAGAGAGCATAAGCCTGTGTTTTTCCACGAAGAGCCAGAAGGTAAAGGGTTTTGGGTCGTGACCCGTTATCAAGATGTCTATGATATTGGCCGTAACGCAAGCTTATTTTCCTCAGAGCCAACAATTTCGATCGCCGATCCAGACCCAACTCAACCCAACTTTCAGGGCGATGCTAAGATGATGCTGATGATGGATCCGCCAGAGCATACAATGCACCGGAAATTGATCAGCCGAGAATTCACCCAAGGTCCAGTAAGAGAGTACAACCGGCGAATCGAGCAACTGGCAACGAATATTGTAGATGCTGTGATCGACCGTGGAGAATGCGAATTTGTATCGGAGGTCGCCGGCGAAATGCCAAGTTTCGTGATCGCAGATTTAATGGGAATACCCCTAAGCGACGGCCGAGAACTCTACAAGCTTACGGAAATCATCCATAGCGCACCCGAAACGCAGGCGGAAAATGCTGCAGCAAATGCAGTAAGGAAAATGTTCGAATACGGGCAGGAAGTCATAGACACCAAGCGAGCAAAACCCAGCGGAGACCTCGCGAGCAAGTTGCTATCTGCCGAGATAGACGGAAGAAAACTTACTGATTACGAATTTCTACTATTTTTCATGCTGCTGATTGACGCCGGAGGAGACACCACCCGAAACCTCGTGGCAACGGGGATGTACGAATTAATGAAGCATCCTGACCAACTCGCACTGCTCTTGTCAAACATCGACGAATACCTGCCAACCGCCCGCGATGAGTTACTTCGCTGGACGTCACCAGTGATTTACATGCGTCGAACTGTAAAGGCAGACACCATCCTTGCCGATCAGCAGCTTCATGCGGGAGACAAAGTCGTGATGTATTACGGCTCTGCAAATCGTGATTCGGCGATGTTTGAGAGAGCCGGCGAGCTCAACATCACTCGCACCCCTAACAAACACATTGCGTTTGGTGGCGGCCACCATGTCTGTCTCGGTCAATGGTTTGCCAGACTCGAGATCGATGCCATTCTAAGAGAAGTTCTCACCAGGATGAAAAATTTAAAACCGGCGGGCGACGTCACCTGGATGAAAAGCAACTTCATATCCGGGCTAACAAGCATGCCGGTCTACTTTGGGCGATAGCGCCGATAGGAAAAAAGGTAGACTATCTCAAAGGCCGATACTATTGCTGCTATTGCTGTTGCACTCTGATCAAGCCAGACATTTCTCGTCCTGTAGAAAGGTCTAGCAATTTCTCTTTCTGCGCCAACAAATCTTCGAAGCTGACATTTGGGTCATCGAATTTCAGCCCCTCATTAACAAAAGTTGCGCTCCTCCTGAAGTTCCCGTTCCCACCATGAAATGTCATGCCAGTTGGGGCATCCTCTGAACACATGAAAAGCACCACAGGCGTCACCATTTTGGGATGCCGCATAGGCTCAGGGTTGTCAGGATTGACATCACGCCCTGGTATAGTGCCTATCAGGCGGGTTTCAGCGGCTGGAGCCAGACAATTTACCCGGATATTTTTCGAGACACCCTCGATAGCAAGCACATTCATAAAACCAAGCATACCCATCTTAGCCGCGCCATAATTAGCCTGACCGAAATTGCCAAAAACACCCGAGGTGGAACTAGTAAAAACGATTCGACCGTACTTCTTGTCATACATAATCGGCCACGCCGCTTTCGTCACGTATGCCGAACCATTTAAATGAACATCCATAACGATATCCCAGTCGTCCATTTCCAGATTTTTAAAACTCTTGTCGCGCAGAATGCCAGCATTATTGACCAAAATGTCGACCGTTCCATAGGCACCAACAGCATCATCTATTATCGATTGAGCACCAACTTTATCTGAGACAGAAGCCTTGTTAGCAATAGCTTCTCCACCAGCTGAACGAATCTCTTCGACCACCAAATCGGCCGCGTCACCCGACCCTGTTCCATCCCCTGCTCCGCCTAGATCATTAACAACGACTTTGGCTCCTCGACTCGCAAATTCCAATGCGTGCGCCTTGCCCAAGCCCCCACCAGCCCCAGTGATGACAACGACTTTACCTTCGAATTCACTCATTTTCTGTTCCCTCTACCCCACCAGTTATCAACTACCGATAATAAGGTGAAAGTACCACTATTACAAAAGAGCCGATCGCCAACACGGCTCGAAGACAATTTTTGGAAAGACGACAATTACTTGATCTAGTCGTGCTAGAATCGCCCGCTTCTGGCGAGAGACAAAACTGAGGAAAGATGATGCATGAGATGAATGAAGAATCCACGGAGAACAAACAGCCATCTGTTAGCTTCATGGACGAGAAGCTCTTCAAATCGCGATCCATTTCTATCTTTGGTCAAATCAATGAACGGATTGCTCGAACCGTCACAGAACAATTGCTGGCTTTAGCCGCCGAGAGTGACGAGCCAATTACCATTTACATTAGTTCACCTGGTGGCCACGTGGAATCGGGTGACGTCGTGTATGACATGATCAAATTTATCAAGCCAGTAGTTCGTGTCGTCGGAACCGGATGGGTTGCCAGCGCCGCCACAAACATCTACCTAGCTGCCAAACCAGAAAATCGTTTCTCGCTGCCCAATACACGTTATCTAGTCCATCAGCCCAGCGGCGGTTCTCGGGGTGACGCTACAGATATCCAGATCCAGGCAGAGCAAATCCTTAAGACGAAAGCGAGAATCAATAAGATCATCTCCGAAGAAACGGGACAGACCCTAGAAAAAGTCGAACAAGATACAGACCGGGATTACTGGATGTCTGTTGACGAAGCCATCGAGTACGGCATTGTAAGTAAAGTAGTAAAGTCGGTCAGCGAGATCGGGTGAGACGAGCGTGCGTATATTGCGGCTCTAGCTCGGGAAATGACCCCTCATTCACCGACGTCGCCATAACACTGGGAAAGAGCCTAGTTCGGCATAAGCTAGACCTCGTGTATGGCGGAGGCAGCGTCGGCATTATGAACGTCATCGCAGAAAGTGTCCTCAACTCTGGGGGAGATGTGATTGGAGTCATCCCACAATCACTGATGGATCGAGAGGTCGGCCACGACGGTTTAACCGAACTTCATGTCACGAGTAACATGCACGAACGTAAGTCAACCATGGCAAACCTTAGTGACGCTTTTATTGCGTTGCCAGGAGGCCTCGGGACGCTGGAAGAGCTTTTTGAAGTATTGACCTGGAGTCAACTCGGTTTTCACAGGAAGCCCATTGGACTGCTAAACACCGCAGGCTTCTATGACAGTCTTTTAACCTTCCTCGAGGAAACCGTAAAAGCAGGTTTCATTAAGCACGAACATCTTGCGCTTCTTACCGTGGCACAAGAACCAGAAGAACTAATCGAGGCTATTAAGACAGCAAGACCTACTGAAGTAGACAAACTGGGTCATACACACCAAACTTCGCCAGCTGATACTTTAACCTGACTTGAAGTTCACCGAAACATCACCATATTTTCAACGCATACTTAATAAATGACATAAATTATGACACGTCTCTTCCTATTCATCGCTACTAATCTGGCCATTGTCTTCTTGATCAGCATCACCTTCCAAATCCTTGGCATAGATGGCCTTTTAATGGCAAATGGTGTCGACATGAATCTAAATGCCCTGCTTGTGATGTCTGCGGTAATAGGCTTCGGCGGCTCATTTATTTCATTGGCCATCTCAAAATGGTCTGCTAAAAGATCTATGGGGGTTCAGGTCATTACTAGCCCCTCTAACCCTCGGGAAAAGTGGCTAATTGAGACAGTCAAGCGTCAAGCAGATCAAGCTGGTATTGGCATGCCCGAAGTCGGCATCTTCCCATCCAACAGCGTTAACGCATTCGCTACGGGTCTTAGCCGCAATAATGCTTTAGTAGCCGTCAGTAGCGGCCTTCTGAGCCAGATGACTACAGAGGAAGCTGAGGCCGTCCTTGGCCATGAGGTTGCTCATGTGGCGAATGGAGATATGATCACTCTCGGTTTAATACAGGGAGTCGTAAATACCTTCGTTATCTTCCTCTCTAGGATCATCGGTTTTTTTGTAGACAGGGTTATCCTTAAAAATGAACGTGGTCTCGGTATCGGTTATTTCATCAGCTCTATCGTCGCTCAAATGATTCTGTCTGTTTTTGCAACCATGATCGTCATGTGGTTTTCGCGTCGACGAGAGTTTAGGGCTGATGAAGGCGGTGCTGACCTTGCAGGGCGAGAGCAAATGATTGCTGCCCTCAAAAGATTACAAGGCGATTCGGCCGACGACCTGCCCGCAGAATTTGCGGCGTTTGGTATCTCAGGGGGAAGGCCAACAGGCTTTCGAGCGCTCTTCATGAGTCATCCGCCACTCGAGGAACGCATAGCAGCTCTTGAAGCCCGTCTGTAATTTCGGCCATGAATAGCTCGACGATATTCGATAATTTCGACGAGAACCCGTTTCATCGATATTTGGGACTAAGGCTGATCGAAACCAAGCCAGACTTTGTTAGGTTAAGACTCACTATCAAGGACACAACACCCACCGGCATTGGCGGCAGCGTCAACGGTGGCGTCCTTTCCACCATGGTCGACATGGCAGCAGTGCCTGCCGTTTTCTCCAATATGCTGCCTGGCAGCGAGCCTGCAGGCACCGCGGACCTGCAGATCACCTACCTCCGACAATCGCATGGCAAGTGGGTCGACGCTGAAGCCACCGTTGTAAAAAGGGGCCGACAGCTATGCACCGTCCAGGTCGACATCAAAGATTCTGAAGGCCAACTCTGCGCGATCGCACGAGTACTTTATGCGCTGAGACCAAAATAGGAATAAACTGCTATCAAATATTGTCTGGAGAGCAGGCCCTCACCGCTAAGGGCATGCATTTGAATCCGAGTTTATTAACAGAAAGTGTCAAGCCTCAAAACTTATCAATGCTCCTTCATTCCCTCCAAGGCATCGCTAAGAAAACGGCGATTGACAATATAGATCGCTCTCAACCTATTAGCTCAAGTGACTGCCATCGCCAAAATTATCAGGGCAACCGTCAGAATACCGAAACCGAGAGCGCTGTAGCCCAAGATCTTCAAAGTTGCTGAATCTTTTTCATCAAATACAGACATTGATAGGATCTCTTACTTAACCAGAATGGGCTATAGACTAATGATTAAGTGGACTGAGTCAAGAATAACGACATCCATCGGTTCAGAGTTTGTCATGGTAGTATCGCTAGATGACGCAGAACGATAGAGTAGAAGATAAACGCTTCGCCACACTGCACGAACTAGTGGCGACAGCAAGGCATAATTTAGATCAAACAACTTGGGATTACGTCATCGGCGGTTCAGATTCGGAAACGACAGTACGCCGAAATCGCAGCGCCATAGACTCTCTTGGTTGGGTCCCCAGAGTGCTGAACGATGTTAGCCGCGTCGACCCTTCAACATATTTTCTTGACTCAAAATTATCAATACCTGTTCTGCTTGCCCCAATCGGTTCCCTTCAGGTGATCGAAGAAGGAGGCGGTGCAAGTGCCGCGAAAGCTGCTGCTGAGTCAGGGGTAATGAGCATCGCCAGCTCAGTCTGCGAACCATCGCTAGAAACCATTGCGGCAGCATCTGACGCACCCAAAATTTATCAACTCTATGTTCGTGGAAACGATAACTGGGTTGCTAACATGGTTGAGCGGTCTATCGCAGCTGGCTACAAAGGGTTTTGCCTAACTGTCGACACAGCTGTTGTAAGCAGACGAGAACGTGATATCGCCAAACGGGTTGTACCTACATCACAACAATCGAGCAAAGGGATCAATTACCAGGCCAGTCTGAGCTGGACAACCGTCGAAATGATCAAAGCAAAGTTCGATATACCACTGATCGTCAAAGGCCTAGCGCATATCGATGATGTCCAGCGAGCGTTGGACTGCGGTGTCGACGTTATTTATGTGTCAAATCATGGTGGCCGCCAGCTTGATCAGGGAGTGGGCACCATCGCCCTCCTGCCGGAGATCGCGACGCTTGTTGACGGTCGCGCGGCGATAGCCATTGACGGTGGTTTTTATCGTGGCAATGATATCGTCAAGGCAATCGCTCTCGGTGCAGACGCCGTCGGTATCGGTAGGCTCGAAGCTTGGTCACTTGCGGCTGGTGGTGTTCCCGCACTTAATCGCTGTCTATCACTACTGAGTCAGGAGATCAAACGCTCTATGGCGCTGCTCGGCGTGACATCTCTCGACCAGTTGAATCCAACCTATATCAGGGAAACACAACGGGTCTCCGACTCAAATATACTAAGTGCGTTCCCCCTCATTGACGATTATCCAACTCTGTCTCACTAGCGGATGATTGCCACCGGAGTCTGAGCACTAACAGCAAAAGTATACCTAAACTACAAACCAGCATCGGAAAAAGCGCACTCTTCAGTGCTCGATCGGATGATAGGAAGTCAGGGTACCCTGTCTGCCAAAGCACCCATTCTGATCCGATGCTAGACGCCAATGATGGATGGCCAGATACAAGCATCACAAAGCCGTCAGACGTTTCAGGGTTCAGGCGTACGGAGGTATTGATAGCCGGTTCGTTTGCTCCGTCATGCCCAAACACGAAGTCTCCATGAGGAGCTTGCACATATAGAATCGTTCCAAGACCCCAAATGCCGAAATTCATCAGAAAACCATGAGGCTCTCGCATCAACAAAACAGTATCGGAATCGAGGGGAAAATTTTTCTCATTCAATAGCGCCTGCACTAGCTTTGACAAATCTGAGGCGGAGCTCGCAAAAGACGTCGCAGCTGGGGATGCATACATGTAAGTTGGCGCTAGAGAACCGTCAACATCGAAAGATTGAACTGCATTGACTTGGTCGCCGAGAAATTTATAAGTCGATCTATGCATCTCGAGCGGATGGAGGATTGCTTTCGTCACATAATCAGCAAATTCAACCTTGCTCACCTCTTCGACCAACAATTGTAAAATTAGATATCCGCCGCCGGAATAAAGAAACTCGCCGCCCGGCTCTCGCCCAACAATTATTTTAACATCCGCTTTATTAGACGCCCTAGGGTTGTTTAATTCAGCTTCTGTCGAAGGCAGAACTTCGTCACTTTGGTAATCCCCAAAACCCAACCCATCCGTTAATCCAGCAGTGTGGCTAAGCAATCTTCTTACGGTAACACCGTTATTATCGAACTCAGAGTTCGGTAACTGCCATCGAGTAAGGTAATCTGAAATGGGTGCATCAAGATGAACTAGACTTTTCTCGACTAACGACATTACTGCTAAAGCAGTGATCCACTTACTAAGAGACGCGGTGGGAAATAAGGTGTCCTTATCGACACCACCTTTATAAAATTGACGCACAACTCGGCCATCTTCGATGAGTATTAAGGCTGAGGCCCCACCGGTTTTTGTGTCGATTTCTTTCTGGGCCCAGTCGAAAAATTGGTCATAGTTCTCGCGATCGGCGACCTCTTCAACCCACCATCCATAGAAAGCTGCTGTTAAAGATAAAACAGCACAAATCACAGAGGCAAAAACCCAAGCAAAGAAAAGCTTGATCCAATTCAATCTGACTACTCCTTTCAGAATACTAATTAGCACCCGCGGCAGAACCACGAGTACTCTTTACAATTCTGGGAATATGACTAGACGTAAGGCTGTTAAGAAACACAATTATTTCTTCTGCTTCAACTGAAGTCAGCGAAAACGGTTTCACAAGCGGATCAAGACCAGGGTTGGATACTCCTCCGTTAGAATAAAACTCAAGAACCGCGGCGAGTGACGATATCGACCCGTCATGCATATAGGGTGCAGTTAAGGCAATATTCCGTAATCCTGCCGTTCTATATCGCCATCGATCCTCTGGCTCACCAGTGACTTCATAGCGTCCTAAATCATTATGGACATCACCTTCAAATTTTACATCCGTCTGAATGGTAACCGTATCAGTCAGGCGGATGGTACGCTGGCCTGGTTTTAAACCCATGGATTGCTCGTACCCAATACCAGTGTTACGAAAGCTGTGATCCGTGAAGAGAGCTGTCTTATCGCCAAGTTGATGACACGCTATGCAGCCTTTCTCCTGAAATAGGATAAACCCTCGCTTCACTGCCTCTTCCACCGCTAATTCATCGCCACCAAAGTACCAACGATCAAAGGGGCTATCCCCAGCAACCAGGCTTTGCTGATAGGCCGCCAGTGCTTCGCCGATGGTTACAGCATCAATATCACCAAGAGTCTCAGCGAATTCAGCGGAATAATCGTCTAGCTCTTTCAATCTACCTATGACCATACCAATAGAAAGGTTACCCATTTCACGTTCGGACAAAAGTGGCGACCAGACCTGGTTTACTAGGGAGTATTCCCGTCCATCGTGAAATAGCGACTGCCGATAACGCACATTTAAAAGCGACGGGGAATTGCGCTTAAGGACTCTACCTTCTAGTCCAACCGGTGTCGCGAGCTGGTTCTGGGCGAAACCCTGCTCTGGAATGTGACACATGGCGCAAGAGAGAGTGTTGTTAACTGACAAACGACGATCAAAAAATAACTTCTTACCTAGTTCAACCAAACGCTCGGGGGAAGTCTCGACACTGGGCAAACCTAGGCCGACATCTGCCTGACTCAAGACCGGCAGCAATCCAAATAGCAAAGCGGCTATCTTGACTCGTTGGGGAAACAGCATCTATGTTAAACTTTTTAAATTAAATCTAAAGATTAAAGGACAGTAAAAATGATGCTGCGCATTTTCTCACTTGCCGTTCTCTTTGTCAGCCAGATCAGCTTAGCCGATGAAACCTGCATGTCTCCCTACATGGCAAAAATCGTTGGCCAAGAAGACTTTGTTTACGTCTGGACTCTTGGTGTTGAAGGAATTGGCGACGAGCAGGATAAATTAGTGACAATCGCGGTCAACCCCAACGATGAGAACTATGGCGAGGTGGTTGCCAGTCTGTCTGTCGGCGGCCGTAATGAAGCACACCACTCCGGATTCACTGACGACCGTCGTTATCTCTGGGCAAGCGGGCTCGACACCAATAGGATTTTTATTTTCGACGTTCATACTGACCCTGACAAGCCAAGACTGCATAAAACCATTGATGACTTTGTGGAAAAAACTGGCGGCGTTGTCGGACCTCATACTTCTTATGCACTACCTGGTCGAATGATGTTAACAGGACTGTCCAACAACAAGGATCACGGTGGCGTAACAGCATTAGCGGAATACACTAACGAAGGCGATTACATCGCAACTTACTGGATGCCAAAAGACGGTGACCTGCAAGGAGCAGTTAAGTCAGGCAAATATGCTGACGGCTATGGTTATGACCTTCGCGCTTTGCCACGCAGAAACATCATGGTTACATCTTCGTTTACTGGCTGGAACAATTACATGATGAATCTGGGCGAGATGATGGCAAGTCCCGAAGCAATGGCCCAATTTGGTAATACCGTAGTTATCTGGGATCTGCATACACGAAAGCCAAAGAAAATTCTTGATGTGCCTGGCGCTCCGCTGGAAATTCGATGTGCCTGGGGCGCCAACAATAACTACTGCTTTACGACCACTGCTCTTACCTCAGAAATCTGGTTGATTTATGAGGAAGACAACGACTGGCACTCTAAGAAGGTGGCTGATATCGGCGACGTCAGCAAAATTCCTTTGCCAGTGGATATTTCTATCACATCCGATGACAACCTTCTCTGGGTCGACACATGGAACGATGGGCTGGCTAGACTGTTCGATATTTCAGATCCTTTCAAGCCCGTTGAACTAATGAATGAATCCATCGGTGAGCAAATCAATATGATTTCTCAGAGCTGGGATGGCAAGCGTGTCTACTTTACCTCGTCTCTATTAGCAAACTGGGATAAAACTCAATCTACCGGCAAGGACTTACAGTACTTCAAAATCTATGACTTTGATGGCAAGCGTTTAGAACACAAGCTAACCGTAGATTTCATCGAACAGCAACTGGGTTATCCGCATCAGATGCGTTTCGGCGCCTATTCGCTATACGGACTACGGCGACCAATGTCTGCTCGATTCGCATCTAATCAGTGAGGGCGATGGCTCTGGGTCTGGTGCTGATCACCTGTTCAGCCTTCTCAGCCCCCCATCATAGGACATCAGAACAGACTATCCTGGCGCCGGGGTATGCGGAGCTTACATTCGAAGCTCCCAAACCCGGCACCTACAACCTCCCGAGCCTTAGCAAGGCGTCTAATGGGGAGCTGGTCACAAGTCGCGGAGAATCGACTAGTCTGCACGCCTTAACCGGCGATAAGTTCGTGATCCTTAGTTTCATATACACGAGTTGTAATGACGTCAATGGCTGTCCGCTCGCTTCTTACGTCCTCAGCAAAGTCCAGGACCGCATCAAACAGGATAAACTACTAAGGGATCATGTTCGTCTAATCTCTCTAAGTTTTGATAGACTTAACGATACTCCAGAAACTTTAAAAAAATACGCCGCCAACTTCCGACATAAGAACTTCGACTGGCAGTTTTTGACAACCCCATCAAATCAGGCCCTTGAACAGATCCTGAGCGCCTACAATCAATTTGTTATTGAAGATGTCGACGATAACGGTAAAAAAATAGGTACGCTCTCCCATATCCTCCGCGTCTATCTAATTGATCAAAAGCGCAACATTCGAAATATTTACTCTGTTTCTTTCCTACATCCTGACATTATCATGAACGATATCCTTACCATTTTTAATGATCACCAAACCTCAGACCAACTCGGCGCCAGCGGTGATAACGCTCTGCGATAGCTAAAGCCCACTCCGGTTTATTGCTTTTACGCCACTCGCTAGCTGCGAACTTATTCATCTCAGCGAATGTCGGATAGATGTGAATGGTACCCAGAATCTTGTTGAGACCTATACCATGCTTCATGGCCAGGACAAATTCGCTAATGAGATCAGCGGCATGTTGGGCTGCAATGGTGACCCCTAATATCCGATCACTCCCACTGGCTACCAGCACCTTTACCAACCCATAAGCCTGATCATCGGCAATGGCTCGATCCAGGTCGGCCACGCTATAGGAGGCGACGTCGTAGTCGATCCCTTCGGCCTGTGCCTCCCGCTCGTTGATCCCAACGCGAGCCACTTCCGGAGTACAAAAAGTTGCCCAGGGTATCACCGAATAATCGACCCGAAACTTTTTGAAGCTGCCAAAAAGAGCATTGACCGTTGCATACCAGGCCATGTGCGAAGCCGTATGAGTGAACTGGTAAGGACCTGCGACATCGCCGATCGCATAAATATTAGGGAAATTGGTCCGTAGGAAATCATCTACCGCGACAGTGCCGTTCGGATTGAGTTCAACTCCCAGCACTTCGAGACCAAACCCCGAGACATTCGCCTGTCGACCGACAGCAATAATCAACTGGTCAAAGTCCACCAGCGACTGCTCCCCATCCCCGTCGACAACCACCAGCGATTTAGTAGGACCGGACATAATCACCGATGTTGCCCGATGACCCGTCAGTACCCTGACCCCTTCACTTTCCAGCTGCCTCTTTACCATATCGGAAAACTCTGGGTCCTCGCGAGACAGGAGCGCGGGCATCAGCTCCACCTGGGTGACCTGACTGCCCAGCCTGGAGAAGGCCTGGGTCAGTTCAGTACCAATAGGCCCGCCACCCAGGACAATCGTGCGCTCTGGTAGTTGTTTTAACTTCCATAGGGTCTCGGAGGTCAGGAAATCTACCTGCTCGATGTTTTCAATCGGCGGCACAAGGGGTTCCGCGCCGGTGGCGATAATAATGTTCCGCGTAGTCAAAACCTTATCATTCACACTGACTTCCCAGGGCGTCAGGATTTCACCCAGCCCAAGCTCGACATCCACACCCAGCCCGCGGTAGCGTTCTGGCGAGTCATGCGGTTCTATGGTGCTGATTACTCGCTGCACCCGTGCCATGACCGCCTGAAAATCAACATCCGGTTCCAGGTCACTGAAGCCAAGTTGACTGCCGTGGCGCAGATCAAACGCATGCCGGGCCGACCGGATAAGCGCTTTGCTGGGCACGCAGCCCGTATTCAGGCAATCGCCCCCCATTTTGTTTTTTTCGATCAGCGTTACCCGAGCTTTGACGGTCGCCGCAATCATTGCCGCCACCAGTCCACCGGAGCCTGCGCCGATAACCACCAGGTCACAATCAAACTTCCTGGGACGCTGAAAACCCCGATAAACTCGTTGGCCTTTCAACCAGTCAACCAGCCATTTCGCTAACAGCGGAAACAACCCGAGCAGCACAAACGATGTGATCAAACCGTTCGATATCACATCTCCCAGACTGGCAATCCTGCCCAGCTCGGTACCGGCGTTAACAAACACCATGGTGCCGGCGAGCATACCAATCTGGGATACCAGGTAGAACTGCCAGACCTTCATGCGCGTCACTGCCATCGCCAAGTTAACAGCGAAAAACGGAAAAACGGGCACCAAGCGCAGGGTCAGCAAATAGAAGACACCATCTCGTGCGATTCCCCGGTTAATATACTCCAGTTGAGTTTTGAACCGACTCTGTACATGCTCCTGAAACAACCACCGTGCGATAACCATGGCTAGTGTGGCGCCGATCGATGAAGCAAAAGATACAAACACCGTACCCCAGCCCAGCCCAAACAGGGCACCAGCAGCGAGAGTCAGAAGGGTCGCTGCACCTGGCAGCGAAAGGGCTGTGGCAACGACATAGATACCAAAAAACACCCCCACAAACTCGAGCGGGTGTGACAACAACAGCTGTTCAAGCTCGGTCTGTTCCCGCTTGACATTCGCCAGCGTCAGGAGCTGGTTAAGATCAAAGTAGAAAAATGCACAAAGGGCCAGGACAACAGACGCCAGAACAGCCCAACGGGAGGCAGACATAAAAACTCCTTGTTACTAACGGACTCGCCGATCAGGCTTATCGATGCTCAGGGACGCGCATTGTTACATACCGCCGCCGGAAAGTTGAAAACATTGGCAGCATCCACTGTTTCCGTTCTGCCCTGACTAGAAGGAAAACGGTCGATGCGAGTATCATGCCGGTCGCAACCAAGAGAAACCCGCATGACCGAAACAGCCTGGCGAAAACTTAGCAAACTCGGGAACAAATTTGATGATCTGCAGATTGCTGACCTCCTAGCCAATGAAAGTCGTCTGGCGAACTACTCGCTCAGCACCTGCGGACTCTATGTCGACTTCTCCAAGCACCTCGTCGATGACGAGGTCATGGCCGCACTCCTGGAACTTGCCGGCGCCAGTCGGGTGCTAGAGAAAGGCAGAGACACCTACGCGGGTGAACAGGTCAACCCAACCGAGGGACGAGCAGCACTGCACATGGCCCTGCGCCAGCCTCACGCCATCCCTGCCATGCGGGAGGACCTCATGGCCGCCCGAGCGAGCATAAAGGCTTTAGCTGACGCCATTCGTTCAGGCGAGCGGCGCGGACCTAATGGGGACGCCATCACCGACATTATCAATATTGGTATAGGCGGCTCTGATCTGGGGCCGAAAATGGTCTGCACCGCCCTGCACGAATTCGCGGACGGCCCACACTGTCACTTTATTTCCAACGTCGATGGCGCTGAACTGCAGGTCCTCCAACGCAAGCTGAACCCTGCAACCACTGCCATTTTGATTTCCAGCAAGACCTTTACGACAACCGAAACCCTGCGCAATGCTGACTCGGCGCTAACGTGGCAAGCAACCAGCCTGGGGCTTCAGCATGCAGCCAGGCAGGCGATCGGGATAACCGCGAGCCCGGCAAATGCCCTCGCCTTCGGTATTCCGGAGCAGTCTCTGATCACTTTCCCCGAGGCTATCGGCGGCAGGTATTCCCTGTGGTCAGCGATAGGCTTGCCAATTGCTATAGCGCTGGGCTTTGACCGGTTTATGGAGCTGCTTGACGGAGCGGCTGCTATGGATCAGCACTTCCTGAAAGCGAAACCAGACCGCAACCTACCCCTGATCCTTGGTCTACTGGGTATCTGGTACAACAACGTGGCACAGGTCCACAGCCATGCAGTTGTACCCTACTGCGAGCGCCTGGGACTGATGGTCAGTTACCTACAACAGCTGGACATGGAAAGTAACGGCAAACTAACTGGACTGGACGGCAAGATCGTAAAGCATGCAACCGGACCCGTTATTTGGGGGCAAACCGGCACCAACGGCCAGCATGCATTTTTCCAGCGGCTGCACCAGGGCACCCGCTTCGTCCCTGTGGACTTCATTGCCACGGTTAAAGACAACCTCAGCATGGACTCACATCACCGTATGCTGCTGGCCAACATGATCGCTCAAAGCTCAGCGCTAATGGTCGGTAGTCAGACAGACGATCTCCATAGATTTCATCCCGGCAACCGACCAAGCACCACGATATTGCTGGAGGAACTGAAGCCATCGACTCTCGGCGCCCTGATCGCACTCTATGAGCACAAGGTTTTTGTGCAGGCAGCTGTCTGGAACATCAACCCTTTCGACCAATGGGGTGTAGAGCTCGGCAAGGTCCTGGCCAGTTCCGTACTCGATGGCAGCACGGATCATGATCCCTCCACCCTCTCGCTCATGAAGAAGACAGGGCTCCTGGATTAGTGGCGGTTGCTTTCAAAAAAAACAGAGAGGGCGTGACTTACGAAGTTCGCACCGCGGGAAAGACGGTAAGACTCTATACCAACGGTGCTTTTCACTCCCAGTACAATCCGCGCCACCTGTTTACCGGTGCCGTCTGGGACCTGCTCAGCCTGCCCTCCCTGTCGACTGATCACGCGGTACGAGACGCGCTGGTCCTGGGAGTCGGCGGGGGAACGGTGATCCATCAATTGGACGCCCTGCAGGACATCCGGCGAGTCATCGGGATTGAGTTGGATCCCGTCCATCTGCATATCGCAAAGCATCATTTCGCCCTGTCCTATCGCCATACCGAACTCATCATTGCTGATGCCCGGAACTGGTTGAACCGGCAGACAGAGCAATTTGATTACATCGTCGATGATGTGTACCTGCATGGTGATACCGACCCGGAGCGACCTTTCTTCCCTGACAGGCAGTGGTGCGATCTCCTGTGCCGACACCTGAAACCTGGGGGCGCGGTCGTACAGAATCATATAGACAGCGCCCACGCCCGTGATGTCAAGCAACGCTTCGACCATTTTTTTGATCAGGTCTTGATCTACAGCAACAACCTTTACAGCAACACGGTTCTTGCTGGCTATTTTACCAGCGCCAGCAAATCAGAACTCAAGCGGCGTTGTGAGCAAAAACTGAATCGCCTGCCCCGCGGCGTAACCAGCCGGCTTCGTCACTGCATCGGTTAGATCTGGGGAAGAAAAACTGGGCAGACAAAAAACACACGCATCACCCAAGTACAGGAAAAGAGGGTATGCTGGCACTATGAGAAATGTCCTGTTTATCACCGCCGATCAGTGGCGCGGCGAGTGCTTGTCGAGCCTTAATCACCGCGTACAAACTCCTCACCTGGATGCCCTGGCTGCCGACGGCATGCTGTTCAAACAACACTACGCCAACGCCGCCCCGTGCGGCCCCTCGCGTGCCAGCCTCCATACCGGCATGTACCTCCAGAACCACCGCTCAGGCACCAATGGCACGCCGCTCGATGCCAGGCACACCAATTGGGCTATCGAAGTCCGTAAACACGGCTATGACCCGGTCCTGTTCGGCTACACAGATACAGCCAATGATCCGAGGCAGTTCGACCCCAGTCATGAGTACATGCGCACCTATGAGGGACCCTTACCGGGTATCAACCCCGTTGTCATGATGGGTACTTTCCCCCATGCCTGGGCCGAGTGGCTCGCCACCCAGGGCTACTCGATTCCTGAACCCAACTGGCAACTGTACACCGCGAAAGAGAAGGGGCAGGAATACGAAACCGGCGGGACGCATCCCCTCGCGCTCGATTTACCGCCGGAGCATCATGATACGCACTTTATGGTCGATCAGGTCATAGATTACATAGGCAACCAAGATCAGTCATGGATCGTGCACCTATCGCTTTTGCGCCCCCATCCACCCTGGGTCGCACCGGCACCCTATAACCAACTCTATCACCCTGCTGAGCTGATGAACTTTAACCGGCAGGCTGACGTCCAGCATGAGGCCGCCCAACACCCTTTCCTGCAGCACTACCTCAACCGCCCCTACTATGCAGCACCCGCGGATGATCGGAAGACAGCGAGGATGAAGGCATCCTATTTCGGCCTGATGACAGAAGTGGATGATAACCTCGGGCGGCTGTTCGCATACCTGAAGCAGATCGACCAGTGGGACAACACGCTGATTGTCTTTACATCAGACCATGGCGAACAGATCGGTGATCACTGGCTGATAGGCAAAACCGGTTATTTCGATGAGTCCTACCACATCCCCCTGATCATTCGGGATCCTGATCAAAAGGCATGCCGAGGAGCGATCATCCAGCACTTCACGGAAAACGTCGACATCATGCCTACCATGCTGGACTGGCTCCAGATCGATGTGCCGCGCCAGTGCGACGGTCGATCTCTCAACGAGACTCTCCAAACCGGCACGGCACCAGCAGAGTGGCGCGATGCGGTTCACTGGGAATATGACTTTCGCGATATCCCTCAAGGTTCAGGCATGGAAGCGGAGCTGGAGCTGACACCGGATCAGTGCACACTCAATGTCATCAGGGATAATGCCGGCAAGTATGTGCACTTCACCGGGCTGCCACCCCTGTTTTTCGATCTGGAGAAAGATCCCGGTGAACACGTCAACCGGGTGGGTAATCCAGACTACGTTTCTACTATCTTGAACTATGCCCAGCGACTGCTGTCCTGGCGAATGAACCATGATGAGCGAACCCTGACCCATGTCGCCCTCACCGAGCAGGGTGTCATATCGCGACATGAGCCAAGATACTGACATGCGATTCGCTGTTATCGGAACAGGCATGATGGGGTGTGAGCACATTCGCAACCTAGCCCACAACGACGAGGTCGATCTGATTGCCGTCGCGGACCCCAACCAAAGGTCACTAGACAGGGCGATCAAAGCATGCGGCACGCGATTTACGCCCAAGGCTTGCGTGAGTGCCGCTGAGGTCATTGATCTGCAGCCCGACGCGGTGATCATTGCCACCCCGAATTACACCCACTTCGAACTGGTCAAGAACTTCGGGGATTCACCCATTCACCTGCTGGTCGAGAAGCCGATGACCACGACATTGGCCGATGCACGAACACTGGTCGAAATTGCCGAAAAAAGGTCTGCTCTCACCTGGATCGCCATGGAATATCGTTACATGCCAACCACCCAGTCGTTCCTGCATAATCTGGCGAAGGTGGGTGACCTGAAGATGCTTTTCATACGTGAACATCGTTTCCCCTTCCTAAAGAAGGTCGACAACTGGAACCGGTTCAACCGCTTCACTGGTGGCACGCTAGTAGAGAAATGCTGTCACTTCTTTGATTTGATGAATCATGCGATCGATGCAAGGCCTCTTCGCGTCATGGCCTCCGGCGCGCAAGATGTGAATCACCGCGAAGAACGTTACGACGGTGAACAGCCTGACATCATTGACAACGCCTTTGTCATAGTTGATTACGACAATGGTTCACGCGCCTGTCTGGACCTTTGCATGTTTGCTGAGGGCAGCCACAACGAACAGGAACTGGTAGCCACCGGTTCCCTCGCCAAACTGGAGGGATGGATTCCAGGAAACAGGCTTTCCCTGGCATCTCGAGAGGACCGCAAGGTAACCGAGATACCTGTACCACCGGACGCACGGATCAGGTACAACGGGATGCACCATGGCTCCAGCTACCTGGAACAGGTTCAGTTCATCCATGCGATCAAAAACGGCTCTCAGCCGGAGGTAACTAGCCGTGACGGCTATTGGGCTGTGGCTATCGGTATAGCGGCCCAACAAGCCATTGCCCGCGGTGAGGTTGTACCCGTTGAGCGACTGTAATCAGTCGGCTTCACCAAATTCCCGGCACAGCTCACCCATGCGCATTTCCCCCTCCCGGGTCTGCAAGCCCATCGCCATGGCCCTACGCATGTTCTCCTGGGCGCCATCGGACCGCAGGGTCTGCTGAAACAGGTAAGCCTCTTCAAGCAGGCCATCCTCCCAAGGCATCTCCGCGTTGTTGATGGATGCCTTACAGAGCCCGATCGCTTCTACAGGCCAAGCCGAGATCCGCAGTGCCAAGTCGTCAACGAACCGGTCAAGGCCTTCCCGGGTGTCAAAAATACGGTTGAGATAACCCCAAGACTCTGCGGTTTCCGCATCTATATCGTCACTGCCGAGACAGATCTCCATGGCTCGCCCGCGCCCTACCAGCCTCGGTAAGCGTTGCGTACCGGTTCCTCCGGGCAGGATACCCAAGGCCACCTCCATCTGATTGATGGTCGTCTTGCCCCGTATGCCATAACGCATATCGCAAGACGATGCGAACTCATTACCGCCACCACCGGCCCTGCCAGCCATTTTCACGATTGTTGCTTTCGGCATTTTCCTGACCCTCTCACACATCAGGTGAAAATCCGACATCTCCGCACTTTTCTCTGCTGGTTTATCTATCGGGAACTCCAGGATAGCCTCGACATCAAAGTGAGCGATAAAAAAATCGGGATCCGCGCTGTCAAAAACGACGACCTTGATTCGCTCATCTTGCTCTACTTGGCTGGTGAAGTTCACCAGGTCCATATAAAGCTGTGTCGTCATGACATTGACCGGGGGATTGTTAATGGTTGCAGTCAGCACGCTGCCAGCGGTGTCGATCTGCAGAGTATCAAACTCATAGTTCATGGATTGCTCTCCTTCTAATGCCAATTCAGCCTAGATAAGGACCGACAGTGGGTCAAGCGACTGGATGACAAAGACCATCTCACCTATGATAAAACCATGACTCCCCCAGCATCAGCGCGTATAAGATTGAAACCCAGGCGTGCCAGACCCGAGCAGCAGCGTTACCGATCCCAGCGGCCGAAGTTCCACTGAACCCGGGCCAGCCATGCGATTACTCGACTATCATTACCCGTCGCAATCTGCGTTTTCCAAACCAGTAGCGTTTCCCAAGGACGAGGTAGTCCGGTGCTGAAGCTGCACCAGTCCAATGACATGTCAGAACTGGCCGGCCTCTTCTGTGACCGCAGCAGAAACAGCCTGGATCCGTTCACCCCAAGAACTGTCGTAGTTCAGAGTTCCGGGATCGGGCAGTGGCTGAAGCTGCAACTGGCGGAGCGAGACGGCATCGCCAGCAACATCGATTGTGTTTTACCCGCTAATTTTCTGTGGCGCCTATACCAGACCCTGGCCGGTGACACTGAGTTTCCTGCGGTATCTCCCTACGACCGCAGCCGACTGGTCTGGCGGGTCATGAGGCTCATCAGTGCAAACCCTGGTTTGTCCGTCGCTATCCATGCCTATCTGAGCGCTGGTCGAGGCAGTGACCTGCACCTCTATCAGCTTGCCAGCGAGATCACGCTGCTTTTCGATGAGTACCTAATGTATCGACCCGACTGGATTATGGACTGGCAAACCGGCAAACAGGAGGAAGCCGGACACGCTGGCTGGCAATCGGAACTCTGGCGACTGATCCAGGAAGATCTCCGAGGCCTAAGTCACCTGCACCGGGCTGCCCTGCACCAGGCCGCCATGAGCAAACTGGCCTCCGCCTCCTGCCATCTGCCCTGGCAGCAAGTCAGTGTTTTTGGACTGTCCACCATGCCTCCCTTGCAACTCAGGACGTTCGAAAACCTGGCCCGTCATATCGATGTCGACATCTATTTCCAGAACCCTTGCCGCCATTACTGGGGAGATATTGTGTCGCAGCAAGACAAGGCTCGACGGTCGATTCGCAGCCTGATCAGCTCCGATATGCCCCTGCAGGACGAGGACTATCTGGAAATCGGCAATCCTCTGCTGTCCGCGCTGGGAAAGCAGGGTCGGGAGTTTTTTGAACTCATGCTGGAATCAGCAGTCATGCAATCCGACGAGGCATTTCTTCCCTCCGGCGACGCGACCATCCTGCACTACGTCAAAAACGACATACTCGAACTGACAAATGGCGGGGCTTTTGCTGGCATGACTCCCGCCTGCTTCGATACCGTTGATGACAGCCTGCAGATTCACTGCTGCCACAGCCGCTTGCGGGAGGTAGAGGTACTACATGATGAAATTCTGCGCGCGCTGGCCGCTGACCCGACGCTAAAGAATCGCGACGTGATCGTGATGGTGCCCGATATCTCTGACTATGCTCCCTTTATCGAAGCTATATTTTCGGACCACCTGGATTACCGCATCGCGGACCGAAGTCGTCAACAGACCGGATCCCTAACCAGCACACTACTGCAACTTCTGCAGCTACCGAAGTCACGACTGTCCGCACCGGATGTGATCGACCTGCTCGAGGTACCGGCGGTTATGCGACGCTTTGATATGAACCTGGATGACCTGGATACAATAACCGACTGGATCAGGAAAGCCGAAATTCGCTGGGAATATTCCGGTAGACGCAAGACTGACTACTGGCAGCTTCCCGCCGAAGATCAGAATACCTGGCAGTTCGGCCTAAAACGCCTGGCTCTGGGCCTCGCCATGACCCCTGAACAGGGCCCCTGGGATGACAGCCTGCCGCTCGGCATTGAACCTGCAGAAACAGAATTGCTGGGCACCCTGTGCCAGATTATCGATCTACTCGACGACTACCGCGAACAATGCAACCAGCCAAAGTCCATGACCGATTGGCAGGTGCTGGTATCAGGGCTGCTCGAGGACTTTTTCTTGGCCGCCGGCGATGAGATTCTGGAGATCACGCAGCTACAGGAAGAACTGGAATCCCTCGCGTCTGCCGCAGAGTCGGCTCGTTATAACACGTCTTTGTCCTATCAACTGCTAGTTCAAGCACTTGAGCAGGGCCTGGCAGACGCCAGTACCGGTGGGTTCATCAGTGGAGGCATCACCTTTGCGACGCTCGTGCCCATGCGCAGCATTCCCTTCCGAATGGTCTGCCTGATGGGCATGAATGACGGTGAGTACCCGAGGGAAGTCCGACCACAATCTTTTAACCTGATCGCCACCGGC
>MDSZ01047374.1_pt1 | contig 52709 bp, 49 predicted proteins | sample 811201 | NCBI WGS metagenome assembly MDSZ01 (sample SAMN05326647, study PRJNA326480) | marine metagenome | isolation source: seawater | place: Indian Ocean: North | collected 2010
AAGTACCATTGGCGCTGAAAGGCTTGACTTCCGAGTTCGGGATGGGATCGGGTATTACACTTTCGCAATAATCACCAGGCAATAGTTCTTACTTAAAAAAAATTAATTAGTAAAGAGTAAAAAATAATTAATTTATGTTTAATATCAAGGATTTGTCTAAAATTTTTATCTATTGATTGTAAGATTTTACTTAAAGCTTAATAAATATATTAATCATCTTTAATTTTTCTTCTACTCCACATTAGAAAAGGAAGATTTAAAATCATAGCAATGTTTAACCAATTATTAAATATATTTCCAGTTGGAACAAAAGGCCATAAATATATTGCAATACCTGACAAAATACAGATTTCGAAATCAGTAAAATAATATTTACCCTTAAATTTTAAATATAGATGCTTCAACACATAAGTTAAATAATAAAATAAAATAATTAACAAAAATACAAATCCAATTATTCCTGTTTCTACAAGAATTTGAACATAAGTATTATGAGGATGGGTAGAACAAGAAAACTTGCTAACTTCATATTTTTCATCACTACAAAAATTTCTGAAATTTTTTACTCCAACTCCTAAAAATTTATTGTCTAAGAACATTTTATATGAAGTAATATAATGATGGGTATGTTGTAGTGAAAAAATATAGAATCCATCTTTTCCATCAACCAAATTCATTTGATTAAGAGTCTTATCAAATATTCTTTCTTTAGCATTTGGATTTATGAAGCTAATTATTATTAATAACAAAAAACTAGATAGTAAAGTAATCAACCTTAACCGTAATAATTTTTGAGAGAATAAAATAACAAATATTGCTGAAAGATTAATAAAGAAAAATGCCGTTCTATCACCACTTAAAAAAATAAGAGCCTCTGACAAAATAAAAGTAATAATTAATAAAATAAATAATTTACCTTTTTTGTTAATGCTAAAAATTGCTATACCAAAAAATATTGGCCATAATCTACTTAAATAACTTCCTAAAATTTTCTCATCACCAAAAAAACTAGATACTCTTCCATCATTTTGAATTTTCCAACCTAAAATATTTTCTCCAGAGAAATATTGTAAAAATCCATCTAAAATTAAAACAAAAAAACAGGCAAAGATACAATAAAAAAAATATCTTTTAAAATTTTCATCAACTTCTAATAATGCAGTAATTGCAATTACAAAAATTCCATACCTAAAATAAAAAAAAGAAATTTTTAAACTATCTAAATTGAAATTATTTATTAGTGCATTAAGTAATAAATAAATCCAAAAAATTAAAAAAAAATAAAAAAATTTATTATTAAAATACTGAAAACTTTTCTTTTTTATGCAATAAGCCAAAAATAATAAACCTATGACTGAGATGAATAAATCACTTAAAAAAGGGCCAGTAATTAAAAAAAATGGCAACAGAGAAAATATAACAACTGGAAAATCATAAAATATAAATTTTTCTTTAATTGAATTAAATATCATTAATCAAAGTTTTATATTTCATAAATTAACATAATAAAAATTTTTTTATCGCTAATACTTAAAAATATATTATTTTTTACATGGAATACTTATTTTTTAGATTGTAACGTCTTAAAATTACATTAAGTTAATTAATAGAACTATTAATAAATAAATGGATAGTGTATTAATTATTTACTCAATTTTATCTTTTTTAATACTATTTTCACTAGCAATAATTTCTTATAAATTAAATTTAGTAGATTTACCTAATGAAAGAAAAATTCATACAAAGGCTACAGCTTACACAGGAGGAATAGCTTTAAGCATCATTTATATATTTGCAATACAATTATTTCAAATTAATGGAAAAGATTTAAATTTAATATTGTCAATGGCTTTTTTGATTGCAATATTAGGTTTTATAGATGACAAATATAATTTAAATGTTGGCGGCAAGTTAAGTTTGCAAATTATTCCAATTTTATATTTAATTGTCTATGAAAATATGGGTTTAGCTCATATTGGAGATTACGATTGGTTTAAATTAAGTTTAGGGACTTTTTCAATCCCATTTACATTATTATCGGTGTTGTTTTTGATAAACTCTTTTAATTATTTTGATGGAGTGGATGGTTTATTAGGTGCTTTATCAATTTCTGTTTTAATTATTTTATTTTTTTTAGTTTCCGATGAAAATATAAAATTATTTATCAAGATATTAATTATTCCTATATTTATTTTTTTATTTTTTAATTTTTCTATTTTTAAAATTCCAAAATTATTCTTGGGAGACAGTGGAAGTCTGCTGTTGGGATTTATAATATCTTTTCTAATTATTTATATTGCAAATCAAGAAATTGTCCACCCAATTTTGTTAGCCTGGTCTATTCAAATATTTGTATACGAATTTATTGCAATAAACTTAATAAGATTACAAAATAAACAAGGTTTGTTTAAACCAGGAAAAGATCATCTTCATCACTATTTTACAAAAAAAACTAACTCAGTTATTTTAACAAATTTTTTAATATGTTTATTTAATTTTATCTTATTTGCAGTTGGCTATATTTCATTTAAATATATTAATCTGCAATCATCTTTAATTTTATTTATATTTTTTTTCATAATTTTTTTTATATTAAGAAATAAATTTTTAATTTCACAAAAATAAGAAAAATAGAAATTATTATTATCTACGTCTAAATAATCTTAGTAAATTTCCTATACCATATCTAGGTGTGTCATCAAAAAAATGAGCTAATAAAGTCAACCTATAGCTAGTACAAAGTTCTGAAACTGGGTAATTAGTATGCAAAGTGGTTTTACCAAAGAATAGTAATGGTCTATAATCTCTAAAATCGTCAATTATATTGCTTCGACTATTAACTAAATTTTCTAAACCATTTTTAGAAGCATACTTTTTAAAATATAACTTGTCTAAAAAATTTTTAATTTCACTCTTTGGATTTTCTCTTACTTTAGGAAAATATACAAGTTCACCACATTTACCATTATCAGCAGCTGAAGGAATTTTAATTGGTAATACCATCGTAAAAATATGTGAGTCAAAATGAACTCGATACATTTCTTTTGAATTCCCAGGTTTAACTTTCCTGGCAATGTGATATTGATTAGATAAACCACCTTTATAGTTTGAAAAGCTTTGTGCAATTTTTAAAAGCTTAGGTGAGAGATATGTGGAAAGCTTTAATTCATCAAGAAATTTCATATGTCTAGATCCAGATTCTTTAAAAGTTACTGAGTCCATTTCAGATGAAATTTCATTAGCTATCAAATTTAAATCAAATTGATCTAGTGAAGGCAATTTAACTGATCCATATTCTAAAAGTTTTTCAAGTCTAATGTCTATATCTTGCCAATAACTATTGACTAAATCTTTTTTTTTCATTTTGAGTTTAATGATTGTAATATTATTTATTTATATCTATTTAGAAGTAAAAATCTATCTGTAATAAAAAAATTTTGTGAGATATTTTTAATGAGCGCTTCAAATTAAATGTCATTAAAAAAACGTGAAATATCAATAGATGGAATTAAAACAACAACTAAAGTTAATATTATTAATTTAAAGTATAAATATAATGATTTGTTTTCAACGTACCATTTTTCAAATTTAGCTTTTTTAGGCGTAATATTTTTTTTATAAAATTCATCTGGATTGCTACTATTTTGAAGTAGATTCTCCTCATCTCTAAAAAAAATTGAACCAACTCCAGATAAGCCTGGGCTAACTGATGAAATTAATTTTTGGTCATTTTCATTATAAAAAGAAAATTGTTTTTTATGAAGAGGACGAGGACCAATTATACTCATATCACCTAAAAAAATATTAAACAATTGTGGAAGTTCATTTAATTTTGTTTTTCGTAAATATTTACCAAATGGGAGCACTCTATTGTCATTTTTTAAAGTTACAGTTCCAGCTCCTTTTGTTTCACTATCTTTAAGCATAGTTGCAAATTTTAATAGTTTGAAACTTTTTCTATTTTTCCCCACCCGACTTTGTTTATAAAAAATTTCTTTTTCTCCAGTAAACATTAATATCAAAATAACTAATAAGAGAAGTGGAAAAAATAGTGAAATTGCAATTGAAGAAAATAAAATATCAAAAAATCTTTGCATTAATAAATTTTTTGTAAAAACAAATTTGAATTTTTGCCATGATTAATTTTATTTTCAACTATCTTAACTTTATAATTCATCTGGAACACTTGAAGGTATATTAACAACACGATCTTGTAACCATAGAGAGTTTTTAAGTCCATCATTTTGACACCTCTTAAACATTTTAAGCTCTGACATAAGTCTCCATGTTGGGCGTGTCATAACTCCGTTTTTATTTGTTTGTTTTAAAAAAAATTCTTTATCTTTTTTAGATTTCAAAACTATTGTATTAAGCCAATTGTTTGCTTTATTTCCTTTTAATGGATGAATACAATTTATATTTCGTTTTTTAAAAAAATTTTTCCAGTACATAGCAATTTTTTTTTTTTCAAATAAGAATTCATCTAATTTTTCTAACTGAGCACACCCCAATGAAGCGTTAAGATTTGGCATTCTATAATTATAACCTATTTCATCATGAATATACTCATATGGATGTGAAACTTTAGCTGTGGTAACAATATGTTTTGCTTTTTTTGCGAGTTTAAAGTTATCAGTTATTATCATGCCACCACCTCCAGTTGTTATAATTTTGTTTCCATTAAAACTAAATGAGGACATTAAAGAAAATGTTCCTGTGTGTTTCTTGCCAACGTAACTGCCCAAAGATTCTGCGGCATCTTCAATCACAGTAATTCCCCACTCTGAGCAAATATCTGATATTTCTTTAATACGACATGGAAAACCATATGAGTGCATAGGTATACATGCAGCAATTTTTTTTCCTGTCTGTTTATTATATGAGCCTCTAGTATGTCTATCTGCATTTTTTTTTAAAAAATTTTCAAGAGCAGTAGGACTCATTCCCAAAGTATCTTTGTCTACATCTATAAAAATAGGATTGGCTCCAGAATAAGCAATGGCATTACAAGTTGCCACAAATGTAAGTGCTTGAGAGATTATTTCATCACCATATTTTATACCAGCCACTTTAATTGCAATATATAAAGCGTTAGTGCCATTAACAGTGGCAATTGCATATTTAGAACCTGTAAGATTTGCAAATTTTTTTTCGAATTCTTCAACCCTTTTTCCAACTGAAGATACGAAATTTGTGTCTATACATTCATCTAAATACTTTTTTTCATTTCCTTTAAATAATGGTCTGTGTAAAGGAATAAATTGATTACCATAAAGATTTCTGGCACTATTTATAAAATCATTCACGATAATTTTCATTATTTTATCATTTCTATAATAAATTGTAAAAACATTATAACAAAAAATAAATAAATTTATTTTTGACTTAATTATTTTTTTTCATTTTAAACCCAAGTTTTCTTATCAATTTAATTATTTAACTTCGAGTAAAAAGATAAAATTTCATTATGAATAAAATCCTTATCAAATTTTTTGGTAACAATCTTTTTTGCTGATATCGCTAAAGATCTACATAAGTCCTTATCCATATAAATTTTTTTCATTGCCAGATATAGACTATCAATATCTTTTGGCTGAACTAATAATCCGTTTAAATCATTTGAAATTATTTCATTTGATCCATTTATATCTGAAACAATAGATGCAACTTGCATACTACTTGCTTGAAGAACAACATTTGGAAATCCCTCTCTGTAAGACGGTAAAACTAAGCAATCACTTGATGCTAAAAATGGTCTTATATCACTCTTAAACCCTAAATTAATAATATTTTTATTCATTAAAAGGATATTTTTTGCACTATCTGATATTGGGTCTAAATCTTTTTCTTCATAACCTACAATAATCAATCTAATATTCTTAAATTCATTGTTTAAATTTAAAAAAGCTTTTAATAATTCTTCAATACCTTTATCTTTTACTATGCGGCCAATAAAAATAAATGAAAATAAATTTTCTAAATTATACTTTTTTTTAAAAATAACAGAGGAGCTATTTACCTCATAATTTCTATCAAAATATTTTAGATCCACTCCATTGCTACTACCATTTCCAATTACTTTAATCTTGTTTTTAGAAAAATAAATATTATCTTCAATAAATTTTTTTAAACCATAAGAATTTGGACAAATTTTTGTTGCACATATATAAGTCAACCACTCTACAAAAATTAAAAATTTTTTTTTAATCCCGGATGTTTCCATCAAAGGAAGTCCTGCAACGGTATGAATTCTGTGTGGAATTCTACAAATTCTTGAGGCAAGCATGGCAATAACTCCAGCTTTTGGAGTATGAGAATGTACCAAGTCAGGTTTCTCTTTAATCAATATTAAAATCATTTTTATCAATGAAAAAAAATCTCTAATTGGAGTAATTTTTCTTGTCATATTCAGGGGGATTACTCTAATACCCTCTTTATTTTTCACTTCTAAAAGTTTTTCACCGGGACTTGAAACACCAATCAAATTATGAAAATTATTTATAAATTTTAATTGCCCTCTTAAAAGTAATAAGAATGCCTCTGGTTTTGTAGTAACACGAATAATTTTTAGTTTTTTCTGCACTATTAGTTTTAACGTAATTAATACTATTTTTAATATTTCAAAGTAATAAATTTTATTATTGAATTTATATCTACAATCTTAAATCAACTAATTTTTTTGGAAATATATGTTTTAAATCATAAATAACATGCTTTTTTTTACATAATTTAGAGATATTTTTAATGCCCATAGATTTAAATTTATCATGAGCTACTGCAATTATTATGCCTTGATAATTATTTCGAGTTAGTTTCAAAATTGGATTTTTGTAATATGTTTTCTTTATCTCTTTAACATCAGCCCAAGGATCAAAAAGATCTAATTTACAATTATATTTCTTTAATCCATTGATTACATTTTTAATTCCAGAATTTCGAATATCTGCACAATTTTCTTTAAAAGTAAGGCCCATAATCAAGATTTTCGAGCCCTTTATTTGTATATTTTTTTCTCTCATTTTTGAAATTAATTGAATCACAACGTGATTTCCCATTTTATCATTTAGTTTTCTGCCTGCGAGAATAACTTTTGGATGATACCCAATTTCCCTGGCTTTATATGTTAAATAATAAGGATCTACACCAATACAATGACCTCCCACCAAGCCTGGCTTAAATGGTAAAAAATTCCATTTACTACCTGCCGCATCTAGAACTGACTGAGTATCAATATTCATCTTACTAAAAAGTATTGATAATTCATTTATTAAAGCAATATTTAAATCACGCTGAGTATTTTCAATAACTTTTGCGGCCTCTGCAACTTTTATACTGGAAGCTTTATGCGTACCAACTGTTACAATATCGTTATATAGAGCATCTATCAAATTTGCAACTTGAGGGGTTGATCCTGAAGTAATTTTTTTGATATTTTTTACTGTATGTTTTTTATCACCAGGATTTATTCTCTCGGGGCTATAGCCACAAAAGAAATCTTTATTAAATTTCAATTTTGAATATTTCTCCAGAATAGGTACACATTTTTCTTCAACACAACCAGGGTAAACGGTAGACTCATAAATTATTATATCCTTTTTTTTTATTACACCGCCAACAACTTTACTAGCTGAAATAAGGGGTTTTAAGTTAGGTTTTTTTAAACTATCTATAGGTGTTGGAACAGTAATTATATAACAATTTGCTGATTTTAATTTTTTTTTATCATAAGTAAAAGATAATTTTTTTGTATTTTTAAGCTCTTTTTTTGTTACTTCTAAATTTTTGTCTAATCCATTATTTAATTGTTTAATTCTTTTTTTTTCTATATCAAAACCGATCAATTTTCTTTTTTTTGCAAATTCTAAAGCGAGTGGTAAACCTACGTAGCCCAAACCAATAATAGCTAATCTTAGTTTTCTAATATCATTACTCATATTCGATAATAATCTTTATACCATTTAACAAATAATGATATTCCATCAAGAACTGAAGTTGATGGTTTGTAATCAAATTTATTCTTTAAATTATCTATATTTGCATTGGTATCTGGCACATCACCTGGCTGCAATGGAAGAAAGTGAATTTTTGCTTTTTTATTTAAATTTTTTTCTAATGCCTTTATGTAATCCATAAGTTGCACAGGTTTGTTATTACCTATGTTATAAATTTTCCAAGGTGATTTACTGCTAGCTGGATCTGGTTTATTTGTATCCCAATTAGAATTCCCTGTTGCTATATTGTCTAGCGTTTTAATCACACCCTCAACAATATCATCAATATAAGTAAAATCTCTTGTGTGATTTCCATTATTATATACTTCAATAGGTTTTTCCTCTAAAATAGCTTTGGTAAACTTAAATAAGGCCATATCTGGTCTTCCCCAAGGCCCATAAACTGTAAAAAATCTAAGCCCAGTTGTGGGCAATTGATATAAATAACTATAAGTGTGTGCCATAAGTTCATTTGATTTTTTAGAAGCTGCATAAACAGATAATGGATGATTAACACTATCGTGTTCTGAAAAAGGCATTTTGGTGTTAGCACCATACACGCTTGAGGTACTAGCATAAACTAAATGCTCAATATTATGGTTACGACAGTTTTCTAAAATATGAGCAAATCCAACTATGTTGCTGTTGATATAAGCCATGGGATTTTCTATAGAATAGCGCACTCCTGCTTGAGCCGCCAAATTTACAACTTTTTGAGGTTTATTAAGATTAAATAAATTGTCCAAACTTTGTTTGTCACTTATGTCAATTTTATGATGTTTATAATTATTATAACTTGAAAGTTTACTTAATCTTGCATCCTTTATTTTAGGATCATAGTAATCATTATGATTATCAATACCTATAACAATTTCTCCTCTTTGTAAGAGTTTTAACGAAACAGAAAAGCCTATAAAACCTACCGAGCCAGTAACAATAATTTTTTTAATATTACTCATCTATTATTTATACTAATTAATTAATTTTTATTTTATTTATTATAAATTAACTTTTATCAATTAAGTTTAAATCTTGATTTATTCATAATTAATTGAAATATAAACAATTTTATTATTGAAACTAGTATTATTAAAACTTTTTATAGATCTTTTCTAAATTTTCAAAATATGCTTCAATATTAAATTTATTTTTAACTGATTCATAAAGTTTTTCTCCATATTCTTTCCTTAATAAGGGGCTTGCTTCTAATTTTATAATAAACTCACATAACTTATTATGATCAATTTCTTTTGGTTTTTGTAATTCTTGCGTTTTTGGGTTAATTACTAGTTCGGGGATTGGCACAGCATCTTTTGGGATTTTCTCAAATGAAAGATCATTATCAGGATCTATCAATATACCATTCACATTGTCTTGAATAATTTCTGATATTCCATCTATATTTGCTGCTATTACAGGTTTTTTACAATACCCAGCCTCTATTATTGTATTACCAAGGGGCTCACGTATTGATGGAACAATTATAATATCCATTTTTGATAAAAATTTCATAGGTTCTCTCAAACTTCCTAAAAAATAAATATTTTTATTACCTTTGGCTAAATCTTTTAATATATTTTCCCACGCTCCAGAACCCGCAATAAAAAAATCAAAATTTGGTAATTTTTTTGCAGCCTTAACGAAAACATGTACTCCTTTAGGTGTATCGAGCCTACCTAGATAGCCTACACTAAATTTTTTACTATAACGATCATGATCTAAACCTAAAAATTTATCGTTCGTACTAAAAAAACCATTATAAATTACTTTAATTTTTTTTTCTTCTATTCCGAATTTTTTATTAAGCATTAACTTTGATGCATTTGAATTTGCAATTATAATTTTAGCTTTTAAAGAGTTGTTCATAAATATTTTTTTTGCTTTATAGTTTGCATTCCATGCGCTTCCTCTTTCATGAAAAATAATATTTGAGCTAGGTATTAAACTTAGTAATTTGTTTACAGTATTACTTCCTAAATTGTTATAAAAATGAATTAAATAATTGTTAGAATTAATATAATATAAAAATTTTATTTTATTAAATAATGTGTTCTCAATATTATTGCGGTATTCTTTCACATTTTCATAATTGTCAGAAATTTTGTATCTACTATAAACAAAGTGTTTAAAATCACTTTTTTTTAATGCATAAGATAAGTATAAAGAGAATGATCTTTGAACTCCTCCAATTTCAGAAAGCGAAAGTTGATGAACGATATTTTTAACCAAATATCAATCCAAGATTAAGGTTATTTTAAACATAATATACTATAGCCCACTATACCGATAAATTTTCCCTCAAACTCTAGCACACTGTAGGATTTATTGTTAATTTTAACAAAATCTCTAAAATGTAAGTTATCTTGTATATCATCAAAAATAATGATTGTCTTAGAATTTAATTTTGAACTAAGAATCTCTAATGCATTTACTCTTCCCGAATATGATTTATCGCTATCATAATGAAGTATATCAATATCCTGATTATTTAACTTTTTCATAATTTCAGGAAGCGCAACTTCGTCTCCACGAATATCTAAAAACCAGTTTTCTTTATTTTTTTCGTCTTTTGCCAAATACCCAATATATTTTTCTGGATTTTTTAATCTAAAATATGGAAAATCACTTGAATATAAAAAACCTTTCCCATTTTTATTTAAAGCTCTTAATGCAGCTAAGCTAGTCCACCCAGCAGCAACACCAGTTTCTACAATATTATATGGGATAATTTTTCTTATCAAAAAATATAGTAGAAGGTAATTGCCACCACCACCTAAAGAAACATCTAACATTGAAAGTTTATTTTGTGCATATTGATGAATGGATTTAATTTCAGTTACAACTTCATCGTACAGTAATGTGTCTATTGATCGACAGAATTCTTCAGTCGTCTGCTTAGTATTAGATATTGCCCATTTTCTCGCTTCGATCGATGTATTCTTCTCAAATCTTTTGAATATTTTTTTTATGATTAAAAAAAAATTATCTTTTTTAAATAAATTTAAGAATATATTTTTCATATATTAAATATTTATTGATTAAAAATTCACTCAGTGAATAATTATCATATAAAATAAAAATAATTAATTTATTTCGATATAATATTTGTTAATTAATAATTTTATTAACAAAATAATCACAAAATTCTTTTTGTCCCGTTTCCTCAATAGAATAATGCTTGTATTGAGATTGGAGTCTACTTGCATAATCAATATAATCTTTATAATTGCTCAAAATTTTATCTATTATTTCCAAAAGATCAGATAGATCCCATTTATATTGAACTACTGTATCTTTGTTAAAAATATTCGGCCAAGTGATTATGTGAGACAAATCTGGCTTAAGCAGAAGTGATCCACAAAGAGCAACCTCATAATCTCTTGGAACATTTATCTCACCCCATCCAAATGGAGATATTACAACTTTAGAATTACAAATTTCATAAAAATAATTTTTACGACTAATTTTATTGGTTGAAAGATATTTTCTTAATATTTTAGCTGTTTCTTTTCTATGAAACTCAACTCCATTACTATATCCATTTAAAGACATTCTACATGATAAATCTTTTTGCCTTAATAGACTTGGAGCAACAAAATCTTCCTTTTTAATATTCTTCAACAATTTGCTATAAAGATTAAAAGATCTTCTTGTTATCCTGTGAAAATAGTCATATTTCCATAAGTTCGAATTCAAACTATGATCCGCAAAGGAAGAATTGAAACCAACTTTAATTTTTTCTAATAAATTCTTATCTTTTCCTTGAAGAAACTTAGGGGTCCTTTCATTATCGAATTCCGTATAACCATTTCTAGCATAATAGTTTGTAAATATATTACAACCATTTAAAGGAATACAATAATTATTTTTATCTTTAAAAATAAATGGTTTAAAAAATTTATCAACATAAGGAAGCACTTCTAAAACCCATGAATAAGTCGAGTCTCCAAGATCATAAAAAAAAATTTTATTATTTTTTGTTTTTAAATTAATTAATAATTCAAATATTTTTTCTTTACTTTTCATCCATTCATCTCTAACAAACTTACTCTCAACAATCACAACATCACAAAATTTTACCTTTTCTGAATTTTTAAAATAAAAAGATATGTCCAATCCTGAATCTAACAACATTTGCTTGTTTCTAACAACAGGATGTAACCAGCCTCTAGAGGTTGGTGAGAGAAAACCTTTTGTTAAGATGTGAACTTTCATTATTTTTTATTTTTTTAATTTTCAATTATGCTTTTTAATTGCTTTCACAACTGAAGTAATTTCATTTTCTTGTAAATGTTCTCCAATAGGTAAGCTCAATAATTCGTTATCATATTTATTTGCGAAAAAATCTTCAGTCGCTTGATTTGTGTAACTATAAGCCTTTAGTTTTGGAAGAGAAATAGGATAATGAATACCTGTTTGAATAAAATTTTCTTTAAGATATTGTTGAAGCTCGTTTCTTTTTTTTACTCTTATCACAAAAAGGTGGTACACCTGTTTTGCCCAACTTTCTTTTTTGGGTAATACTAAACCTGTAATGTCTTTTAAATGTTCAATGTAATAGTTTGCTATTTTTAATCTTTTATCTATCCAATTATCAAGATGCTTTAATTTAACAGAAAGGATTGCAGCCTGAAGTCCATCTAATCTTGAATTTCTACCTTCAAATTCATGATCATATTTTTCTATTCTGCCATGATTTGCTATCATTCTACTTTTTTTAACTATTTCCTCATTATTTGTAACTATTGCTCCACCATCACCATATGCTCCTAAATTTTTTCCAGGATAGAAGCTAAAAACACCTGCATCACCAATACTGCCAACTCTTCTACCTTTATATTCTGCTCCATGTGATTGAGCACAATCCTCAACAACTTTTAAGTTAAATTCTTTTGCAACAGCTAGAATCTCATCCATATCACAGGGATGTCCATATAAATGAACTGCCATAATTGCTTTTGTATTATTTGTAATTTTTGATTTAAGGCTAGATATTGAAATTGTATAATTTTCTTTGTCACAATCACAAAAAACAACTTTATGTCCAGATCTTGTAACAGCTTCTGCTGTGCTGATAAAACTATTTGCTGGAACTATTACTTCACTATTCTTTGGCAATTTTAGAGCTTCTAGGACTATTTCTAATCCATCAGTTCCGTTTCCAACACCTAAACAATATTTAACTTTCTGGTACTCTGCAAATTCTTTTTCAAATTTAGCTAAATACTTACCGCTTATAAAAGCAGATTCATTAATTACATTCTTTATTGCAATATCTATTTCTTTATTTATTTCAACATATTGTTTTTTTAAATCTAAAAACTTCACCATTATTTTTTTTCTTTTAATAATTTACAAGGATTTCCGATATATTTTCCTGGTTTAGTTATATTTTTTGTAACTACACTTCCAGCTCCAATAATTGCATGATCACATATTGAAACAGGAAGTATTGAAGCATTTGATCCGATTATAACATTGTTTCCTATTTTAGTTTCCATCCATTTTTTTTTATCTCCTTGAGCAGTTTTACCGCTCTTAAACTTATCATTTATAAACATTACTCCATGAGATATAAATACATTATCACCTATAATAACTTTTTCACAAATAAAAGAATGTGATTGAATTTTACAATTTTTTCCAATTAATACATTTTTTTGTATTTCTACAAATGGGCCTATAAAAGTATCATCGCCTATTTTACAATCATAAATGTTCAAAGGCTTTACAAGTGTTACATTTTTTCCAAAATTAACATTCTTAATTTTTGATTGATAAATTTTTACTTTATTTTTCACTTATTGCACCTAACTTAGATTTTAAAAAATTAGAGCTTAAAAATACTTCTTTACCTGACTCAATAGATTGATAAATAGCTATTATTAATTCTAAACTTTTTTTTCCTGAAATTCCATCAACCAAAGGAGTTTTTTTGTTCTTGATGCTGTCTACAACATGCTCATAATAAGCTTGGTGACCAAAACCATAAACGTTTGGTGGATTAACAGAATATTTATTTAAAATGTCATCATCACCTTTTATTTTTTTTTTAAAAGCCCATGTTTGTATTTTGTTTACCGCAAACCCTGATATTACTACACTTCCTTTTTCACCTAATATTGAAATAGAGCCCTCAAGATCATGAGGACGAGTCGCGGTTGTCGCCTCAACTATTCCTAAAGCACCATTTTTAAATTTTAAAGTAGCTACAACTGTATTTTCAGCTTCAATATCAACAAAAGAAGTATTGGCTTTTGCAAAAACTGACTCAACGTCCCCCACCATCCATTCAAGCATATCGATATGATGACTTGCCTGATTAGCAATTACGCCACCATCAAGAGCCATGGTGCCTCTCCAAGAGTCTTGATTAAAATAATCTTGGTCACGACACCACCTAACACGTACAGTTCCAAGTACAATTTTTCCAAATCGATCTGCTTCATAAGCTTGTCTTAGTTTAATCACAGGAACATTAAATCTATTCTGTTTTACAACAAAAAGTTTACAATTATTCTCATCACATGCCCTTATCATTGAATCTGCATCATTAAGTGTTAATGCCATAGGTTTTTCAACAACTATATGTTTTCCATATTTTGCAAGACTAATCACATGTTTTGCGTGATATCCACTTTCAGTAAGTACTGAAACCACATCCAAAGACTGTTTTTGCATCATCTCATGCATATCAGTGAAATATGGAACATTAAATTGCATAGCAATTTTTTTTGCTTTTTGTTCATTAATGTCACAAACCGAAACTAATGTAGCATTTTTTATTTTATTAAAACCTAGCAATTCACTATGTCTTTTGGCTATTCTTCCGCAACCTAATAAAGCAAATTTTAACATTAGTTTATATTTCAGTATTTCAATTTTAAAAATTTTGATTTAATGCTTATAATTGTCATTATTACACTTTTCATAAATCATATCTAATTCTTTTTTTATTCTTTGATTCCAATTAACAATATGTTGGTCAAAAAACATACTTGAAAGATTTGAATATTTTATTCTTAAACCTAAATTATTAGAAAATTTTTCAATGAATTCTACAGTATCTTCAATTGAATTTTCTTTAATAACATAAAAAAACTTTTTATAAGAACTATGCAAAATATCATTATCTAGAGCTATAATTGGAATACCTTTTGATGAGGCTTCAATGACATTGTTTCCAATCATTCCTAGGTAATTATAAGAAATAAATAAATCTGTTTTTTCTAAATATTGTTCTATTTGTTTATGTTCCAAATTCCCTTTTAGCTTAATATATTGATCTAAACCTAATTTATCGATTTTATTAATAATTTTCTGTTTTAAGCTACCGTCTCCAATGACTAAAACTTTAAAGTTTATAGATTTTTTTTTTAATAAATAAAGAATATCTAATAACTCTAAATAACCTTTTTCTGGTTCAAGCCTAGATATACAAGTAATATTCATTATGCTTTTTACTTCTGGAACAATTTTTGTTTGAGTTAATTTTGTTCCATTAAACATTAAGTGAAAGTTTTTATCATTTAAATTTTGCTTAGCCTTTTCAGCCCATGAACCATCATTTGTTGAAATGATAATTTTATTTTTCAAATTTAAAGCTCTTAAAAAAAACTTAGAAATTAAATTTTTTTTCAAAAATAGTATATTATATAATTTTTTTGTAACACCTAACAATCTATATACAATTAAACCTTTTTTGATATTTAAAATATTTCCTAACAATATGTTATCTCTATCTATGTAATAAATAGATTTTTTTTTAAGCTGAAAAAATAAAAAACTGTATTGAAATACTCTATTAACTAACCACTCCAATTTTTTTAATAATCTTAGTTCAGATGAAAATGGGTAATATTTAACTAACCTTATTTTTTTATTAATACCCTCAATTTTATATCTTCCACTTTTAAACTTTTTGATCGACTCACTATCTAATAAAAATAAAATTTCAACATCAAATCTATTATCTTTTTCTATATATTTTATAAAATTATAATAAGCAGGAATGCCTGTATGTTTGAATGCAAACTTCTCTAAAGTAAAATAAAGTGGTTTATAAATTCTAGATATTAAATATATTTTTTTTTTCATTAATCAAACTCATTAATAATCTATTCATAAATTTTTATCATATTTAAACAATTATTTTTTACATTAATCAAAAAAATCTTTTTAATTTCGTTTCCATTCTTTATAACCATTATTAATGTTCAGTATTAATAAATAATAAAAAATTTATTTATTCCTTTGAGATAAATTTAGACAAATAATCTTCTGTTTGCCATGAAATGGAATTTCTAGGACCTTTAAAAAATGAACTTATTACTCGAAAATATGAAATAGATTTCATCATGTGTGTTATATCAATCCAATAATAGAAAAAATTAATATCAAATTGCTTCCAAACTTTTTTGCCCCTTTTTCCGAAAAAACCAAAAGGAATTTTACTAATAAATCTAAATGGAATTATCCACTTGGGTGTTATTGTTTTTTTGTTAATTGGAATTTCAGCACCCCATACATTTCCAAAATTATTCTTTTTTAACATTTCAATATATAATTTTTGTTTTAACTTTAAGTTTAATGGTACTTTTTGCCAAAAAAATAAATATTCGTCATCCCATAGAGGCAATCTCCAATCATAGCCATAATATTCATATATTTTTTGTCCTGTAATAACATAACATTGCCTATCAATAAATTCTGAATATTCATAGAAGAGATGATCTTCATTTTGATTTTTAAGATCAGTACATATTGTTATTATTTCTTTCCAAAGGCTTTTTTTTAATTTACTAATATTGCTATCAGTTTTTAAATAACTCCATAAAGAAAAATGTTTTTCAATTAATTGATTTAAAATATTTTCTTTTCTTAATTGTTTATTATCAATATCTATGTTTTCTTTTATTCTAAAATTAATATGTCCGCCTGTTATAAAGTCGCCTGAATTTCCATTTATAAATATTGCATCCTTATCAGCCCAATTTTTCTCTTTTAAATATTTAATTGATGACAAACCTTGTATATATGGAGAAGAACAATATGTCTCACTAAAATCCAAAAAATTTTTATACTCCAAAGATTTATAATATTTTTTTTCTTGTGTGTGATTAAAAGGGATAAATTTCCATTCAAAACCTAACTTTTTAGCAATTACTTTCGAAATCTCTGCTTCGAAATTTCCAGGTGTTCCATAAGAAAAACATTTTACGTTTGTTGCACCTAAATGTTTTAAAATTGATGCAACCAATCTTGAGTCATTTCCAGCACTTAGAGGAATTATAATTTGTCTATTACCAATTTGATTTAGCATTTTTTGAAAAATTTTCAAAGTTGTTTCAGACAACTCTTCCAGATATTTGCTATGTTCTTTTTCAACTGTTATCCCAAAATATTTATAATATTGAATATATTGAAAATTATTATTTTGAAGTAAAACTATTTCACCAGCTTTTAAAGAATACAAGTTCTTATAAATTGTTTTGTTGCCTATTGTAAAACCTGACATTTCTATTTCTAATTTTGCACTATAATCTAATGTTTTGTCGAAATTACTTAAATTTACAAGATTCTTTGGATCATAATCTACAAACAATTCACTATTTATCTTTGTAAAGTAAAGTGGTGTACTTCTGATTTTGTCTACAATTAATAAAGTCAAATCATCTCTTTTGACAATTATTGCAAAATGACCATCAATAGATTTTATAAAAGAAGAAATTTCATTTTTTTTGATTATTAAGAATTTATTTATTAATTCATCAATAGTATGAGAATAAACATATCCCTTTATCCAAAAAGATATATTTTTTTTTGAATACTTGTTCCAAAATGGCTCTTGTTTTAATTTTAGATTAATCAATTGATCTAAACACTTTCTAACCAATATTCTTTTACTAGTTTTCTTTGTTTTTCAATATTTTTTTGAGGAGAAGTTAAAAAATCACGAAGTACTTTTTTATCAATACTAAAAATTCCATTACTTTCATTTGCTGGAACTATTTTGATAACGGAATTCAATTCCTCAAAATTAGCTTTATTAAATGGTCTTTGTTTCATATCTATATAAATTACATCTTTTCCTGCACATAAAGCCTCAACAAATGCAGTTCCAGCCATGTCGCAAATAACTGTATCAGAGTGTTTTAATGCGTTCATCATAGGCTCCGAATTTTCATAATTTGAGATTTTTCCTAAATTATTTTCCTTATTAAAAGTGCCTTTGGGGTGTTTTTTATAAATTACTTCGTATCCAATATCTTTTAATGTTTTTATTAAATATTTTTGCCAGTCATATAATAAAGGATCTATTATCTTGGTTGGGAACTGTCTAGCCTCAGATACAAAAGAGTTTGGGATATATAAAACTTTTTTAGTATTATTTGTTTTTATACCAAAGTGAGAATTAAAAATATTATCGTAATAACTAGATCCAATTGCCTTAACTTTTATATTTTTATTCATATTCTGAATTTTTTTTTCCAAATGCTCTTTCCATTTTTTGCCATATGTAATAAATACATCAATATTGTAAAAAACTTGATCCCAATGTAAATTATCATCAAAAAAACATTTTTCTCCTGCATGATCAAATCTCCAAATTTTTGTTCCATGATTTTTTGCAACAAAAGAAATGAACCTATAGTACTGATTAGTATCTGTCCCAATAATAATATTTTTTGTATTTTTTAAAAAACCATCATAACTTTTTAAGTCATTATCTGTATTTATTAAATTATTTTCAATTATAAATTCAATTGATTTTTTTTGATCATCATCCAAATAAAAATATTTATTTTCAATCATTAAAATAATTATAGAAGATATTTTTTGTGATAAGATTTTTAAAACATTATTTTGAGTAGTGCTGTTTAAGTTACGACCTGGCGGTAGAATTGAAATATATTTAAATTTTTTTTTAGCCAAAAAATCTTTTATAAGTTGATTTTTTGCCAAAACAGAATAACTAAAAAGAAATTTAGGAATTATTTTTACAAATTTGGAATAAATTCTTTTTGTAAAATTAATTTTATGTGTTTTGTTTCTTCTATTTACCTCTAAGTCAATTGTTAAAGGTATTTTTTTCCAAATATTGTCTACGAAAATTTTTGATTTAATAGAATATTCTGGCTTTGAATGATTCTTTGAAAGTAATACATAATCATAAACATGACTTAAATAAATAGAAACGTTTTTATATATAGAAAATTTGGATATATTAAATACATTATTATTTTTTATATCTGAATCTAAATTATTTAATGAATTATAAACATCATTAACAAGTTTATTGTATTCACTATGATTTAAATGCCAAAAAAGTCTTTGATTTTTTTCATAAAAATTTGAATTAATTAATGAAATAATATCTAAATATCTATTCATGAATTTTCTAATTAAAATTTTTAATTATATTAACTTTAGTTGTAAAATATATCATGATTATTAAGTTTATTTAGATTACACTATATTTAAGTTTTTTAGATTAAAAAAATTTTCAAATTAAATTTTACAATCTAATTTATTAATTATAACTCAATTAAAAATGAAAATTCTATTTATAAAAGAAAAAAGATCTCATTCTGGAATTGAAGGAATTGGTGTTTATTTAGTTCGGGTATGTAAAAAATTGAATGAATTAAAAATACCATATGTATTAATTTACGATGCTAAAGATCAATTGTACGAGAGAATGTTAAAAAATAATATTAACGTAAAAATAATTGACCTACCTCCAAAATCTTTCAAAAATTTAATTCTAAAAAGAAAAAAAGTAAAAGAAACTAGAAAACTTATATCAAAATTAATACATGAAGAAAAAATCACACATATTAATGTTCATTTTCCTCATTTAATACAATATATCGATACAAATTTGAATATACCTTTAATTGCAAGTTGGCATGGTGCGTTTATAGATAATAACCCCATAAAGCTTTTTGATTTTAAAAATATCTTAAATCCAAAGAAAATTTTAAATGAATTTTACCGTAAAAAATTTGTTTTTAATTTTGATCGTGCAAAACACGTAATAGTTCCCTCTAATGCCGCAAAAGAAACAGCGATTAATAAATATGGGATTGTTGAAGAAAAGATTACAATAAATCCATATGGAGTTGACCAAATAAATCAAAAAAAATTTAGAGATATTAAAAAAGAGTTAAATTTTAATTCTGATGATAAAATTGTATTATGCGCAGGCAGAGAAACGAAAGATAAAGGTGTCGAGGATTTTTGTAAAGTTGCAAGTTATTTTAGTGAAAAAAATGACATTAAATTTTTATTTATTGGTGGTTATAGAGATAAAAAATATCATGATTATCTTGAGAAAAAATATGGTAAATATGTTCATTTTCTTGGTATGAGGTCTGATATTTATGATTTTTACAATAGTTCAAATTTATTTCTTTTTTTATCTCATAGAGAGTCGGCTGGTATAGTTCTCTCTGAAGCTATGTTATTCGGCTTACCTTTAGTTACATGGAATATACCTGGCGTGAATGAAATGTTTAAAGATAGTGTTCAAGGTAGAATGAAAAAATTTGGTGATATTAATGGTATCATCAAAGACGTAGATGAAATTTTAAATAATGAGACCTTATATAAAAAATTATCATCTGAATCCAAAAAACACTCAAACAATCATTTAATAGGTGAAAGTGTACACAAATTCTTAAATATATTGAAACAATTTTAATGTTCTCTAAAATTTAGTATATAGGTTAATAATTAATTATATATAGGAACACTAAAATTAAATATCAAAATGGTAAATAATATTCTAGTTACAGGAGGTGCGGGACATATAGGTGGAGCTCTTTCGAAAAAATTAGTCGAAGATAAAAATACTCATGTAACAATATTAGATGATTTATCAACAGGATCTGAGCATAAATTACCAAGTAAAAAATTTAAAAATTATGATTTTATTAGAGCAGATGTAAATAATATCGAGTCTTTAAAAAACACTATTTTTAAAAGAAGATTTGATTATGTATTTCATTATGCCGCCGTTGTTGGGGTAAATAGAACATTACTTGATCCCGTAAAAGTTTTGAATGATATTCAGGGTGTTAAAAATGTTTTAGATTTATGTATAGATAAGAAAGTAAAAAGAGTCTTCCTTTCTTCATCGTCCGAAGTATATGGTGAACCTGTTGCGATACCTCAAAAAGAAGACGAAACACCTTTGAACTCTAAACTACCCTATGCGGTCGTAAAAAATTTATCAGAGGCATATTTTAGAACCTATAAACAAATGTATAACTTAGATTATACTATTTTTAGGTTATTTAATACATATGGGCCATCACAAAGTGATGATTTTGTTATAACAAAATTCATAAAACAATCTTTAAAAGGTGAAAATTTGATTATTAATGGAGATGGGTCACAAACCAGAACTTTTTGTTACATTGATGATAGCATTAATGCTCAAATAAAATGTATGAATAATGATTTTTATATTAATCAAGTATTAAATATTGGTAGTGAATATGAAATTACAATTTTGGATTTAGCTAAATTGGTTATTAAGATTACATCTTCAAAAGTTAAAATTATTCACAAAGATCCTCTTAAGGAAGGTGATATGACAAGAAGAAAACCAGATATTTCAAAAATGAAAAAAGTATTAAATAGAGAACTGTTATCTTTAGAAGAGGGAATAAAAAAGGTTTATGATTTTTTAAAAAAATAAAATTTAAACTTTTTGAAATATATATTAAAAAACTACATTAGACTTTTAAATTAACTTAATTAGTTAGAAATTAATTTCTATATTAAATTGAATTATAGTGTGTACTTTTTTTACTTAATTAACTCATTTTATAGATAAAAAAATAAGACTTTTTATAAAAACTATAATAATTATATTAAAACTAAATATGATTAATTTTGAAAATTTTAAAAAAAATGGTTATCTAAATATTGGAAAAGTTTTGACTGATGAAGAAATTAATTTTTTAAAAGATTTAATTTTAGAAAAATTAGATTATAAGGACAATAATAAAAAATTTAAATTTTCCAAAAATTTACTTTTAGAGAATAAAAATTTTTTTAGTCTCTTAGTAAATCCAAAAATTCTTTCTACAATTAGAGCTTTATGTGATAATAAAAAAATATCTTTTACTCCACATACAGATATCCATGTTAATTTAGGCGCTGGAAGAATTCATAGAGATAACAGAGCCAGCGATAGAGTTTTTGGTGTTGGTAGTGACTGGGATGAAACAAGACAGAGTTTCAATGTTTTCAGAATTGCTATCTACTTAACATCATACGAAGACTCAAAGACTTCACTTGTTATTTTTCCAGGCACACATAAAAATGAAAATTTATATCAAAATTTCTGGTTCAGATTTTTTAATAAAGCTGTTCATACTCTCAGAAATATTTTTCCAAAAATTCAAGTTCATCAATATTCACCATTTATAAAAAAAAAAATTTTAAAGGTAAATTCGGGAGATTGTATAATATTTGATAAAAGAGTTCGTCATGCAGGTGGAAAAATATCAGAAAAATCAAACAAAATATCAATTTTTTTTTCTTATGGAGAAGCAGATAATATTCATACTTTAAATGATTTTAATTTCTTAAAATCTAAAGATTACATCACAAATTATCATAAAGATTTACAAACTCTATTTGAAATTAATAATGTGGAATATAAATTATAAATAAATTTTAATTTTCTATTTAAGTAACTTAAATATTTAAAAAAGACTTTTAGACAAACCACCATCAAAATTTAAAATTACACCATTTAAGTATTTTATATTATTTTTAATTATTTCTTTAACAAATAAACCAATTTCATCAGGTTTTCCTGCTCTACCTAATGGAAGATTTTTTTCAAAATTGCTTATATTTCCAACAAGTTTTTTTAATCTTTGAGTTTTAATTGGACCAGGCGCAATATTAATACATGTTATATTTTTTTTACTATATCTTTTGCTGAGAGTTTTAAAAACACTAGAAATTGCAACTCTATAAGAATTTGACAATACCAAATTATCCTCTGGAGCTTTAATTGTGTGAGACGAAATTAAAAAAATAAAACCATTGTGTTTAATCTTAATTTTTTGCATCATTAAGACAAAGCTTAAAAATAATTGCTTATGATATTTGTTCCAATCATTTTCAGTTATTGAAAAAAAATTTTTAGCTGGGGGGCCACCAGTATTTAATACTAAATAATCAATTGATTTTAAATTCTTAATATATTTTTTAACAGTGTCCACATTCGAAGTGTCAAATTCATCAGAAGTTGGAGCTATTATCTTTACTTCAAGTTCACTTAATCTTTTTTTAATTGCTTTACCTATGCCTTTAGAAGATCCAATTATAAGAGCATGTTTCATAAAAATATTGCTATAAATATAAATCTTTTATTTTTGAATACAAGTTAATGGCATGAGAATTATCGGGATAGCTATTAACGCCGTCGAGTTTTACATAAAATAATAAAACATCAAGCTTATATTTTAGTATTCTTTTTATACTCTGAACCTCACTATGATTTCCATATCCGACCTTAACATCAAAAATATCTCTATATTTTTTTATTTTAGTTAAAGTACTTGGTTTTATTTTTTTACTAAATTGTGTAACTGTGACAATTGTTTTATTTTTTTGTCCTAAAATTTTAATTGTTTTTTTTATTTGTTTGATTGAATTGTTAGAAGTGCTGATTATTTTGAAAGCTTTTTTGTCTAATCTAATCTTTTTAATCAATTTTATATTATTTATATCCTCATTTAAAATTTTATAAAAATCAATCTGCTGAGAACGCAAAAAATTTATTTTCTTTTCATCTTGGATCGCAAAACCTATTAATTTTTTCTTTTTTTTACATTTTTGTATAGCATATTTATAAAATTTATTTGATAAGCTAAGTTTTTTTATTTTTTTATTTTTTAGAGTATCTGTAAAAAAATTATCTCTAAAATTTTTAGAAAAATTTTTGTCCTTTTTTTTTAGAGCTAATCTAAATTTCTCATAAAAGGATTTTTTCTTTATTTGAAATGATATACCGTGAATTCTGGAGTTACATAAATTACTTAAATATTTTTTAGCATTTTGTTCTGAACCTAGATGATTCAATCCAATTTCAGCTATAATGATTTTTTTTTTAAATTTTTCACTTGAAAACTTCATAAAAATTTCTGTCTTTTTTAAATCATCAATATCATCAATATCAACTGATCTTTTATTGGGCATAACATAAGTTGAAATTTTTCCACAAAGCCGAACACCTTCTTTTAAAAATAAACTTGATTTCGTTATATAAATTGCACCATTCTCGCAATAGAAGGATATATCTTGGGATCTAGGTCTATTTTTTACCTTATAATTAATTGGATAAAGATTTTTTTTATTTTTTTTCCAAATAAAACTTGATTGCATTGAGGAGCTAAAAAGACTTTTGCTTTTTTCATTAATTAAAGTTTCTATCGCTTCGTCAATGTCTTTTGAAAATCTTAACGGACTTGTCGGTTGAAGCATCACAATATAATCATATTTTTTTTTTAATTTTAAATAAGCATGCTTTATAGCTTCATCTGGTTGAATAATATTACCTGATAATTTTTTAGGTCTTAAAATTGTTTTAATTTGAAATTTACTACAAAAATCTAAAATTTTTTTTGAGTCACTTGTTACACAAATATTATTTATATATTTTGAATTTAATGCAGATTTTAAAGTCCAATATATTAAAGGTTTGCCATTGACATTTACCATATTTTTATTTTTAATTCTTTGAGAGTTACCTCTAGCTGGTATAATCGCTATAAAGGTTATTACTTTACCAGTATTTGTTTTCAATAAGTTTATTTTTTTCTTCATTTAAAAATTTTTTTTTCCCGTCTCCTAAGGCTATTTCAAATTTTTTAATATATTCAACAAGAGCTCTCATTCCATTTTCCTCAAGTGAAGCAGCTTGATCTGTGCCCCACATCGTTCTATCTAAAGTAATGTGTCTTTCAACAACTTTAGCACCCATACAAACCGCCATAAGACTTGGACTAACAGATTTTTCATGGCCTGAATATCCTATATCCACTTTAAAATTATTTTTTAAAGTTTCTATCATTCTTAAATTCAAATCTTTTTCCTTGGCAGGGTAAGTAGATACACAATGCAATAAGCAAAATTTACAATTCTCTTTTTTAAAGATTTTCACTACTTTTTCTACATCCTTCATCTCACACATCCCTGTTGAAATAAAAGTAAATTTTTTTTTTGATGCTATATGTTTAATTAATTTTATATTTTTTATTATTGGCGATGCTACTTTATTAAACTTGCATTTATACTTATCTAAAAAGTCATTACTTGCAATATCCCATGGACTTGCAAACCATATTATATTTTTTTTTTGCAATATTTATCAATTTCGTCGAATTCCTTTTTATTAAATTCAATTTTTTTTTTATATTTAAGATAAGTAATTCTTCCCCATGGAGTATCTCTTAATACGTCTTTCTTATTTTTTGGAGTCGTTAACTCTGGTGTTCTTTTTTGAAATTTAACTGCATCAAAACCTGTTCTTTTTGCAAGATCTATTAATTTTTTTGCAGTAGAAAGCTTTCCATTATGATTAATACCGATCTCAGCTATTAAAAAAGTTTTATTAAATTTCATTGTATAATGATTATCTTAATATTATTTGATTGTTAATAAAATTATGGAAACAATTGCATCATTAATTTATTAATTGAGTTCAATACCACCTTTGATCCATGGTAAATTTTTGATGAAAACGTTTATAAAGATCAGCGTAATCTTCAATCATACTTTTGTAAGTAAAATCTTTCGATTTTTTTTTGGCCTCTTGGCTAATTTTTTTAGCTCCAATTACTTTAATATATTTTACATGATCCATAATACCTTGTGCCAACTTTGTTGAGTTTTCAGGAATTACTAATTTTACAGCATTACATTTTTTAACAACCTCTTTGTGACCATAAACGTTGCTCGAAACTAAAGGTAGACCTGAAGAAAGCATTTCTATTGCGACGAGTCCAAAACCCTCCCAGCGAGAGGGTAGCAAACCCAAATCTGCTTTATATAAAAATGGCTTTATATTTTTTTGATATCCGGTAAATATTATTTTTTCTCTAATTCCAAGCTTATTAGCTAAAATTTCTAATTTTGTTTTTTGCTCCCCTTCTCCAACAATTGTATAATTTTCTACATTATCTTTTAATAACGCAACAGCTTTAATAGATATATCAAAACCCTTCTGATCAGTTAAAGATCCAATTGAAACTAATTTTAATTTTTTAGAATTTATTTTTTTTCTAATATTAATATCATAAAGACGTGATCCATTATAAATAACCTCGCTTTTTTTTAATAAAATTTTTGATTTTAACCACTTGTTTAAGCCGTTTTTTACACCATGGCTTACATTAATTATTTTTTCATATTTGGAATAAACATAACGTTCAATAGGTTTTAAAAAGAAGTATTTTCTTCGCCTATTAAAAGTATTGTGCTCTGTATAAAAACGCTTAATTTTCATACCATATGTTGCTAACACCAAAAAATACAATGGCCAGGTAAGGTGAGCATGAACAAAGATGAGTTTATCTTGACCAAAATTTTTTAATAATTTTCTTAAATACCAAATTGCTCTAATATCTTTTGGCCCAATCAAATTTAAAGAATACTCATTAGATCTTAGTTTTGTTTTTGTTGGATTATGAAAATAAATAGTTTTTATATTAAAATTTTTATTTTTTAATAAAAGATTTAATTTACGCACTATTAGTTCTGCGCCACCTCCATCCGGTCTTGGAATAACATATATTACATCTATATTTTTAGACTTATCTTGAAATGAACTAACATTTTGAATTTGTGCTCTATTCCACAGACTATTATAAGATACTAACATTTTATTAATACCAAAATTTTGTTTAATTTTTAATCTTGATTGCTGAATTATTCTTTTCCAATTTTTACTATCTCTTTTTAAAATCATCTGCTCAATTGCATCAGCTAATCTCTCAGGGTTATTAGGTGGTACTACAATACCATTTTTTCCAACAATCAAGGCTGCATCACCTACATCAGTAACTACACAAGGACTCCCGCATGCCATCGCTTCTGCCACTACATTAGGGAAACCCTCACCATACTTGCTAGATTGTACACATATGTCAATCGCACTCATTAAACTAGCAATATTTTTTTTAGCACCTAGTAATTTTACATGATTAGTCAAATTAAATTTTTCAATATACGTAATGAGTTCTGCGTTTTTATTATTTATATTGGGGCCCACAAGAACAGAAATAAAATTAATATTTCTTGAGTGAAGTATTTTGAGTGATTTGAGTAAAGTTAAATGATCTTTTTTAGGATCAAAACGAGCAACGTGACCGATTACTGGAATATTTTTTTTAACTTTTAAATTCTTTATTATGATAGATCTTTGATTTCTTATCGGCTTTAAAATTGATAAATCATATCCATTTTGAATTAAAACTAGTTTTTTTCTATCATACCCATTTTTTTCACACGTTTCTTTTGCTTTTTTTGAAACAACAACTATATATTTTGGTATTTTAAATGACAATTTCGCTAATAATTTTATAAGATAAATTGTAATTAATTTGGTTTTATCTGACTCAAAATTTGAATACCTTATGTTCCAGACTATATTTTTAACTCCAGCAAATTTTGCAGCCAACCCGCCTACAAAATCTCCATGAACAAGCCAAGTCTGCACCAATTCTGGTTTTAAAAAACGAATTATTCTTACGAGTTTAAAAAAAGAAAATATAAATGAAAAAAAATTGAAATTTAAAGAATAAATTTTAATACCTTTTTGTTTTAATAACGAATGATATTTCCCACCTTTCTTTAAACTAATAACTATATGTTCATTTAAATTATCATATTTACAAATTTTAAATAATGTATGTTCGGCCCCACCATTTCCTAAACTTGTGATAATATGTAAAATTTTCATTTATTAAATATTCAACAATTGTATTTATATAATTTTACTTTGTTATAAAAAATTTAAATACTCTAATTTTAAAGATCTTCTTTAACATGATAAAAATACTTTTTAAATTTTTAATTATCTATTGTTAACTTTAAATTTGTCACAATTATTGTTTTATAAAATTTTTGTCATTTCTCTTAAACAAAATTGCAAACATAATTATAGATATGATTATACCTGGAGTAGAGGTGGCTTCCTCAAAGGTTGCATTAACACAATACCCAACTAAAATAGTAAGCAAAACAATACTAGATTTAAAATTATCCTTTTTTGCTTTTTGCCATGACCACAATAATATTAGTGCTAGCCAGCCAATAAAAAATGATGCAGCGAGTAGCCCGTAATTATTTAAATGCATAATCCAAGTTGAATGGCCTAAAAATTTTACACCGTCAGTAAAATATGCAAAATCTTTAAAATTTACATATCCAAACCAACGCCAATTATTTAATGCATATACCCATCCCTCAAACCTACCACTAGATGCACCGCCTTGCCAATCAGGTCTATAAAATTTAACAATGACAAAATCAAATATGCCTAATGAATGAAGTGTTGAAACAATTAAATACAAAGTTACTAAAATTAATGAAAGAATGAAAAATTTTTTAGTATTAATTTTAAGTTGGAGAAATTTAAAAGTTTTACTTATTTCAAATAAAAATAAAATTAACATAGTAACGGCAACTGAAAATATTCCAGCTCTAGAAGTTGATGCTATAACAAGTGTTAGACTCAAAAATAAAACTAAATAAAAAAAATATTTTTTAAATTTAGTCAATTCATCTTTAAAAGCATATAAAACTCCAATTGTCATATGAGTAAGCCCTCCACTAAACATGCCCATACTATTTGGATTTAAGAAAAAACCACTATAAGTTGCAAATGAAAATATTTCATTATCAAAAAATCCCAAAAATATTATAAATAAACCTGTTAAACAAGTGCCGAACACAATCTCGATAATCAATTTATCTAAATTTCTTAAATTATCGGTAAGAGTTCTGACAATGATAAATAGAGCAATTAATGCTCCATAAACTATAATTGGTTTTGAGATGCCAATCATAAAATAAGAAATTATAGAGGAAAACATCAATCCAAAAAATATTGGTAATAAAATGTTTGGAACTTGTAAAATGTATTGTTTGTTCATTAGTAAATAAAATAGATTTATAATAATAAAAGCAATCAAACCAAGGCCTGTTAATATAGTCCAGCTAGTCCCATACATTGATAATTGAGACGGAAAAATTACAATCAATACTAATGTATATAATAAAAAATTTGAAGTTTTGGTCATTCTCTATCTAACCATTTTATTCTAGTTTTTAAAAAACTATTTTGACCAAAAATACTATAAAATAAATTGTTCCTTAACATTCTATAAAATTTCTTTGATGCTTTTTTTAAACCATACCATTTAGAATAATGTTTTTTAAATATATCATATTCTTCTCTTGTTCTATCAATCATAATTTTTAGATTATATGATGATGTAAGCCCACCCAACCTAAAAGTAGCTAAAGAGTGATCGATCTTTAAAAATTTTGCATTATTCTTAAAGGCACGAAGCAAAAATTCTCTATCTGAGCCTGTCTGATAATTAATATCAAAGTATCCTATTTTTTCGTACAAAGATCTAGAAACAAATGTTGCCGGATGATTAATTTTAAATTTTCCAGTCTTAAAAGCATGATCACTAAGATCTCCTTTAGATAAAGCTTTAAATTGATCATATTCGTTATACATATCTCCATAAATAACAATATCTTTTTTTGAAGATAAATTGTATTTTTTTAAAACTAAATTAAATGCATTATCATTATAGTAATCATCTGAGTTTATTATTCCAATTAAATCACCGTTTGCTTCTTGAACTCCTTTGTTCATAGCATCATAAATACCATTATCTTTTTCAATTATTATTTTTGATATTTGTTCTTTAAAAGTTTCTATAATCTTGTGAGTTTTATCTATACTTAAACCATCGACTATTATGTATTCGAGATTTGGGAAATTTTGACTCAAAACACTATCGATTGTTTTCTTTAAAGTTTTTTCTCCATTTAGAACCGGGGTTATTATACTAATTTTAGTCAGATTATTTCCTATATCGTCTTAAATATGTTTTAATTTTATTAAAAAAATTTTCACCAAATAAAATTCTTATACATTTTTTTATATAATATAAAATTAACGATATAAAAATGTTTATAATTCCCAAAAAAGTATAAAATACACAATGCAATTTCATTTTCAAAAAATTATTTAATAAAAAAATTGATCTACTTAATATTATCGTAAGGAATTGAGGTTTTTTAATAGAATATTGATCTGAGATTTGATCATTTGTATGCTGCACATAATATGAACTAAACGAGGGAACATAGGAATAATGACCTGATAACATTAGTACCTTAAATAAAAAATCTTTATCTTGTAAAAATAGAAGTTTTTCATTCCAAAATAATTTATTTTTAATTAAACTAGAACTTATTAAAGGTGCTGCTGTAAAAATACTCCAACCAAGTGCAACTCTCATGAATAAATTACCATCATTTTTACAATTTTTTATTATTTTATTGTTTTTAAAATATTGAAAATCAGATATTGCTAAAGTGGTATTACTTTTTTCTAGAAATTTTACTTGTTCATTAATTTTCTCATCATCTAAAAAGTCATCAGAATCTAAAAACTGAATATATTTGCCATTTGAATATTTAAGCCCATAATTTCTACTAAAACATGCTCCCTTATTTGTATTATTTAGGTATAATAAAATATTGAATTGTTTATCTAAATTACTTTCAATGAAATTTTCTATTTCTTTTACTGTATTATCTTTTGATGCATCGTCGATTAATATTACTTCTAAAGGTCTATATTTTTGTTTTTTAAGTTCTTTTAATGTTTTGCCTATTATTTTGTCACGATTAAAAACTGGAATAATTACAGATACTACATTATTCATTTTTAATTTAGTAAGTTAATTCAATAATTTGCTTTTTCTTTTTATAATTAAATAAAATTGCAGCGTTAGTAACATTTGATTTATTGCAAACTAAAATATTACATTCAGATAGTAATAAGCTATCCACTAACACCTCATAACCTAATTTAAATCGATGACTGTCTCTTTGGTAATTATTGTCTAGGTGAATGGGTTTAGTTGAAGTAGAACGATAGCAATCAGTATAAATTACCTTATTACCATAATGATTTTTAAATTGTTTTAAATAATCCTCTTCATCCGTAGAAAGAAAAATTTTTATTTTTTTATTTTTTTTGATTAATGGATCAATTTTTTTGGTAAAATCTTTTATCGTTAATTTCTTCCTTTTCTTATAAAAAAAAGAACCTTTAGGTTTATACTTATGTTGGTGCCGATCTGTACCTCTCCAATGAACACCAATTATTTGATAATTTTGAAAATTTTTTTTCTTAAAAAACTTAATATGACTGGTAATATTATGCCTTAAAACAATATATTTTTTAAATAATTTATAAAAATAATTCTCATTTTTATAATATTGATTATCGAAAATTTTATGTGGAAAATTACCATCGCTAAATATTATTTTATCTTTTTTGAAATTTATTTGGGATAATGATTTTTGTTGTCTAAAGTAATATTCCCAGGAATTATTTGTTGAAAATATTTTTTTCTTTTCATTATATAAAGTTTTATAATTTTTCATATCTACAACTGGTACCCAATTATAAAAATCAGCAATTGAGATATGGAATAATACATGAAAGAAGTTTGAAAAAAAGCCATGACCTCCATTATTTACATGAATAATATAATAAATTGGTCCTATTAAAGATTGATAATTTTTTGGCAACCTATCTAAATCTAAATTACTTGCTTGTGCACGATTTTTTTTTTTAGACAAAAATTTTTTTATTGAATAAGGAATTTTCCAAATATTTTCTTCTATTGTAAGTTTTAAATCTGATGATGGCATTTCTTTTTTTTATAATTCAATTTCTTTTTTAAACAAATAAATCTTTTCACCTCTCATTAAACCATATTTAATTTCATCGTTTTTAGATAGAGAAAATGCTTTTATCAATTTAAATGCGCATGTTTTCATTATGCGTTCTGGGAAATCTGCTCCATAATATCTAACATGGTCGTATTGTCCAAAGTGTATTGATTTATCTTTATCTGTCTTGATTGAATTATTTTCATAAGTTGATGTCCACCCATATACTATTGGAACTGAAGTGATTAATAAACCTCCTGGTTTAAGAATATTATAAATTTCTTGAAAAGCTTTTAAATCATTTACATGCTCAAAAACATGATTGACAATAGTCACATCAAATGAACTCTTAGGGAAATCTATTTTTTCGATATTTACTATTTTATCAACATTGCCTGATATGTCGGCTGTGATGTAATTTTTAAATTTCTTAAAAAATTTAATTAAAGATTGTTCAGGAGCAAAATGTAAAATTTTAGAACTTTCTTCAAATAATTGAATTTCTTTGGAATTTAAAAGAAAATAAAATAATCTATGCCGTTCAAGGCTATGACAAGAAGGACATTGTGCATCACTTCTAGGAGGCCGTCCAAAAGGGTAGAAGTAACCATTATAGTTACATATAGGACAAAATTTTTTATGTATTGGAAACAAATTTTTTAAATTGTTAAAAATAGATTTAAGAAAAAATCTTAATTTTAATGGGAGCAATCTAAATAATATTTTTAACAAATTAAATTAATTTTGGGTCTACGTTTAAATATTGGCTTAAAGCTGATTTCTTAGTTGAACAATATAATTCTACTCCGTTACGTCTCATTAATTCAGAAATTTTTGTAATAAATGGGACTAAACATCCAGAAGTAGGATGAGAACTATTATTTCTCCACTTTTTATTAAAATTCTTAGTCTCGTATGACCATCTCATTTTCGGAATATATTTCTTGTCATAATTTTCTGCCTCATCATCATAAAAATACCCTCCTCCAAAGTCTACACCATGTAAAACTATTTTTTTAAAACCTAAATTGTAAGCAAATATTATAGCTGTAACAACCGATGTACATGATTGTCTAAAGTAATCATCATCTTTCTCAAATAGTTTATTAGTACATTCATTGATAACAACATCAGAATTTCCATGGTGGGGAATGGTCAAATCCCTTACAAAACTTACATGATTTTTAAATGTATTTATTGCTAAATGAAAATCATTTTTTTCTTGCCAAATATTTTTCATTACTACAATACATTTAGTTGGTCGCAAAATTTCATTTATCAATTTTTTTTGAATTTCAATTAACTGTTCATTATTTTTTTGAGCATTTTCAATAAAATAAAAATTGAATTTTAAACCTAATATTGCAGATAAATTGAAACCTATATTAAAAATATCTTTTTTATTTTTAACAATATTTTTGGTAAAGTTTGCTGATGAACCTGACCCCCAAATGTGACAAGAATTAAAATTATTTGGATTTATCGTATAAAAGTCTTTAGGGGATAAAAAATTAACTCCTAATTTTGAAGCATAATCTTCTATAAATTTTAATCTTTTCTTATGTAAAGAAAAATGTCTTTTTATTAGAAATTTTCTAATTATATAAAATTTAAAGAGAAAAGTTTTTATCTTTTTTAAAAATACTTTTTTCATTTATTTAAGTTATGAGATAAAGATTTAAATATTTAAATTTAAAAATCAATAAAAAACCATAAAATGTGTTGAAATGAAAAAAATTTGTATGATAGTCTTTAAAAATGTTTTAAATACCAAAAAATATAAATTAAACCTAACTTAATAAATTGAAAAATATATATGTAGGCTATGATACGAGAGAAGACTTGGCTTACCAAGTTTGTAAATATTGTATTGAGACTAATGCTAACAACATTAAAGTTTTACCTTTAAAACTTAGTGAACTTAAAAAAGAAGGTCTATATAAAAGAGATCATGACAAATTAGGCTCTACAGAATTTACTTTTTCAAGATTTTTGGTACCAATATTAAATAATTACAAAGGTTGGGCGCTCTTTTGTGATTGCGATATTGTATTTTTAGAAGATGTTAATAAATTATTTAATTTAGCTGATGATAAATATGCAGTTATGTGTGTAAAACACGACTATAATCCAAAAAAAGTTTTAAAAATGGATAATAGAAAACAAACTATTTATCCCAGAAAAAATTGGAGTTCTGTCGTTCTATGGAATTGTTCACATCCCTCTAATCGATTTTTAACAAAAGATTTAGTTAATGATCCTAATATCACAGGAAAATATTTACATAGATTTAGTTGGTTGCGAGATGAAGAAATAGGATCAATACCACATAATTGGAATTGGCTAGTTGGATGGTATCAAGAGCCAAAAGATGGTAAACCTAAAGCTATTCATTATACAGAAGGTGGACCATGGTTCGAAAAATATCGTTTTTGTGAATATCATAATGTTTGGAAAGATTATTTATTTAAAATGATGAAAAAAAAATAATTAATTTATTATCGCTAATCAAAAGAATATTTTTTTATCCAACATAAAAAAATAAAACTTATCCAATCATTGCTTTGCAGATTTTTTGATTTTACTTTATATTGTAGTTTTTTTAAATACTCTTGATTGAAATAAATATTTGCATTTGCATCAAATACAACAGACTCAAATTTTTTATTTAATGGCTCATTCATCCATCTTACAAAAGGCATAGCAAAACCCATTTTACTTTTATTGTAAACTTCACTTGGAATTATATCTTTTACGCTATCAATGAGTATTGATTTTAGTAATCCATTTTTAATCTTAAAATTATCATTTAAACTAAATATAAGTTCTACTAATTTATGATCAAGTAGTACTGGTCGAACTTCTAATGAATGAGCCATAGACAGAACATCATTATCTCTTAATAAAGTGTTTAGCAAATAATTATCTATTTCATATTTACTAATTATTTGAATTGGAGACAATTTTTTTTGAGCCATTGAGTATGAATTATTTAATGGATTTATTAAAATTTGATTTAAGTCACTGTTTATACATCTTTTCATTTCAACTGCTTTTTCCTCTTCAATTCCAACGTATTCGTATTTTTTAGTGAATCTATTAGGCCTTAATCTATTCAATTTTTGTCCTAAAAAAGATATGAGATTTTTTTTTTTGTTAGCGTATTGGCTAATAAATTTAAAATGTTGATATCCTGCAAAAACTTCGTCACCTCCTGTACCTGTTAATGCTACTTTCATATTTTTTGAGGTCTCTTTACTTACAATATATGTGTTAATTCCATCGATGCTTGGCTGATCAATACTGTCAATAAAATTATCAAAAATATTTTTTACATATTCGTCGTCGATCTTTATATTTTTATGGGCACATCCAAGTTTTCTTGCGGTTCTTAAAGCTACTTCTGTTTCATCTTGCACATAAGTTTTATTTTTAAAACCAATACTAAAAGTATTGATTTTTTTATCATTATAAAGTTTCATCAATGCTACCACAGCTGTTGAATCTACTCCACCACTTAAAAAAGCTCCTACATCAACATCTGCAACTAGATGATATTTTGTTGCTATCTCGAGTTCTTGTCTTACTTTGATAATTGCCTCATTATAGTTCTCTATCTTGGGTAACTTGAAGGACTCTTTCACATAGTCATAATATTTTTTTATTTTAAAGCTTTTTTCAGAATTTATGGTCATATAATGACCTGGTAAAATTTGAAAAACTCCATCTAACATAGTTTTAGGTTGTTTTATTGCGCCATATTTAAATAACTCACTTACAGCCGCTTGGGATAATTTTTTTTTTATAAAATTAGAATTTAAAAACGATTTTAATTCTGAGCTAAAAATAAACTGATTATTAAAAAAAGAGTAAATAAGTGGTTTAATACCAAATCTATCTCTTGCTAAAAAAAGAGAGCCTTTTCTTTTGTCATAAATACAAAAAGCAAACATGCCTCTAAACTTTTCAACACAATTTTCGCCCCAGTGAATATAACTATAAAGTACCGTTTCAGTATCAGAATTAGTTTTAAAGTTATATCCAAAAGAAACCAATTCTTTTTTTAATTCTTTAAAATTATAAATCTCTCCATTGAATACAATTATAAAACTTTCTGTTTTATCCATCATAGGTTGATGGGCTTGCTTAGATGGATCAATTATAGAAAGTCTATTGTGTCCTAAAACTAAATTTTTTTCATGATCAAAAAATATTCCATTATCATCTGGACCTCGATGATGTAGATCATTTAAAAATTTTTGTCCTATACTTCTGTAATTATTGCTCAGAGTTCCAAAAATACCACACATATTAAAAACTTTGATTCATTATACTTTTTTTTTTTAATAATATAGAATTAAAAAGCTATAATTTTGTTTTTTTAATTATCAAATTCTTCTTTATAAATAATCAGAATCGTATCTCATAATAAGTGCTTTAATGAATTAGATTGAAATATCACAATTTTAATCTTTAAAAAAATCATTATTTTTGTGGCTTATATATTTAAATGAAAATATTATAAACTCTTAATTATTATATTTAAGATTAAAGTATTTTTTATTGTAAAATATATGATAGAAAATAATTTTAGATATAATGAAAAAAGCACTTATAACAGGTATTACTGGCCAAGATGGATCTTACCTTGCGGAATTTTTACTTGATAAAGGTTATGAAGTTCATGGCATTAAAAGAAGAACTTCATTAATTAACACAGATAGAATTGATCACCTATATCAAGATCCTCATGAGAAAGATTTAAAATTTATTCTTCATCATGGAGATATGACTGACTCATCTTCTTTAATAAGAATTATTCAAGAAGTTAAACCTGATGAAATTTATAATTTAGCTGCACAAAGTCACGTAGCAGTTTCCTTTGAAGAACCTGAATATACGGCAAACTCAGACGCTTTAGGAGCTCTAAGAATTTTAGAAGCTATCCGAATTTTAAAATTAGAAAAAAAAAACAAGATATTATCAAGCATCAACCTCAGAGCTTTATGGAGCTGTTCAAGAAACTCCACAAAATGAAAATACTCCATTTTATCCAAGAAGTCCTTACGGTGTTGCTAAACTCTATGCATTTTGGATAACAGTAAACTATAGAGAAGCTTATGGAATTTATGCTTGTAATGGAATTTTGTTTAATCATGAGTCTCCTGTTAGAGGTGAGACTTTCGTAACAAGAAAAATTACAAGAGCCTTGGCTAGAATAAAGCTAGGATTACAAAATAACTTATATCTTGGAAATTTAAACGCAATGAGAGATTGGGGTCACGCAAAAGACTACGTGGAAGCCCAATGGTTGATGTTACAAAAAGATAAGCCTGAAGATTTTGTAATATCAACAGGTATTCAATATTCTGTTAAAGATTTTGTTAATGAGACTGCAAGAAATTTAGATATGAAAATTGTATGGAGAGGAAAAAACTTAAATGAAGTTGGTTCTTATAATGGTCAAGATATTGTCAAGGTAGATCCAAGATATTTTAGACCTTCAGAGATAGAAACTTTATTGGGAGACTCAAGTAAAGCAAAAAATAAATTAAAATGGGTTCCTAAAATTTCTTTTAAAAAATTAGTTAAAGAAATGATTGATGAAGATTTAAAGTTAGCAAAAAATAATGAGAAAAAAAAAAATCCTTAAATAAATTAAAGGTTTTTTTTAAATAAAGGTTTAAGCAAAGAAAAAATGAATTTTGATGTTGGAATTATTGGCTTAGGTTATGTGGGCCTCACGTTGGGTACGGCACTTGCAAAATGTGGTTTAAAAGTGGTCGGAGTAGAAAAAAGAGAAGATATTGTTTCTTTAGTTAACTCTGGAAAAGCTCATTTCACAGAGTTAGGACTAGAGCAAATTATTAAAGAACAAATAAGTAGTGGAAATCTAATTGCAAGAAACAAGTTTGAAACTTCAGATCACTGTAAATACTTTATTATCACAGTAGGGACGCCATTAGGCTCTGACGGAAAACCAAGAATTGACATGATCCAATCTGCAGTATCTGAAATAGTCGAACAAATGGATGATGGTGCAATCATAATTGTAAGATCAACCGTTGAAGTTGGAACAACGCGAAACTATGTCGAAGAAGCACTTAAAAAAACAAATAAAAAATATTTTTTAGCTATGTGTCCTGAGCGTACCTTAGAAGGAGATGCTATAAGAGAATTAAACACCTTACCACAGATTATTGGCTCTGATAATCAAGAAACTTTAGACAAAGTTTCAAAACTTTTTATGCAATTAACTAACTCTATTATTTATGTTAACACTTATGAAACAGCCGAAGTTATCAAATTAGTAGATAATACATATAGAGATGTCCAATTTGCTTTTGGCAACGAGGTAGCCCGGATTTGTGACGCCGTAGGTGTAAATGCAATTGAGGTAATTAAAGCTGGAAAACAAAACTATCCAAGAACTAATGTAGCCTTGCCAGGTTTAGTAGGCGGTCCTTGTTTGGAAAAAGATCCACATATATTTAATCACAGTGCAAATAAATATGGTATAGATTTAGATATCACTAAAGCCGCACGTTATGTTAATGAACATCACCCAGCGGAAGTAGTTTCAAAACTAATTGAAAAATGTCGCACAAAAAAATCAGAGGAAAAATTAAAAATAAGTTTTTTAGGAATGGCATTTAAGGGGAAACCATTAACTGATGACCTTCGTGGTTCAATGGCATCATTTGTTTTATGGGAGTTTCAAAAGAAATTACCCTCTGCAAACTTTGGGGTTTACGACCCAGTTGTTAGTAAAAAGAATTTAGAAACTCACTATCCCAATTGTATTGTTTTTAACAATATTACTGATGCAGCAAATGGAGCTGATTTAATCATTATCACAAACAACAATGAAATTTTTAGCCATCAAAATCTTAATAAACTTATTAGTTTTTTGTCGCCTGATGGTTTTGTGTTTGATTTCTGGAACAATTTTTCTGATGATCCAATGGCTGTAAATAATAAAAAATATTTATCTTTAGGTAACTTTAAGGATAAGAAAAAATGAATACTTTTGCAGTAACTGGTGCAAGTGGTTTTGTAGGTTCTTATCTTTGTCGCGCACTTGTAAAACAAGGTTTTTTTGTAAATGCTATTGATAATAATCTTAGAGGTAAAGTTGATCGGCTAAAAGGATTGAATGATAAAATTAAGTTTTTTTCAACTGACGTTCGGGATAAAAAATCTTTAATGAAAGCTTTTGAGGGATGTTCCACAATCTATCATCTTGCTGCAGTTAATGGTACTGAAAATTTCTATAATAAGCCTGACTTAGTTTTAGATGTTGGTATTAAAGGAATGTTTGCAGTTTCAGAGGCTGCTGTAGAAGTTGGAGTAAAAAATTTAGTTGTTGCGTCTAGTGCCGAAGTATATCAGACGCCAAGAGTAATACCCACCCCAGAAGATATTGAGCTTCAATTACCAAACTCAATAAATCCTCGCTACTCATATGGATGTTCTAAAATCGCAAGTGAGCTTATAGCTATGAACTTTGGGAAAGATCATTTTAAAAAAGTTCAAATTTTTAGACCTCATAATGTATATGGTCCGGATATGGGATTTAAACATGTAATACCCCAATTTATTGAACGTATTAAAGCAGAAATAAGTAGAACCAATAGTAATAAAATTGAACTGAAAATTAAAGGAAATGGGGAAGAGACTCGTTCATTCTGTTATGTAGATGATATTATAACAGGTATATTAATCATGTCTAAGCATGGTTCAAATAGAGAAATATATAATATTGGAAATGACCATGAAGTAAAAATTAAAACACTTGTTACACAAATTGCAAATCTTATGGATGTAAATGTTACTATAAAAACATCAAGTATAATGGAAGGTTCAACTGAGCGTCGTTGCCCTAATATAGAAAAAATGCGAAAGCTTGGCTATTTTCCAAAAACCAATTTAGATAATGGTTTAAAAAATACAATTAGTTGGTATTTGAAAAATTCAAAATCGTTTTCAGATAATGATCTTTTGTAAATGATAGTAAGGAAAAATTAAAATGACTAAACCAAAAATATTTATCGCAGGTTCAAACGGTATGGTTGGATCTGCATTAATACGTCATCTGCAAAAACAAGATGTCGAAATAATAACAAGGAATAGAAAAGAACTTGATTTATTTAATCAACAAGATGTAAAAAAATTTTTTTTAAACCAAAAAATTGATCAAGTGTATTTAGCAGCAGCTAAAGTAGGAGGAATTCATGCAAATAATACCTATCCTGCAGAGTTTATTTATGAAAATTTGATGATTCAAACTAATGTTATTCATAGCGCATTTTTAGGCGGCGTTAAAAAATTATTATTTTTGGGATCTAGTTGTATTTATCCGAAAAATGCCAAACAACCAATGAATGAAGAAGAATTATTAACTGGAAAGCTTGAACAAACAAATGAACCTTACTCTATCGCTAAAATTGCAGGAATTAAAATATGTGAAAGCTACAACCGTCAATATGAAAAAAGTCATAATATTGACTATAGAAGTATTATGCCAACTAACCTATATGGACCAGGGGATAATTATCATCCCAAAAATAGTCATGTGATACCAGGACTAATTAATCGTTTTCATGAGGCAAAGATTAACAACTTGCCTAATGTTACGATTTGGGGGACAGGAAAACCAAAACGAGAATTTCTTTATGTTGATGATATGGCTAGAGCTTCAATTCATTTAATGAATATAAAAAAAAAAACCTTTGACAATCATATTTCCCCAATGTGTAGTCACATAAATGTTGGTAGCGGAAATGATCTTACAATTAAAGAACTAGCTGAAACAATAAAAGCAGTTGTCGATTATAAAGGTGAAATTAATTTTGACCCATCAAAGCCTGATGGAAGTCCTAGAAAATTTTTGGATTGTAAACGTTTAAATAATCTAGGCTTTAAACCTGAAATAAGTTTAAGAGATGGCTTAATTGAGACTTATAAAGACTATATTAAAAAAGCTTAATGCAAACTTTTAAAAAAATCGTATATTTATTTGTAACCCATCAACGTAAACGTGCTCTTTTACTGCTTTTAATGATATTAATAATGGCACTGTTGGATATGATTGGTGTAGCATCAATAATGCCGTTCATGGCAGTTCTAACAAATCCTAGTGTAGTGGAAACTAACCCTATATTAAAAATGATGTTTCAAGCCTCAAATATATTTGGTGTTGAAACTAACCAACAATTTCTAATTGCTTTAGGAGTTCTCGTTTTTGTAATGCTAGTTACATCGCTAACTTTTAAAGCTTTGACAACTTGGGTTCAATTACGTTTTATAGTAATGCTTGAATATAATATTGGTAAGCGCTTAATAGAGGGATTTCTAAATCAGCCTTATAGTTGGTTTTTAAATCGTCATAGTGCAGATCTTGGTAAAGTAATTCTTTCACAAGTTAAAGAGGTAAATGGGAATGCTATAGGTCCTATGTTTCATTTAATATCTCAAAGCATGGTTACAATTGCACTAGTGACTTTATTATTTTTAGCTGACCCCAAACTTTCTCTAATCATTAGTATTACACTCGGATCTGCTTATTTAGTTATTTTTAAATATATTAAAGGTATTCTTGAACGAATAGGAAAAGAACGACATATATCAGATAAAATGCGTTTTGAGTCGGTGACTGAGGCATTTGGTGCAGCTAAAGAAGTAAAAGTGGGTGGTCTAGAAAAAATTTTTATTAAACGATTCTCAAATCCTGCCAAAATTTTTGCTAGACATACTTCAACTGCACAAATTATTAGTCAAATACCAAGATATTTGCTTGAAATAATTGCATTTGGTGGGATTTTATTAGTTATGCTTTACTTTATGGTACGTAACAATAATTTTGAAACTGCTTTGCCCTTAATTTCACTTTATGCATTTGCTGGTTATCGTTTGATGCCGGCACTTCAAAAGATTTATATCTCAATGACACAATTAAGATTTGTCGGTCCAGCACTAAATAATTTATATGATGAGCTTAAAAGTCTTAAACAACCATTATCAAATAAAGAACAAAAGAATATAAAGCTAAACAATTCAATATCATTAAAAAATGTATGTTTTAACTATCCAAATATGTCTAGAACAACTTTAAAAAATATTAATCTTAATATTAATGTTAATTCTACTGTTGGGATAGTTGGTGCAACGGGTAGTGGTAAAACAACTTTGGTAGATATTATTCTTGGTCTGCTTGAGTCTCAACAAGGAACATTAGAAGTAGATTCTAAAATAATTAGAACTGAAAATGTTAGAGCTTGGCAACGTTGTATTGGTTATGTTCCTCAAAATATATTTTTAGCTGATGATACTATTGCAGCAAACATTGCGTTTGGTGTTGAATCGAAAGATGTAGATCAAAAAGCAGTTGAAAGTGCTGCAAAATCAGCAAATTTGCACGAATTTATCTCTAAAGAATTGTCTTTAAAATACCAAACAATTGTTGGGGAGCGTGGTATTAGGTTGTCTGGAGGACAACGTCAAAGAATTGGCATTGCAAGAGCAATTTACCATAATCCAAAATTATTAGTTTTCGATGAAGCTACTAGTGCACTTGATAACCAAACTGAAGCCTTAGTTATGAAAACTTTAAAAAATTTGAAAAATAATATTACAATCATATTAATAGCACATCGTTTAAGTACAGTAAAAGAATGTGATAATATATTCGTATTAGAAAATGGAAAGTTAGTAAATGAGGGAAGATATAATAACTTATTAGAAGAAAGCCTAGTTTTCAAAAAATTAGCCCAAGTAAATCTTGGTAAAAATGATAAAATCAACTAACATATTCCACAAAATACTACATACAAAGTAATTTATTTAATAAGAATAAGAAGGTACTTTAAAATGTATAAAAAATCTAATTCCCATACACTTTGTATCTTTGCGAATTTTTTCATTGATAATGAAGAACGCTTGCAAAGAATGAAGGATTCTTTTTTTTCTTTTAAAGATGCAAATCCAGATGAGTGGCGTATTAATATTAGAGGTAAACTAAAAATAGAAGCTGGAAATTTTTTATCTGAAAATTTAGGAAGTATATTGTGTCTAAACTACATAGAATCAAAAAAAGGTTGGTTCCATGATACTTATTCGTTCATGAAAGATGTGAAAAGTGATTTCGTTTTTTTTTGGATAGAAGATCATATATGTATGGTCAATCCATTGCCTTTAAAAGAAATACTTAGTGAGATGAAAAATTATGATGTAGATCTATTATTATACTCATGGTTTCATCATAGAACTCATGATCAATTTAAAATGTTTTCAAAAATCGCTGATGGAAAACATATTCAAGTTGCTAAAATTGACAAAATTTCAACATTTAATTTTCGTGATAAAAAATTTAGTAACTATTATATTGTTTCTGCATTAAGTATTTTTAAAAAAGATTTTTTTTTCAAAGTTTTATTATCAAATAAACCGTACCTCAAACGTTGGCCAAAACATTTACCTTTTCATTTTGAAAAAAAAATAAAAGATTGTGTCGCTAATGTAATTCGCTATGCAATACCCAAATATGAATTATTTGCAGTTATAGATGAAGGAATTGATGTTCCTGGGTACTCATTGATCTCAAGAGGTAAATACCCTGATCGCTTCTCTAGAGAACAATTAAAAAAAATGGAATTTGACGCTGAAATAAGCTCATGGAAATTATTAAGGAGAAGATTGCTTCCAAAAATTATTCGTCTACCCTTAAGTCGTATTAATTCTATAGTAAAGAGGATTGGATACACCATTAGTTTTCTAATTAAATTTTAAAATATAAAAATCATAGTTAGAAGAACTGAATAAATTTCGTCATTTTCATAGTTAAAGAGAGACAAATGATGATTAGATTAATTTGATATTTTGACAAAATTACCACTATAAATATGTTGAATAATATAATTTAATTTTAAATAATTTGTCTCTCTTAGTAAAATTTTAGTTTAAAAATATAGATAATTAAAATAACTGGTAATTTTTTAATATAACAGTCAGATTGGTTTCCAAGTAATTTGATTATTCTAAGAATAAATTTATAAAAAAGATTAAGCTGTTAAAACATTTAATTTTATAACTTTTGCTTATTGTTATGTATGTAATCTAAAAAATTATGTTATGATTCTATTAAATAGCAAACTATGATTAAAGAAATTGCTCCTGTAGTTATATTTATTTATAAACGTGAGAATAAATTTAGAAGATTAATAGATACACTCCGTCCTCTTAAACCTAAAAAATTATTTGTAGTTGCTGATGGTCCAAAAAATAATGCAGATCTTTTCATAATTAATAAAACAAGAGGGGTTTTAAAAGAAGTAGATTGGGATACTGAGATTTTAACAAATTTTTCAGAAAAGAATATGGGTGCTGATCTTCGAGTTCCAACTGGTTTAGATTGGGTTTTTGATAATGTTGAAAAATGTATTATGTTAGAAGATGATAGAATTGTTGATGAGTCTTTTTTTCATTTTGCAACTTATATTTTAAACAAATATGAAAATGATCAAAGAATTGGATATGTGGCTGGCAATACTCCTGTAACTTTGAACAATCTAAAAGGTGATTATTTTTTTTCAAGATTCTATTTTTTACCTACATTTGGCACATGGCGGAGAGTTTGGAAAAATAGAGTTAGAAATTATCAAGAAATAAATGATGAAGATTATAAAAAGAATATTTATAAAATATTAAAGAATAAGAGATTTGCTGAAACAAAAATAAAATCCTACGAAAAACAAAAATATCAAACAAATCCTCCAATTTGGGACTTCATGTGGGGTGTCTACTGTGGAATGAATAATTTATTAGCAGTGTATCATAAAAACAATTTATCGCAGAATGATGGAAATGATGAATATGCTTTTCATCCAGGTCAGATGTTACCTTTTATTGATTTTTTTAAAAAAGCTCCTCCAATAAAAAAAGTAGAATTTCCAATAATTGATCCGCCTGAGGTAACTGAAAATTATGAATTTATAAAACAAATAAACAAAAAGAAGTATGCGTTGATTCCATTTTTATATGAGAAAATTCTTGGAAGAATATATTGGTTATTAAAAAAATTAAGAATTATTAATATTAGATTATAATTTTTTTTTTTACTTCAATTATGATCCTTATCAAAAACTCGAACTATAATCTTTAAAATTAAGCTAATAAATTATTTTTAAAAAATAGTTTTATTATAAGTTACTTAAAAATAAAACGTTTCTCATTACAGAAAATTTTTTAGTACTTGATTTTTAACAAAATCATAAAGATTTTTTTTATTAAATAGATAACCTTTAATTTTAGATCTGATTGCAAAATCTATATCCGTTTTTTGGTCACCAATCATAAATGAGTTTTTTTTATCTATTCTCCATACTTTGCTAGCTTTTATAAACATTCCATTATTTGGTTTTCTCATCATAGAATTTTTTTTATACTTTTTTATAATTCCATCCTTGTGGTATGGACAAAAATAGACTTTATCAATACTTGTACCAAATTTAATTAATTCATTTTTTAAAAACCTATGCAATTTATAAACATCTCTCAAGGAAAAATATCCCCGAGCTATACCTGATTGATTGGTAACTATAACGACTTTATAATTATTTTTTTTAATTAATTTAATAGCCCGCTTTGCCCCAGATACCCACTTGAAATCCTTTATGTACCCAATATATCCATTTTTAATACTACTTATATTTAAAACTCCATCTCTATCAAGAAATGCTACTTTTGTTTTTTTTTTCTTCATAAAGTTTTTTTAAATTATTAAACTTAAATTTCAAATGTAGATAAAATCTTTAAACAAAACAAATTTTTAAAATATCAAATAAATTTTGTTCTAAAATTTATTTTTTTTAAAATTTGATTTTTTATTTCTGAATTGTACTCTCCAGCTCTTAATATAACAACTGGATCATTATATTTTTTAAGTATTAAAGGTGAAAAGACTTTTAATTTAGTCCCATATAAATATTCATTTTGTTTATCTTTATCATTATCCAAAATCCCAATAATATTTTTCAAATTTAGACCATTTTTTATTAAATTTTGAGAAAAAATGTGAGCTCCAAAAATAAATACGATTTTATCATTAAATTTTTTTGTTTTATTATTAATCTTTTCAACATCTAAATTCCAGTTCTTAATTAGTGCTTTGAATAAGGAAAAGTTTTTTTTAAATAAATTTTTTATATTTTGATTATTATTTTTTTTTTGTTTTATAGTCTTGTAAAAAATTGAATGATGTTTACCATAATATTTTTTTTCTAAAATTCTGAATCCTGTTTTTTTTAAAAGAATCTTTATAGTGTATTCATTTAAATAAAAAGGATGTTCAAAATTCATGGCACTTGCTATACCTTTTTTTACCATTGGCTCCATATTAGGTACAGCAAATATATGTAGTCCATTATCCTTAAGAGAATTATAAATTGAACTTAAAAAATCTTGAGGTTGATATATGTGTTCAAATAGATGAGAATGCACTACAACATCAAACTTTTTATTTAATTTGTATTTTTTAATAGTTTGATTTGAAAAAAACTCATTGTAGAGAACATGACCCTTATTTAATTTTTTTCCATTAATATCAAACGATGTTACCCTGCTTAATATTTTTTTAGATCTTACAGAAATTGAATTATGCCCCCCTCCAATTTCTAATATCTCTCTCTTAGCTTTTAGATTGATAAAATCAAAAAATTTATTATGGTGTATTTCCCAAGTTTTTCCTATCTTGCCTGATCCATGTGATTTAAAGTATAATTTATTTAAATTTACTCTTGGAAAAATTTGTACAGATCCCGTTATCTTGTTGATAAAAAAATTCATATCTTTTGATAACGTTTTGAAATTTTTAGGCACAGTACCCATATAAATGGGAAACTTTTTAATTGTAAAAATTTTTTTAAACTTCTTACTGAAAGTTAAAGGGCAAATCAAATTTTTATGATCTTTAAAAAAATTTTTATTAGTCATTTTTTAAATTTTATCTAAAATTTTTTTTGATAACTTTATATCATTATAAATTTCAAATTGTTTTATACCTTGTAAATAACTTGAATAAATACCAGAAAAATACTGTATTTTGTATTTTTTACATAGTTTCTCTAGATTATTTTTATTTGGATTTACTGTTAAATCATAAACTACATTTATATCTTTTAAAAAAAATTCTTTTACAGGACATTTTTTTTCGTTCTTACCGAACATTCCTAATGGAGTAGCATTTATTAATAAATAAGGTTTTAGTTTTTCTTTGTCTTCCCATTTACAAAATTTAACATTTTTACAAATTTTTAATTGATTGAATTTTTTTTTTTTCTAGCGGAGACAGTAATATCTTTAAATTTTAAATCCTTTAATGCCTTTAACACTGCTTTTGCTACACCACCAAACCCAAGCAATAAAACTTTGGAATTTTTTGTTGCTTTTGACTTTTTTAATATTTTTAATGCTGCATGGTAATCTGTATTATAACCAATAAGCTTATTATTCTTACGTAGTATTGTGTTTATTGAATTTATTTTTGACGCACTCTTGTCTAATTTATCTACTATAGCTATCAAGCTTTCTTTGAAGGGCATAGAAAGTGAACATCCTGAAAAATTAAAATTTTTAATAATATTTTTAGCAGTTTTTTTTTTGTTAACTTTTAATGGTATATAAATTTTATTTAATTTTAAAATTTTAAATAAGGAATTGTGTAATTTTGTTCCTGTATTGCCAGGATTGATAGCCATTGAAAAAAAAATTTTTGTATCTTTATTTGGCCAAATATTTTTTTGCATTAATTATTTTTGCTATATTTTGAGGGTTAAATCCATTTGCTTTTTCAAGATCAGCTGGAGAGCCACTTTCAGAGAATTTTTCATCAAGATTTAGTGAGTTTATGTTACACTTTGATTTTCCATATTTAGCCAATGTTTCATAAACAAGACTAGTTAAACCACCATGTGAAACATGATCTTCCACAATAAGTACTTTGTTTTTAGTTTTTATTAAATTAAATAAAAGTTTATGATTGAAAGGCTTATATGAATTGATGTTTATTAAAGCAGGATATTTTTTTTTTTTATTTAGAATTTCAATAGCCTTTAAGCAATTATGAATTAGAGGTCCAGAGGATATTATCACAGAATTTTTTCCTTTCAAAATTTCTACTGGCTTGCCAGGAGTAAACTTATATTTTTTAGTATAGATTTCATCTACTTCATTTCTACAAATCCTTACATATGAAGGTTTTTTCGATTTAATAACATGACTTAATATTTTTTTCATTTCAATAGGCGAGCAAGGTTGAAAGATTTCAAAATTTGGTAATGACATCATCAAAGCTATATCCTGTGTACCTGACTGAGTTGCGCCATCTTTTCCAATAAACCCTCCATGTGTTCCTATTATTTTTACTGGAGCGTTATTGTAAGAAATTGAAGTTCGTATTTCTAAAAATTTTCCTGTTATAAATGATCCAAAACTAGAAATAATAGGTATAAATCCTTTTAAAGAAAGTCCTGTTGCAACACCTAAGCCATTCGCTTCTGCTATGCCGACTTCGATTGATCTTTTGGGAAATAATTTGAAAAAACTAGATGTCTTTGTAGCAGATTTTAAGTCACAACTAATAACTACTATTTTTTTATTTTTTTTTCCAAGCTTAACTAATTCATCTCCAAATACGTTTCTTAATGCTTTTTTTGTCATTTATTCAAGCTCTTTCTTTGCTCTAGAATAACTGGCTCCATCTAAAACTTTTGAATGCCATTCAGGAGAATTTTCCATAAAAGAAATTCCTTTTCCCTTAATTGTGTTCGCAATTATAACCGTTGGCTTTTTTAATTCAGAATAAAAATTACTGAATGCTTTATCTATTTCTTCAAAAGAATGTCCATTGATATTTATAACGTTCCATTTGAAAGCTTTCCATTTTTCCTTCAAAGGCATTATATCTAATGTTTCGCTTGTATATGTTTCGTTTTGCATTTTGTTGTTATCTATAATTACACATAAATTGTTTAAATTGTGGCTTCCTGCATACATCGCGGCTTCCCAGATTTGACCTTCTTGTAATTCACCATCACCAACCAAACAAAAAGATTTTCTATTTTTTTTTAACATTAAATTACCTAATGCAAAACCAATTGATACTGATAGCCCTTGACCTAAGGCTCCAGTTCCTAATTCAATATATTTTAATTTTGTTCTGTCAGGATGACCTTGTAATTTTGTACCTATGTCTCTAAAAGACAAAAATTCTTTTTTTGTTATTTTACCTAAGCAGTAAAGAACTGAATAAAGTGCTGGTGCGGCATGACCTTTTGATAAAATAAAATTATCTCTATCATCAAAATTCTTGTATATTTCTTTTTCAAAGAAAAGATAATTCAAAATTTCTACAATACTTAAAGATGGTCCAGAATGACCTGACTGAGCTTTAAATAATATATCAAGAATACCTGTTCTTATTTTAACAGAGTTAAAAAAGAATTTTTTATACTTTTTTTTTTTGAACATATTCTTTTAATAATCCAACTAAAATATGAGATACTGAATTTTGAATATCTTCTATATGAAAATTGTTATCGTTTTTTCCTGTTTGTCCAGGAAATTTTGATGATCCAGGTATTGTTAGAGAATAATCAACAATTTTGGAAGCCTTTCCACCTCCCCGGCCCGAAACACAAAAAGATTTTACTGCAAATTTTTTTGTAAAATTAATTGCGTTAATAATGTTTGCAGAGTTTCCTGAGCCTGAAAAAGCTATTAGTAAATCATTTCTATTTTTTGTTTTAGATCTCATATAATTTTTTAATTGTTCTTGAAAAACATAATCAAAACCAATATCATTTGAAATACCAGTTAAACAACCACTTGATTCTGTTAGACATTCTACCTTAATTCTTCTTTTGCTTGTGGTTATTGACTTATTTTCATTTACGAAGGGATGGGTTCTCAAATCTACAGCAAAACCCTCAGCAATAGATGATGATCCACCATTAGCCATTAAAAATACTTGACCATCATTATTATATGTTTTTTTTAATTGTTCAAAAACTTTAAAAATTACTTTTAAATTGATTTTCTTATAAATTTGAGATTTTTCTCTAAAATATAAATTAATTTTTGAAGTATTCATAGTCAGAGTGTTTCACTTTAAAGAGTTAATTGATAAAGTTGTTTTTTGCCATGATAAAATAATAATTCGCTGTAAGGATTATCGTAAAACTTTGATATGTTCAAGTATATTAAGGCAGTTAATATTTTTACTTTTTTTATATCAAAATTATTTTTAGTTATAAATTGATATAAGATTTTCTGAAATTTTAATAATTTATTTTTTGTTTGAAAACTATATTTCACTTCTATGTTATTTTTGTAAAGAACACTAATTTTTCCATCCAACACTTTTCTTGTGTTAATGGTAAGCATGTGATTAAGCTTAGAAAAATCATAATATAAATCTCCATATTTTAACCCTGAAAAATCTGTTCTCCAGTCAATTAATTTAAATTGATTGTTTTTTGTAACTATTATGTTTTCTGGTTGTAAATCTCCATGAAAATTTACTGGTATTCCATTTGATAATGCCTCCCAATTTACTTTAGGTAAAATTTTATAAATACTTGGAATTTTTTTTCCATTTATTATTTCAATTTTATCTATAATTGGATTTTGTTTCATGGCTATAGACACTCTATCGTAAGTCTTGTCCTTATAAAATTTTTTACATTGTGTCTTAAAGTTTTTTTTTGTTAATCTTTTTTTTAATCCAAAATTTTCTTCTTAAATTTTCTAAAAAATTTAAAAATAATTTTTCATTTACTTCAGTCAAATGTTTACCTTGAATATACTGATACACTAAAAAATTTTCTGGAGATTTAATTATTTTTGGTCCATTAAATTTTAATTTTTTTGCTCTTTCTTTTAACTTTTTACATTTTTTTTTTTCGCTAAAATATTTAATTACTCTATCCTTAATTATATAAACAACTTCACCAGGTTTTCTTTGAGTTCTATCTTTAAAGTAATTAATAGCATTAACATAGCTTTCATTTGTACCCGTATCTAGCCATTTAAATTTTTTTAATTTAATTTTATCACTTAAAAAATGTAATCCATTTGAAAATTGCAACTCGTTATCTGATAATCGATTATCTACCGCAAATCCTTTCCAGAATAACTTATAATCATAAATATTTGCCAAGCCTATAAATGCATTAAAAAATTTTTTTTGTTTTGAAATTTCAAAGTGTCTTTTTTTATTATAAAAACTGTAACCATGAAATTTCGATTTTTTATCAAAAATTAAGTATCTTTCAGTAGTTTTTGTTTTTGAAACCCCCACCCAATTAAATTTTTCAAAGTTTGGTTTTTCAATAGTTATTGTATCGCATGCCGTGTAGATAAATGGACATTGTAAATATTTTTTACAATAATTTAATGTATAACCAGCGCCTGATCCTGAGCCAGTATACTTGTTAACTTTTATAAATATGAATTTTCTATCTGGATGAGCTAATTTCAGAAATTGTTTTACTAAATTAGCTTGATGACCAAGGGCTATTACAACTTCAATATTTTTATCAAATTTATCGAGTATTTTTGAAATTATAGCTTCATAGTTAATCGGTAATAAACTTTTATTTGGAATGATGCTTAGTCCTGCAACTCTACTACCAATTCCAGCTGTAGAGATAAACAACTTTTTTTTCATTAAAGTTTATTTGTGTTCTGATTCTATCAGACCTGATTTTCTGTTACTTTCGTCTTGAACTCTTACTACATCATCTAGCTGAGGCGTAGAAACTTCATACGCTATATAGTCTTCTATAGAATAAACTCTGTGAACCTCTCCTGGCACATTTGTAAAAACATATGGTGCGTTTGACTCAGTAGAATAATCGTTTTGTAAATCTTTACTTAGAATTGTGTCAAAGATTTTATTTTTTTCATCTTTAAGATTAATATGAAGTCCTTTTATAATTTTTGCTTTTCCGTCAATCAAATAATTAGTTTCATATTTTTCATCATGATATTGTAAACTACATTTGTTTCCTTTTTTCATAAATATTCTTTTTAGAACATGATAATCCTTTAACCAAACAAACCAAACTTCGTGCCCCCACGGTTTATTTACTTTCTTGTGATCTTTGATTATTTTAAAATCATCAATAATATTTTCTGTTCTAACTCCATTTTCATCAATTATTTCAATAACTTTATCAGTTGTTTTAATTGAGGAAATTTCAAACACTTTTGTATTTTCTGATAACTGAAAATTACTCAAGTTATTTGAGGATGAAACGATTATAACTTGATCTTTTAAAACTTTTATTTTTTGGTTTTGATAATTTAATGATAATTCTCCATTACAAACATAATAAGAGACAACTAAATCTTTTCCTACGGTTTTTTCTTTTAAAAAATCTAATGCGTTATCTAAAATTTTATAATTATAAAATGGATTTTCCGAACTTAGTTGTTGAGACATTATAGATTCATATAGTAAATGAGCCTAAAATCAAACAGTTTTATAATGAGAAGGTTATAAGAAAAAATAATTATTTTTAAATCAATAATATACAAAATTAAATTTTTTTCAGTGCATAAATCAAGCCAATTGAGCTATTAGTACTGGTCAGCTGCACGCATTACTGCGCTTCCACATCCAGCCTATCAACGTGG
>MDSZ01050567.1_pt1 | contig 52514 bp, 51 predicted proteins | sample 811201 | NCBI WGS metagenome assembly MDSZ01 (sample SAMN05326647, study PRJNA326480) | marine metagenome | isolation source: seawater | place: Indian Ocean: North | collected 2010
CGGCAGGTAGTGAGGTGGGCAGAAGAATACTTCTTTTATTCGGACCAACATCATCCGGAAAGTCTCAGCTTGCGATACTTTTAAAGAAAGGTCTAGAGGCTTACTCTATGACTGATGAGGGTGCAATATATGCTCTTGCCGAATCTCCAATGCACGAAGACCCGCTTCTTGCGATACCAACAGAGCTTAGGTCGGCATTTAAGGATGAATATGGAATAAATATAACCGGAGAGCTTACGCCGCTAATGAGTCTTTTGCTTAAAGAAAAGTATGATGGCGATTTTTTGAAACTCCCTGTAAAAAGAGTTATTATATCAGAAAGATCTAGGGTTGGTATAGGCACATTTGTACCATCTGACAAAAAGAGTCAAGACGTGTCTGAGCTGGTTGGATCTATAGACCTGAGCACGATAGGTACATATGGCGCAGAGTCTGATCCCAGAGCTTATCGTTTTGATGGAGAGCTGAACATTGCAAATAGAGGCATGATGGAGTTTGTCGAGATGTTAAAGGTTGATCAAAAGTTCCTTTATGTTCTGCTAACTCTTGCGCAAGAAAAGAACATTAAAACTGCAAGATTTCCACTTATTTATGCAGATGAATTTGTTCTTGCTCATACAAATGAAACAGAATACAATAGATTTTTGGCGAAAGATGAGATGGAGGCTTTGCATGATAGAATAATTGTTGTAAAGGTCCCATATAATCTTTCTGTTGACGATGAAGTAAAGATTTATAATAAGCTTATAAATCAATCAGACCTTTCAAGCGTACATATAGCACCATATACATTATATTGTGCAGCAATGTTTAGCGTCTTATCAAGGCTGATGGACTCGAGCAACCAAAGTCTTACGCTTATGAACAAGATGAGGCTATATAACGGAGAAGAGGTAGAGGGATTTACCTTAGCAGATGTTCCTGATCTTAAAAATGAATTTTCTGATGAAGGTATGGGCGGTATATCTCCAAGGTATGTCATAAACAGGCTATCTTCGATATTGGCAGAAGAAGGCGTTACCGCTATAACCCCAATTGATGTAATAAGGTCAATAAGAAAGGGTTTTAGTTCAAATCCAAAGCTTGATGAAAAAGCCATTGAGTCTCTAGATAATATATTGACAAAAGTAATTGAGGAATATAGCAAGTTGGCCAAAAATGAAGTTCAAAAAGCATTTTTTGTTAATTTTGATGACGAAATTCAGTCGCTTTTATCAAATTACATGGATCATGTTGGAGCATACCTTGATGGAACTAGAGTTGAGGACGAATGGGGCGATATGCACGATCCAAACGAGCGACTTATGAGGTCAATTGAAGAGAAAATTTCTATAACAGAGTCTGGCAAAAAGTCCTTTAGGCAAGAAATTTATAGAAAGATGCTTCGAAGTATTAAGGGTGGTGATGATGGTCTTTATAATTATAAAGAGCACCCGAGGTTAAGAGAGGCGCTTGAAAAGCAACTCTTTGAAGAGAGACAGGATATTATTAGACTAACAGTATCTACAAGAAACCCAGATGAGGGTGCTCTAAAGAGAATAAACGTTGTTGTAGAGACACTGTGTGATAAGCATGGATATACAGAGGAGAGTGCAAATAAGCTTCTTAGGTACGTTAGCTCGTTAATGGCCAGGAACTAGTGTTGATATGCCAAAGAATAGATTAACAGATAATCTATCGGATATATGGAAGCTAAAAAAGCGTGGAAAGCGCGATTCTGATAGACACAAAGAGTTGGTTAAAGATGCCATTAAGAAGCAGGGCAGAGATCTTATAACCGAATATAATATAATTAGATCTGATGGAAACAAAAAGGTAAAGGTACCAATAAAGTTCCTTGATCAGTATAAAATTAAAAATGGCTCAAACCCAAAGGGCGGTGTAGGGCAAGGCCTTGATGCAAAACCTGGTGATAGATATAGGGTTAGAAAGCAGAGTAAGAAGCCGGGTGATTCCGGGGCGGGAAATGAAGAGGGCGAGGTTTCTTTTGAAGCTGAAGTATCTATAGATGAGCTTGTAGATATACTTCTGGAGGAGCTTAATCTTCCATGGATGGAGCCAAAAGACTCTTCCGAGATTGAGATTGAAAATGATGAATTCTCATCTATAGAGAAAAAGGGCATTATGCCTAATCTTGATATAAAAAAGACTTTAATTGAAAACATTAAGAGAAATGCTGCAGCTGGAGATGCAAAAGTTGGTAGTTTTAAAAATGAAGATTTAAGGTATAAGACCTGGGATGTAGAAAAAGAATATCAGTCAAATGCGGCTATATATATGATGATGGATAGAAGTGGCTCCATGAGTGAGGAAAAAAGATATATAGCAAAGAGCTTTTATTTTTGGATGGGTCAGTTTTTAAAGAGAAGGTATAAAAATATAAAAATATATTTTATTGCACATGATGTTAGGGCCTATTTTGTAAATGAGAATGAATTTTTCTCAATAAACAGTGGTGGTGGAACAGCATGTAGTAGTGCATTTAAAGCTGCTTATGAGCATATAGTTGCTCATCATAGCGCTCAGTATTGGAACAATTATGTTTTTGAATTTTCTGATGGTGATAACTGGGGAGATGACAACAGGTTATGCGTTGAATATGTGCAAAAACTACTGCCTCTTGTTACTGCAATAGGCTATGGGGAAATTGATGTAAATGGCGGAAGGTCATGGATGGGTGCAGAGAATCTTTTATCTTCAATCCTACATAATGAAATAAATAGAACAAGATTTGTCTCTCTTAAGATCAGCTCAAAAGATGATGTTTTTGATGCGCTTAGATCTTTTTTCAATATAGATAGATTTGGATATAGGGCTACAAAAAAATGAATATTACTTTAGATGAAGCTATAGAGAAGTTAACAGTCGATGCCGAAGAGATTGGGCTTGAATACTTTCCAATAAATTTTGAAATAGTCCCGATAGATGTTATGCTTGAAGTTATGAGCTATGGACTTCCAACTAGAGCTAGACATTGGTCATATGGAAAATCATATGAATATCAAAAGATTAATGGCGAAATGGGTTTTTCTAAAGTATATGAGATTGTATTAAATAACAATCCATCATACGCCTTTCTTCTTGATACAAATCCTTTGATAGCAAATGTTATGGTTGCTGCACATGTAATAGGCCACGTTCATTTTTTTACAAATAATTATTTATTCAAACAAACAGATAGAAAGATGGTCTATCAGGCTGCAGCAAGAGCTCAGAGGATCGAAGAGTATATTGAAAAGTATGGTATAGAAAAAGTAGAGCACTTTATGAATATCGCATTTTCTATGGACAAGCACATTGATTGGCATAAGGGAGTTCACAGAAAGCCTTATTCTGGACCAAAAAGAAAGTTTAAAAAGAAGGCCAAAAGAGAATTTGATGATCTTTTGTCAAAAGACAAAGAAAGTGTCAAAGAGGTTGTAGAAAACAAGGGATTTCCTCCGCATAAGGAATGGGATCTTCTTTGGTTCTTTATAAATTATGCACCACTTGAATCATGGCAAAGAGATATTTTTGAAATAATAAGAGAAGAGTCTTTTTATTTTTATCCTCAGTTTTATACAAAGATAATGAATGAGGGCTTTGCAAGCTATATACATGCGGAGTTGATGCACAGATTTGATGATATAGAGCCAGAAGATCACTTGGAGTTTTGCAAGATTCACGAAAGGGTTGTTCAGCCCGGAACCAATAAGCTCAATATAAATCCATATTTTTTAGGATTTACCATTTTTAATGACATTAAAAAAAGATGGGATAAGAAGTATGAGGATGGCGAGTCAGAAATAGATGGCTTACAAAAAATATATAAAGTTGTAGAGACAGAAGATGACATTTCTTTTGTAAAGACCTACTTGACGCAAGAGCTTGTAGATGACTTAAAAATGTTTGCATACAAGAGGGCGTTTGATAAGTCAAGAAATGAGTTTATACAGATAGAGAGCACTGATAAAGATGATGTTGCGGAACATGTTGTTTCAAAACTTTATAACTATATGTCTCCAGAAGTTTACATAGAAAAGGCATCTTCAGATGGAATAGAGTTAGTTCATAATTCTCCAGACAATGAAACTTTAGATGAAAAGCATCTTGAAAAAGTCATGGAGTATATATATGAGATTTGGGGCGGAATAGTTAATGTGTCTACAAAAGATGTTAACGGAGAAGAGGTTAACTACACATATGATGAGCTTGGTTTTAGCCATATATCAGACGATGACCTTAGGTCTCCGCTGTTCACCGGCATGGATTAAAAAATATAAAATTAATCCCTGAAGATTATAGTTGCATTGGTATAATCCACTGTATATGAACAAGGTTGGTGAAAAAATGAAGGAAGAATCGGTAGAGGCGCAGAGCATATCTGTAGGGCACTCTAGTGCCCCATCTGTAGACTTCTCTTTTCAATTTAATACTGCAAAAGAGTATGAAAAGGTTGAGAAGAAGATTTTTAGCTATATTTGCGAGATAGCAGATGAGTGCTCAACGAACAGGACAAAGAGGGGTGTTATATCCGTAGTTGGCAGATTTGATAGCTCAAAAGATCACATTGTTTCCGGTATGAGACAGATAGGTAAAAACCCAATACAAAAATATTTAAATTATTCTATTGGGCCTCATAAAAAAGAGATTATGTCTATGATGCGAGAGAATCTGGATGGAGCTTTTGTTGTCAATAGGAATGGGCAGCTTCTTGGCGCAGGAATATACCTAACCGTAGACAACCCAAGCTTTGAGATTCCTGATGGCTCTGGAACAAGGCATATTACTGCCGCATCCTTCTCTGCAAGAGAAGATGTGCAGAGTATCGTCACCCTATCAGAAGAGACCAATACTGTTAGGCTCTGGAAGGACGGCACGTTTGTTGAGCAGTATGAACCTTCTGTTGAAGATGATTCTCAAGACCTTGAAGATGACAAAAAAGAAGACGAGTAAATTATGGGTGTGTTATGAACTTTTTTTCTTTGTCTAATCTAGATATAAAGATGACATATATATCTAATAAGGGTAGAGGGCATCAATGGATGAATGATTTGTTTGAGGATACAATGTTTTTTGCGAATCATAGGGCCAAAAAGTATGAAGGATCTCCATATTATGAAGATATTATACAAGAGTCATATATTGGTCTATGGACTGCTATAGAGTCATTCGATTATAGCAAAAATTTTGATTTTTATAGATGGGCCCAATGGAATATATCTTCAAAAATTCGTAATTTTTTGTATGAAAATAAAAGACACCGCATGGTAGTATTAGATTCAAAAGATTTTCCATCAGATGAGGCCCATGATGGCTTTCAAATGAGGAATGTTTTTTTAAAACAATTATTAAAAAATAATTATATATTAAACAAGAAAGAGTCAAGAGTTGTTTTTGATATTTTTATTGCCGAAAAAACACTTTCGGAGGTTGGCTTAGAAATGTCAATTTCGCACGAAGGAGTTAGAAAAATAAAAAATAAGGCGATATTAAAGTTAAAAAACTGTATTTAATTGCATTAAGGTTATATGGGAGCTGCCAAATATGTATTCGCATGATGAAGTAAAAGAAAAAACATTAGAATATTTTAATAATGATGAGTTAGCCACGAATGTTTTTATGACAAAATATTGTCTAAAGGATGGTGATGGCAATTTCCACGAGAATAGTCCGGATGATATGCACAGGAGGATGGCTGCAGAGTTTGCAAGAATAGAGGCAAAGTTTGGTGGAGAATCAGCGCTTAGTGAAGAAGAGATATATTCGTACTTAAAAGATTTCAAATACATAGTTCCACAAGGGTCACCCATGATGGGGATTGGGAATGACTTTGTAAATGTTTCACTATCAAACTGTGTCGTTGTTGGGTCACCAGAAGACAATATATCTTCAATCATTGATGCCGGAAAGGATATGGCCAACCTCTTCAAAAGAAGGTGTGGGGTCGGCTTAGATATATCTAAGTTAAGGCCAGAGGGTGCGATTGTAAATAACTCAGCGGGAACTACCACTGGGGCGTGGTCATTTTCTGACTTCTATTCATATGTATGCAGAATGATTGGTCAGAATGGAAGGCGCGGAGCACTTATGATAACTATGGACATAAGGCATCCTGACATAGAAAAATTTATAAATATGAAAAGAGACCTCTCTAAGGTCACAGGAGCAAACGTATCTGTTAGAATAACTGATGACTTTATGAACTCTGTTGACAATGATGAAGAGTACGAGCTGCACTTTCCGTGTGGTAGCGAAAACCCTTCTGTTACAAAGACTATTCTTGCAAAAGACTTGTGGCAAAATATAGTTGCATCTGCAACAGAAACGGCAGAGCCAGGTCTTTTAATGTGGGATAACATAACAAAGTATTTGCCTGCAAATGAATATTCAGATCATGGCTTTGAGACGGTTTGCACAAACCCATGCGCTGAAATACCTCTTTCCGAATATGACTCATGCAGGCTAATATCTGTAAATTTAAAAAACTTTGTCGAAAACCCATTTCAGGACAATGCATTTTTTAACTTTGATAAATTTTTAGAAACGACAAGGGCTGCGATGAGGCTTTCTGACGACTTAGTTGAGTTAGAGATAGAAAAGCTTAAATCAATTATGGAAAAAGCAGACACTGATGATGAGGTTGAGCTTTGGGGTAAGCTTTTAAAGGCATGTTCTGATGGAAGAAGAACTGGTCTTGGAACTCACGGTCTAGCCGATGCGATCTCAAGACTTAAAATGCCATATGATGGTGCTGACGCAATAGAGTTTGTTTCCAACCTATATTCTTTGTATAAAAATACAAGCTATGATGAAAGCTCAAATTTGGCTGTTGAAAGAGGTAGTTTTGATGTTTTTGATTGGGAGGTGGAGAAGAGTAATCTTTTTATAAATGGTTTAGATAGCAGTGTTATTGAAAAGATTTCTTCAACTGGAAGAAGAAATATATCAATACTTACAAATGCGCCGACAGGATCAGTGTCTATTATGTCCCAAACAAGCTCTGGATTGGAGCCTGTATTTAGAAACTCTTATATAAGAAGGAGAAAGATATCTCACAATGAATCTGATATAGAGCCAGACTTTATTGATAGCCTTGGTGATAAGTGGCTTGAATTCAAGGTTTTTCATCATAATGTTGAAGAGTATTTATCTTTATTTTTTAAAGATGGTATGTATACGGAAGATGATATACCATCGTTTTTTACAGAATCTAGCAGTATAGACTGGACGAAACGAGTTGAGATGCAAGAAGCCATTCAGAACAACATAGATCACGCTATATCATCAACAATAAACCTTCCAAGAGGGACTCCTAATGAAGTTGTTGCAAATCTGTATATGGATGGATGGAGAAGGGGGCTTAAGGGCATCACTGTGTATGTTGATGGTTCAAGAGATGGTGTTTTAATTTCTAATGATGATAGCGAGCAGGATAATCCCGCATCATTTCCTCAAAGAACTGCTCCAAAGAGACCAGATCTTCTTGACTGCAACATTCATCATGCAACAATTGGAGGGGAGAAATGGACGATTCTTGTCGGCCTTTATGATGGAAAGCCGTATGAGGTTATGGGTGGTTTGGCAAATTTCGTTGAAATACCAAGAAAGTATAAAGTAGGAAGAATAGTTAAGCATCCAAGAAAGAGTATGAACTCTATATATGATTTACATTTTGGTGAAAATGGAGATGAGGTTGTTATAAAAAATATAGTAAAAGTATTTGATAACCCAAATCAGGGTGCTTTTACACGAATGATATCTCTGGCGTTGCGACATGGTGCAAGTATAAACTATGTAGTAGAGCAACTAAGAAAAGATAAGGAGTCAGATATGTTTAGTTTTTCAAAATGTATTGCAAGAGTATTAAAGCAATATATTAAAGACGGAACAAGGGTTTCTGGCGGAGAGGCGTGCTTAGCGTGCAACAGCAAGAATCTTATATATCAAGACGGATGCGTTAACTGTCAAGATTGCGGATGGGCTGGTTGCGGATAGATGAAGACAAGGATTCTTACAAATAGAAGCGATTATTTGTCTGCCATAGACGAACAAAAGCAAAGATGGGTATACTTTATCTTAGAGTCGTTAGAGCTAGATATGGATATAGCGTTTGGGGAAGACAAAGGGGATGCTTTTGACTATTTGGTAATGAATAATATCGAAATACTTGACTATCCAGAGATTAGCGCTGTAAAAATAGAGTTTGGAGGGGATCTTGTTGGCGAGTGGGGTTGTCCAGAGTATAATTTGAAAAAAGATGAGGAATGTGGAGAGTTGTATTATGAGATTATAATAGAAAATTGGTCCATATTTGATGAACAAGATGAAGAATATTAATGCCAATACTAATATTTTGATATATAGTACAACCACATTGCAGGGGCTGAGAGACAGATTTGTTAGATAGAAAAAGTTTTGTTTTAGATACAAGCGTTCTTCTTTATCACGAAGATTCAATTCACGCGTTTCCAAATTCTAACGTAATAATTCCAATAGAAGTTTTGGAGGAGATCGATACCTTCAAAACAAGGCATGATAGCGTTGGAAATGCGGCAAGATACGTTAATAGGTTTCTAGATAATCTTAGAGATATAGGAAATCTTCAAAATGGCGTTGAGCTTGAAAATGGCCAACTTATAAAGGTGTCATCTGACTCGGACCTGTCAATCCTTCCTGGCGGCTTTGAAGATAATAAGGATAGCAGAATAATTTCTGTAGCAAAATCATTATCTTCGGTATATAAAAATATATCTTTAGTTTCAAGAGATATATCAATGAGGGTTAAGTGTGATTCAATTGGTGTGCCATCAGAAAACTATATAAGAGAAAAGGCTGTAGTTAATAGGGCAGAGGCATATACTGGCGTTACTGTTTTGAATATAGGTAAGCCATCCATAGATGAGTTCTATAAAAATGGTTTTATAGAAATAGAGCAAGATTTTTATACAAACGAATGTATTGTTCTAAAGAGTGAAGAAAGGGCTAGTGCATTGGCAATAGCAGATGGAAACGGAAAACTTAATAAGCTATTTACATCATCAAAAGACAATCTGTCAGTACAGGGGATTTCACCAAGAAATAAGGAGCAGAGGTTTTCATTTGAGCTTCTTATGAATCCTAATGTAAATATGGTAACTCTCACTGGAATGGCAGGAAGCGGAAAAACTCTAATATCTATTGCATCAGCAATGGAGCAGCTTCTGAATGGGGATTATAATAAGATCATTATATCTAGGCCAGTTCAAAGCATGAGCGGTGACATAGGATATCTTCCTGGGTCAAAAGAAGAAAAAATGCTTCCATGGATACAGCCGATATTTGATAATCTAGAGTACATATATAAAGGAAGGCATGGATATATAGACTTGATGGTTCAAAAGGGAAAGATTGAAATTGAGGCCCTAACTCATATCAGAGGAAGAAGTATTCCGAATACATTTTTTATACTAGATGAGGCACAAAATATAACCATACATGAAGCAAAAGCTCTTTTGACAAGAATGGGCGAAGGCTCAAAGATTGTTCTGCTGGGGGACTTAGAGCAGATAGATACCCCGCATCTTGATACATCTACTTCGGGGCTATCTACAGTTGTAGAGCTTTTTAAAGACTTTAGGTTATCTGGACACATAACATTGCTAAAAGGCGAAAGAAGCGAGCTGGCAACATACGCTGCAAAGATTATGTAATGAGAAACTTTACGCACCATTCTATTTTCAACAAAAACAAGAAGAGGGATGCCGGGCGTGACATAGACCGTAGAATACCATTGAGATTGCCATTGGCTCCAGATCATGATAATGTTGAAAATCATAAAAAAAAGAAGAAAAAATCTAGTAATGATTACGTAATAAATATAAATGATGAATTTGTAGTTGATTTTGATATTGATGCAGATAAAGGTAATATTATTGGGGATGACTCATGGAGTATGGAAATAAAGTACGAGCTTTAGCCACTTTTCTTAATAGCGGTGGGTATAGTGAAGAATACTCTTATTTGTGTAAAATTGCTAATATAGCCACTGAAAAAGAAGTTCTTGCGGCAACATTAGTTGGTGAAGCTAGCGTTGAGGGTAAGCTTGGAATGCAGTCTGTTTATCAGGTTATAATGAATAGAGCTAACTCGGCTGGTAAAACAAAAAAACAAATTGTTCTTGACCCAGAACAATTTAGTTGCTGGAATGAAATAAATACCAGTAATAATTCAGAGGTTATGAGCTATATAGATGGAAAGAGGAGCATTCCTGGCGGAAAATGGGACTTGGCAATGAGCGTTGTTGAATCTGAAGAGGGAAATGAAGAGCTGTCTGAAGCGTTGCATTATTATACTGGTGACACTCCGTATTGGGCAGAGGAGCCCTCTAAGTGTGTATATAAGGTTGATGGCGGAAGCCTTAGCGAAGAAATGGATTATGATCAAACTCCAGATCCACATAGTGAAGGAAATAATGGAAAAAATATTCTTGGTCACTGTAATGAAGGAAATCCCTGCTGGAAGTTTATAAAGCAAGTTGGTAGTCATATTTTTGGCATTAATTATGCTGATGGGGATGTGTATAAAGGCAGGAAGTGCTACTATGATAGGGAAAAAGATTATAACTTAGACAGATGGGCAAAGAATAGAGAGGGGTAGGTTGTGAAAATAAATATAGACAAAAACAACTATATATCTATTAAAAAGCAAGATGGAAAAGATTATACAAGCCTATCTATAAAGGTTAGAAAGGATGATGACAGCTATCTTTTAGTATCGCTATCCTTAGATGATGACTCTTTGGACAAGATGATATCGGAAATGGTATCAATAAGGGCAAAGGGGTAATGGGAGTTTATTTTGGCAGTAGATAGATATAATAATAAATATACACTTGAGTTATTTGGAAGCACCGATGTGGAGCCTCGGCTTATAACTCTTGACCCAGGAGATGACGGGTTTATAACGTTTAATGGCGGAAACTATTTTTCTACCTCATTCGGGTCGGACGTCCCAGGAAACCTATTCGGCGCTATAAAATTTGATGGAACTGCTGTATTTGAAAGAGAAGCTGGCTTCAACAGCTCTTTGGTGGCAGAGGGGATTGCAAAATTTAGAGGTTCGCGTGTCGATATAGGCGCTCACTCTTATACTAGCATATCAACAATAACAATAAATCCTGAGGGTGGCACCGGCGGTGACCCAGTAGACTTACAAGGAAATCTTGACATATCTGGCGACTTGACTGTTTCTGGAACGATTTCTGGGGCCATTTCTGGGTCGGACGTGACATACGATGGAGACTTTGATGTTGATGTAACTGGCAGTGTCAGCATTAGCAAATCTGATGATGGTGGCGGGGCTGATCAATTTATGGCAATGAATGATAACTGGGCTGCTATTGGTGGTGGTGCATGGGGTAACTATATATACCTCTATGACGAAGGAAGTATATCTATTACAGCGTATCAGAGCTGGGAAGATGGCACCACTGAACATGAAGATAATGAAAACTACTCACCTTATGCTAGATTAAGAATTAAATCCGATGATAGGGCTGCATTCTCATTTGATGCAGAAAAAGAAGGCGACTCTGGAGAGGGCCCGTTTAGATATATTGCAGATATAAGAAACGGCGGAGATGGAGTTGGAAACCATCGATGCCTAAGGTTAGCGCTGAATGGAGACGGAACTGATGGTGACTCCGAAGCAACAAGCGTTAATCCGATTTATGAGTTTCCAAACTATGATCATGATGAAGATGGGGCTCCCGACCATGCCGGCCCTATGGGCGACTCAGAGCACCAAGATTATTTCTTAGTCTGCTCGGATGAGGTCACATCTACTACTGATGGTGGCGTAATGAGGTTTTATATCGATGGAAGGGGCAATCTCGGAATAACCTTTACTGGCCAGCACTGGGTTGTTTATGAGGCAAGTGGCAATGAAGCTTTAAGTGGCGAGTTATGCGTAGGAATGATAGTTTATTCTTCCGGAGAAATTTTTAATAACCCAAAAATTGATGAAGCGCTTCCCGTTGTAAAGTTATGCAGCACAGATATGGACTCTAGGGTATATGGGGTAATGACAAATATTCCAAGGTCATCGTATGGTATAAGGCAATTTTTTGATTTTAACAAACCATACCATGAAAGTTGCAGGGGCGATAATAAAAATGATAGATCTGACTACTCTGTTGATAGTCCATACTATAAGGCTCGTGTAAACTCTGTTGGAGAGGGCCAGGTGTGGGTTACAAACATAAATGGTGAAGTGTCAAATGGAGACTATATAACGTCATCAGTTGTTGCCGGATATGGTATGAGGCAAGATGATGACATATTGCATAGCTATACAGTTGCGAAGTGTGTAGAGGAGATAAACTGGGACTCTATAGAGAGTACGATATCTCATGATGGCACCGAGTATAAAAAATATCTTGCAGGATGCACTTATCACTGTGGATAAGCTAAGTTTAGCGTAACATATATACATGTCAAATTATAAAGAAATAGATTGCTCCAAAACATGCAGAATGACAACTCAGCTTAGAGAAAGTAAGTTTTGTACAAAAAAAGCCAAAGTTTACGAGGATAAGATTGTCTTTGGGTGCACAAAGAATTTAAAAAATCTTCCAGCCGAAATTACAAATCATTATTCATGCAACTATTGGAATATGGAAATGTATGATGCGTGTGATTCATGCGGACTATCGTGCATGAAGAATGCTAACATAGACCTTAGAAAAGTTCAAGAGCAAAGAGAGCGAATAAAAAGTCTTATGGGAAATGCCGCCCCGGCGATGGCGGGGTTTGGTATGACGCCAGGAAAGGCTGCGGAAATATCAAAAGCTTTTAGCCAAATTGAAAATGATAAAAGTGGAAGAATGTATAGTGAAACTGCAATTGAAGCAGCAGAGTTTGCAAATCATATACTAGAAAATGCATTAAATGGAAAATCTGTTGATTTGGCATATTTTGAAGAATGCACAAATCATATGATAGAAAAAGTTGCCAAAGAGTCAGGTCAGAAGATAGATAAGATTGATTTTTCAAAAAGAAAGAAAATGGGCCTCAGTCTTCTTGCTGAGGACTTTCAAAAGTTGCTTAATAAAAAAACAAAAACAAAATAATGTAGCATTGTAACCATAGAGTATGACAATAGCACTATTCCAATACCTATTTGACTTATTTTTTTATAAATATATTTTGATAAAACATATATAGATAAAAAGGATATTGATAACTTTGCGGTAACAAATAAGATGGGTGATTGGCTGAGCGCTAAATCCATTATCGGATTCCACTCACTTACTTCAAGAAAATAATACCAGGTTAGTGTTGATAGTATATCAATTAATACAAGTATTATTATTACTTTTAAATGAGCATCTTTAAACTTTAATTTCAAATGCTTTAAGGGCATATTAAAATTTATACTATATGTTCTTTGTTTTTAAAAATATTTTTTAATTACAACCATATATAGCATATTCTATATCAACAATGTCGCCATCTTGAGGTATATCTGATGAAAAAGCAATAGAGTTTGTTGATGCGTCGTATACCCACCCCGTCGATGGTACTCCGTTTACATCTACCTGTATTGAATCTTCAATGGGCTCTTGGCTAAGGCTAAAAAGGTTGCTGGCAATAGAATCTCTTGCAAGCTCTTCCATTTGGGCGCCCCAATCAGTGCTGCATATTGATACAAATCTTCCGCTAAGGTCTGAAACCACATCATAGTATCCTTCGCCAAATGTTGCATATGTTCCGCCGCTATTACAACCAGAAGGATAATCTCCAGCCACAGCATGTGCTGATATTAGGGCCGGAGAGCTTTTTAGTCCAAGTAGGTGCGATGAGTAATCAGATGAGCTAAAGCTTGACCTGTAAGATGAGTGGTCTGGCTCATCCGATACGTATATTGTAACAAATTTTGCATGTGAACGCATAAAGGACCCTGCTGGATCAGCCGGACCTCCTGATGTTGTTGCAACGTATGATTCGTATAGTCCTCTCTCCATCGCACTGCCATGAGTGCCTATTGATGTGATAACGCTATTTACTTCAGCAACTGGATCTGCGCTAGAGTTTGTTATTACTGCTCCGTTTACAAATTCTCCGCCATTATCTGTTGTTATGAAGCCGATTCTGTAGTCTACGCCAGATGCCGCGAATATATTGATAAATGAATCGAAATTGTTTGCCAGACTAGTCTGATTTCTAGACATAGATCCGGAGTTGTCAATTACAAACAATATATCAGACTCCAGTAGTCCGTCTTGTTCGTGAGTATCTGTTACTATATCATAGTATGACCCATATCCTTCTTGCGATGAGTATGCTACCGGATTCATTGGATCGTTAGATGAAATTTCAAGATAAGAGTTATCATCTAATATATCCAAAGGCAAGTATGCGATTTCAATCTCAATGTTGTCCCCAGGGGGTATTGTTATTGGCAGGCTATTATTTATTGTGCTTTGATCAAATAGCTCAAAGTCTACGGGTATTGATGATAAAAACTCTAAATCATCAATTATTAAATCAACATCTCCAACATTTGAAACCTTTACTATTAAGTTGTCATCACACCCTATGTCTATTAGCCCAAAATCATGCTCTTCTGGGGTAACCTCTATAACTGGCGCAGATCCAACACCAACTATAGTTACTATAGATTCGGATTCATCTTCATCATTTGAAAATATACTTATTGAGTTTGGATTTGACTCATATGTTATTGGATCATATGTTACGGTTAGTGTTGCCTCTTCAAAAGGTTCGAGCTCGTCATCTGATACATTGGATATGGAGTATACCGATATTTGATTGTTTAATATTATATCATCTAAAAAGAGCGTGTCGTTTCCGATATTTTTAATTGAAATATCCATTGAGCTTGTATCACCTATGGCATTTAGTGTTCCAAAGTCTAAATGTTCTGGCGATACTTCTATTTCAGGATATAGCTCTGCATCATCACTTGGCTCTGTAACTTTAGATAAATTATAATCAGAGCAAGAAGATAATAGTGTCATTGTAATTAAAATAATTATTCTTTTTAACATATTTGCCTCTAGTTAGTTTTCTATAAAGTTATATATATCTTTTATCGGTATTGCTAATGCGCCATATGATGGAACCGTTGCGAACACCAGGCCTATCATTTCGTTGTTTTTATTATAAACTGGACTACCACTATGTCCGGGAAGTATTATCCCCGATATAAATATAAAATCATTTCCGATTCTAGATAGCCCGGGCAAGCTTACCTCTGACCTATTTAAACTGCCTGATACATATGTATCGAGTATTGTTGGAAAGATCCCTGTTGGCCCGCCTATTATATATATTTCATCAAATTGATCAATGTTTATATCTTCTGACGCAATTGTTGCTGGCTTTATAAATCCCGTTGTTGCCACCAAACATAGATCAAGCTGGCTGCTCGTTTTCAAGATGCTAACTATAGATGAGTCATTTTTTGGATCACTTATTCTTGGCGAGCTTGAGTCCTCAAGTATTATTGCATTTAAAGACCCTTCGGATACGCCATCACAAAAGTGATTGTTTGTTAATAGATAAGATATATTTTTATCTTTATCATAACCTATACTAACCCCCGTTGCGCTACCAGCAACAACCCAGCTGGATGATGGTATACCATTTATTTTTGAATTAAAGTCTATAAGAGAAAGTTTTACCACGGGACTCAACATGTCCCTTTTCTTATTAGGACTCTCGTCATATGATGTATCCGTGTATGCGTTATCTATTTTATTTGCAAAATTATGCACTCTTTTGCTAACTTTTGTTTGCATCAATAGTAATATTGTCGATATTGTTAGCAAAAAGGCTATTATTATTTTAGTCTTATGTTTAAATAATTTACTACTCACATTATAATAATTGTTAATTAATATAATGATGATATGGAACTATTAATTTTTATTTAATTATCATAAGGAGAGTGTGACATGGGTTGTGGTTGTGGTTCAAAAAAGGCGAGTAGCTCTTATACGAGGTCTTCTGCAAAGAAAACCTCTTCTGTATCTAAAAAGACTTCTGCAAAAAGAAGTAAAACGAAGCTTGTTAGGGCAAACAAACTGAATAAGCTTGTTAGGGCTTCAAAAGTTGTAAGAAAAACAAGAAAATAATATAATATAATAATATAAAATATATATGTTAGACAAGGTTTTTAATTAATTATACAGGAGGTTCGATATGTCCGCAGATGATTCAGATAGCTCTTCTACAGAAGATGAGAGGGTGCCATCGGTTCGTGAATATAATGATCCACTGTTAGAGAAGCAGCCTGGACCAACGAGTATATTTCCGGATGCCATAGATGGGTTTGGACAGATACCACTTGTTATTAACAAGGTAACTGCCCTAAGAGCAGAGCAGTTTAACAGTTATAGGTCCGCCATTATAAATATAGAGCTTACACTCGGAGCAAAGGTTCAGGGTGATTACAGAAACGTTAGAGAGAGGCTTGAGGCCTTAGAAGCAAGGGGTCTTGGTGGTCTAAAAGAATGCTGTGATTTGCAAGCAACAACTGACGCTGGAAATGTCACAACAAATGGAGTTGTAATAGGAAGGATTGCGTCTGCTGCAGTTTTATCAAATATACAGCTTACAACGGAGAGTCTAACGCTTCTTGATGATTATAACGGAGTTGTTGTTGGCCCATTCTCAATAGGTGACGATACAGAGTTTACAATACCATCTGGAAGCGTTTTGGTAGTAATGTAGGGATATAATGAGTAAGTTAAAAACAAATTCCATAGGCCCTGTAACTGAAAAAGATGTTACTGTAACAGGACTTAGAAGTGGTCGCTCTCCATCATCAAGAGATGGTGTTATTAAATATGAAGATGAAAAGTTTCAGTTTAGACAGGATGGCGAATGGATAACCTTTGATCATATCCATACACATGATGGTGATGGTGGCGATGAAGACAGCTGGAGCTATAAGACTGAAGAGCACCAATGGATCAGGCCTGGAGAGTTAGACTTAAACATATTGGGGCTTGGTGAGGGCGTTGGGTTTACTGACTTTGACGGTAGCGGCGACCCAGGCATGATCGTTCCTGTGGGGTATATGCCGACGCTATCTCTCGCACCAATGGAATACATATACTCCATTGGCGACACAGTTATGTTTACAGCAATAGTGTCTGAGCCGGGAGGAGATCCGGCAGATCTTGGATTAGAGATTAACGAAATTAAGCTTGTCGGTGGCAGTAGCGGTACTCTTGAACCCGAGTTTGTAAGTGAGCTATTTAATGGTCCACTTCCGTCTGATAGTTATCCGCTTGACCCAAGCGGACCATCAACCGGAGAGATATCTGCTTCTTTTAGCTGGATCGTTGATGAGCATCCTTATGAATCTGGGGTTTCCTGGGAGCCCAGATTTTTTGAAGTAAAAGTTAAAAACCTAAGAACGGGAAGATATAAAAGATTATTTTTGCTAATTGCCGTCAGGCCCACCCCAGAGCATCTGGGTATTCAAGTAGATATCTTATCTCCAGCTACGGGAGATGAGCATTTATACTCTAAGCCTATGGACATTGAATTTGTAGTTCGCTCTTCGGACATTTCATCCGGATTATTAGCCTCCGAAGCATATGGTGCGGAAGGTATATCAAGCTTACTTGATGCTTTTATAACTCCCAGATCCGGGGACTCTTACTCTTATGATGGATATCTTACGATAAAAGTTCAGAGGATGCCTGCAACCTTTAACTCTACTGAATCGATTCGGGATTCAGAAATTGCAAGTCTAGATATAACGTCTACATTTAGCGCTGATGATTGGGAGTGGACTTGGGAGGCGCCGTCTACAGGTGATGAGAGGTTAACTTTTAAATATATTGGAGATGAAGCCGACCCATTTGGCTCGCGATTTATTGGTAGCGCCTATATTATTGTTACAGCGGAAGTTTGGGGCTTGGAGTCGACAAGTCGGGACTTGGATTCTGCTACCATAACTATAATGGATGACTCCGACCATCGACCAGCTCTAATTGTTAACGCACCATACAAGTCCGACTTCGTTGTTGGTGAAAATGTACCGTTTGAAATATTGGTTCGTGATCGGTACGACGACATTGGAGATCTAACTGTTGATTTTTGGGAGGTTAGGTCGTACGAAGATAGATCCTTTGACGACCTAGCTTCTTCAGATTCCCCCACCGGTTTCCCCAGTCTTCCGGGCATCGACGACGGCGACTTGCTTGACGAAGCTATGGGTGAACTTGTAGAGGAGAAGCGACCACTCATTTCGGGATCTCCTGCTTTGGAGGGGACCTCTGAGTACGACCTGGATGATCCTGGGGTTCTTCGAGTTACATATGAAGGTTCTGAGGCTATTGGATTTAATTTCGAATGGACTTCGGACATTTGGGAAAGCGAAAGAGGGTATGGCGCAAGACGCTTATTTAATATTGTTGTTAAAAACTCAGAAGGTTTTGAAAATAAAGTATCCGTTATGCTATGGATTAGTGAGGAATCGCGTAAAACAATTGTTCAATTTACGGAGGACGCAGATGGGGACGGTACTGCTTCCGAAATCATGCCAGAGTCGTCACTTTATTTTAAATCCGTTAGATATGGATATCCGCTTAATCTATCAGCAGTGTTCGACCCCGCTACATTGGCCGGTGCGTACTCGCCCTCGTCAGAAGGAGGTATATCACTCTCTGGCCAATGGTATGCGACCAAGGTGCCTCATCCATTTGACCGGACCGATATTCGTAGTTTAGAGGTCGACATCCCCTACTCTGACCTGATCCCCGATGAGATGATCCCCGATGGCACAGACATCGGAGACTTTCTTGACGGCAGAGGGGCTTTCGGCGGTTGGGTGGATCCAACAATGCTGACCAGGGCTGATCGTCCATTTCGAGTTCCACGAGAAGACGAATCAGGCGATCCCAGACTTTTTTATATGCATTCTACGGAGAGTGTAATTCTTGATCCCGGCCGATGGATGATATGGCTTCATGTGACGGCTTCTGATGGCAGCTGGGATCATCACATATCCCGCTCTATAGAGATACCTGAATCATCATCTGCGCTAACATCAGGCATTGATGACTCATCTGGAGCCGATGTTACATTTGCATTAGATTATCCAACATCATTATCTCCAGAAGCAATAAGTTGGCATGGAAGCAAGTTAGTTCTTAAGAGTACAGATGGCAGGGAAGAGGTGATGACTGCCACAAGCGATGTTTCATCACATACCTTTGGACTGCTAAGCGGGTCCTATAGCTTGAGTTTTGTTCCTGCCGATGGGGCTTCCTCAGGTTTTCACGAAGACTGTTCATTTAGAATACTTTCTGGGGAGTCAGCCATTTTTGAAAGTGGATTAATGGATGGCTCTGGACCTACAAGTTGGTGCATAACTGTTGATGGCAGCACGGTTTCCGTTGAGGATTTCGAATGTGAAGATTTCGATGATGGTGGTGATGCATCAGAAGGCGCTGCATTGCTAGTCTCTCTTGTTGCATCTCTTATTAACAACATAACCCTAACGCTCCCGCTTCCTACAATGGTATCTGAAGGTCTTGATGATGTGACTCAAGCATGGCTGTTTGAAGTTGGAGCTATGGGAATGCCCTTCGTGACAACACTTTGTAGGTATAGCCTTCCCGCTGGAAATGCCGTTAGATTTAAAAAGGCTCGAAGAATTACCGCTTCAGAAGGAGAAGAGTCAAGGGTTGAGGAAATAGATTATTTCTATAGCAAAGGGCATGAGCTGGTTAAGTTTTATGTCCATTACCTAGTTTTGGGAGAGGGAATGACCGCGATAGAGCCTGTCATATATGAATCTGGCTCTATAACAAAGAGATTTGTAGATATGGGATATATGGGTGGTGAATCGGTAACCTTAGAAGAGGACAAGCCGGTATTTTTGAGCTGGGAAGAGCTTGAGGGAATATTCGACGGTGAGTCTGATTTTATCGGTATCGAAGATGGTGTCGGAGAGACCGCCATGCATGCCCTAGGAATTCATAAAATAACACATAACTCCGAAAACTTTAATCCGAGCTTTGGAACTATATTTGGACTTTCTGATGAATTTATGTCTGTGGAGTTAGAAGACCTTCAGAACCTAATTCCAGATGAAAACCATGATACCCACTCTAAGAGGGTTAAGCCGGGACTGCACGTTGCAGAATATACGCTAAGTGAGCCACTACCCCTTAATGGAAGGCAAACGTTTGGGCTGATTTCATCTGGAAAGATATCCGGTGGTGACGAAGATGGAGATGAAACTTCTGCGGGAGCGATTGACGGCATCACCTTGGTGCTTGGAGTTAAGTTTGTATTTAGCAAAAAACATTATAATATCAGAAGCAGAGGCGAGGAGATGCCTCTTCCTCCAGAGCATATGTTTGAAGAATCTGAAGATGGAGGTGTCTGGGGTGATACCGACTCTGATGGAGACGGCTGGACTGACGCAGAAGAAGCTTTGCTTGGAACGGACCCCCTTGATCCGAGTTCACACCCGGCAGTATATGTTGATACTGCTGGAGTAGCCGACTCTGATGGCGATGGATTTACTGATGAATATGAAGTTGACGTGGGAACTGACCCATATGATCCCTCGGATTATCCTTATCCCGGAATTGTAATTCATTTTGATGAAGATGGCGATCCTATAGGCGAAGATACTGTTCCTGATATAGCGAGTTTTTCACTAACTTTTGAAGCTTCGTGGACGGATGGCGGAGGTAAAGCTAGAACTAGTTATGCAGTAACTCCTGAAGAGTTCGACGCAGGTTCTGTAGTCGGTACAACTTACTTCCTAATTCGTGGAGGTAGCGGCTCTTTCTTTGATGAAATAAGGGATGAATTAACGGAGTTAGAGTCCTACACATCCGGAACCGAATTGGTTGGCGATGGTGGCCTCATGATTTCAGACGGATCCGTCTACTTCCCAGTCGAACTTCATTTAAACGAAGATGGCGAGCCCATAGGTTTTAGAGGGTATGAATATGGTGCACTTATAGAATCCGAAGCAGGAATGCTTAGCAGAGATAGCGTATCGTTCGAAAGCGGAACTACTACTGGCGGAGTTACATTCATTCCTGCCGATTTTCTTTGGGATGACGAAATGTTCACACACATCGCATTCTATGGAGAGGGTGCAGTCGAATATGCTGATACTGCTGGAGTACCCGACTCTGATGGCGATGGATTTACTGATGATTATGAAGTTGCCGTGGGAACTGACCCGGATGATTCCTCGGATTATCCTTCTCCCGGAATTGCGATTGAAACTTCTCTAGCGAGTTTTTCACTAACTTTTGAATCATACACGTCCACTGAAGGTAAAGCTAAAACTAGTTATTCAGTAACTGCTGAAGAGTTCGACGCAGGTTCTGTAGTCGGTACAACTTACTTCCTAATTCGTGAAGGTGTCGACTCTTTCCTTGATGATGAAGCGATGGCTGAATTAACGGCGTTCACGCCCTACACATCCGGAATCGAATTGGTTGGCGAAGGTGGCTTCATGATTTCAGACGGATCCGTCTACTTCCCAGTCGAACTTCATTTAAACGAAGATGGCGAGCCCATAGGCTTTAAAATGTATGAACATGGTGCGCTTTTAGAATCCGAAGCCGGAATGCTTAGCAGAGATGGCGTATCGTTCGAAAGCGGAATTACTACTGGCGGAGTTACATTCATTCCTGCCGATTTTCTTTTTGATGCAGGAAGTGACGAGGCCTTCACACGCATCGCATTCTATGGAGAGGGTACAGTCGAGTACGTCGCCATGTCGACGACCACAGCGCTTACATTGAGATCGTTTTATAAGCGTTTAACAAAATTCGAAAGTACGACTAGTAAAACTCTCACTTATTTTGGTGGAGCTAAAACAACTTCAGATTCAGCAACATCCTTATCAACCACTTTTATATTAACCCCAACTGGTGAAAGACTGGTAGAGACAACAAGGACCCTTATCCTTTACGACGTTGATGCGGCAAGTGATCCGTACCTTGCACTAACTTCTTCTGATTTGGAAAAAACTATAGTTAGAGATGGAGAGCCTATCACACTTACTTCTCATACAGGTTCAGAATATATTGTTAGCCGCACTGCCGCATCTTTAAGCGATACAGCCGGGCTTATAGTTGCTAGTGATGGGCTAGCAATCTCTGCCGTATATTCTGTTATACCAACAACCGCTTGGTATGCCGATCTATCTGATATGACTGTTTCTGCAGGAGATATAATTGTGTCTCCAGAGGATGGAACCAGTCCCACCTTGATATCAGCTGATGAGGCGCTATGGTGGCCTATTTCCAGCAGAGATTCAATGGTTTGGTCTTCAGTTAGGACAATAGATGACGTGGAGGTTCATGCCGCATCAACACGGCGGACGATGATTGAGGATGGTACAATTGCACCATTTGTTATTGTTAGCGCGACTGAAAAATATCTTGAAAGCATGGTTGGTGAAATATTGGTTTCACCAACAGCAACATATGAAGGCGATATGACGGGATACTCTTATTCACACCTTATAGTTTCTTCGGTTGGTGTTCCCAAGGAAGATATACTTGCCGTAATGCTTCCATATAAGACTGAATATTCTGGATTCCCAAGAACATCCATGGTTTGTGCAGCAAGTCGCACAATGCGTTCTGATGAGTATAGCAAAGAGTTGCTTCTTAAGCCTTTAAGCTCTATACCGTATACCCCAGAGTCATTCATAAACTCTAGAGTTTGGATGGCGCCATCACCAGATGAGCAGGCTTTGGTTAACGGAGAATATTACATGTATGCCGTACAGGATGGGGCGATAAGAGATGTTTACTATAATAATAATGATGGATATCATTTTTATCAAATAATGGATGCAATAGGGAATAATAATCCTACATCGGTTAAGGTGACTATATCTTCTCGTAACGTATATTTCTCGCAAGCAAAACTTGAAAGGCCGATTCTACCTCCTGCTGATATAAACGCAGATGGTACTCCAGATGTATTTGAAGGATTGTTGGGATCGAGAACGTCCTCAATGAATAGCGGGGGTCTCATCGTAGACACTTCTGGATCGTCAATTAGTGATGATATAATTAAGCCAAATTCAATTATAAGAGCAGAAAATATAAATGGAAGATGGGTAGTTAAAGGTGTAGACAGTGAGTATGAGTTAGATTCGGATAAGGATATGCTTTCTGACGACTTAGAAGCTCAGTTTGGAACAAATCCAAATGATCCAGATTCTGATGATGATGGAGTATCAGATGGGCAGGAGATGCTTCTTAGGGGCATTCTAAATGAAGAGATTGATGAGCTATTGAATGAGCTAAACTTAATCCTTAATTCAAGTGAAATGTTTGAAAGTGGTCAAGTTATGAGTGGGGAAAATATATTCATAAAAACAAACGACTCTAATAGTTTAGTTGTAGAGGTAGCCTCTAGTGGCGACATGCAGCTTGATTCACAAAAGTCAAAAATTCTTAATAGCATAATTGTGAACTTGCTTGGTAATATAGAATTAGAGTAGGGTTTAATGAGTAAGTTAGAGGCAAATTCAATAATAAGAATAGATTTATCATAGAGGTATAGTCGGGTATATAATGAGCAAATTAGAAACAAACTCCATAGGGCCTTGGTCAAAGAAAGATGTTGAGATAACTGGGGTAAAATGCATGGATACTGCATCAAGCAGGGATGGCGTAATACGTTACAGGGATAATAAGTTTGAGTTCAGAGAGGATGGTGTATGGAGGACTCTTTCTGACTCACCATTAGGCTCTGGTTCGCCATTGATTTCTGAACTTAACAATCCCCTCCAGTTAGTGTACGCTCCAAATGCACCATTTTCAGGAGCTAGAGAGGGCAATGTATTTAAGAGCTTCTCAGACCTATATGCCTTTGCAAGTGTTTATGATGGAAACAAGGAAATATTGTTTGATAGTAGATTTTTACCAGGAAGGTTAGAGATTAACGGCATAGGGTTATCAGGGACTGCTTGGCCGGATGATACAAATTGCTGCGTTATACCGCCAGGAAGTTATGACTTTAGAAATACAACTTTGATGTCGGCATCCGATAACGGATCAGGCGCGGCATCCAGAACAACACCTCTTTTGGATATGGCATCAGGTGCTGCAATGGGTATTTATCAAGTTCCAGTTTTAATTAAAAATGGAGTTAGCATAAAAAATCTATCATATGCGAAGGGCTTATTCTTGGTTGGAGATAGGGTTGGTTTTGACGAGCCCCCAATTGCATATTCAGCGATGTCTGATGATTTCGACGTTCTCGACTTACCAGGTGGTCCAGGAATGCCCGATATATATGGAAAATTTTCAGTAACATTTGACCACTGCATTATTGCAGGAGGTGGCGGCCCTAGCGGCACGTATCTTTCGGCAGGAAACGTACAGCCTTTAATTAGTGTAGACGGTTCTAAGCTTGTAACGGATCCCTCTCTAAAAGTAGTGGCCCTTGTTTTAAATTTGGAAAACTCTATGGTTTTGGGAAATAGGTGTATATCTCTGGCGGACGGTGCGTTTTTATCTGCTCAAGACCCGCTGGGCGCTAGCTACTTTGGTCATGACTCAATAACAACTGAGTTAGACGCAACTCATCCTGCCCCTACACATAATTATGCAAATATATTTGCGCCATTATCTGGATTCGCAACAACAGAGCACCCTTCGTGTGAGTCCATCATAGGAGTGGAGCTATCCCAGAGCATTGTAAGAAGGATAGTCTATGATGCGCAGCCCGGATATTGGAATTCGGACCCAGATAACCTTGAGGCGGCAATACACAGACTTGCAGCTGCACTCTATGAATGCAGAGGAGCTCTCATATCCCTTGGCGTTACAACAATTGGTAGTCAAAAAATACCCTAGGCTGGAGATAATTTGAGTTATTCCCAACATCTAGACGCAGTAATAAGCTGGGCAGAGAGTAAGGGGTACTTTGTTCTGTTCGAAGAGGATGGCGATGACGCCATTGATTGCTCATCGAAAATTATATCTATAAAAAGTACAAATAGGATCGAAACTCAGCTTTATGTTTTACTACATGAATGCGGACATGCACTTGTTAGTGAAAATGGAAGTGTTTTTGATTTCAAAGGTATTGACTCTCAGTATTCAAAAAAAAGTAAAATAAGCAAAGTTTTTGTTTTGATGGAAGAGGTTGAGGCCTGGAAGAGAGGGTTTTCCTTGGCGAGAAGACTCGGTATACCAATAGATGCTGACAGATGGAACAGGGCTGTGTCTAGGGCTATATGGAAATATGCCGAGTGGACGTCATCTTAGTTCTCTTCAAACATACTGTCCACATTTAATGCAAACATTATATCTTGTTCAGAAAGTACAGTTATATTTGTGTCGATCTTCATAAGCTCTCTTGAGCGTAATGCATTATTTAGTATCTTTGTAAGATCTTTTACCGCATCATCCTTCTGGTCGTAATCAATTTTGATTACGCCATCTATCATAAATTCTATAAATACTTTTTGCTTTAACATGATTTTTTCAACAAATATTGTTTAATAAAGTTATTATAATAAATATTACTCGATTAAAATAAAAATAGGGTATAAATATTTCAACTCAACAAAAAGCATACCCTTAGGAGATTTAAATATGAAAAAAGTTGGTGTAAAAATAAAGTTACTTGATTCAAACGCAGTTGTTCCATCTAGGGCGCACGATACAGACACTGGTTACGACCTAACCTTTATTGGGGTGGAAAAGATCGTTGGTGATGTAATATTTTTTAAAACGGGAATATCAATTCAGCCATCATCAGGCTACTATTTTGAGGTGGTACCAAGAAGTAGTATTTCAAAACTACCTCTTGAAATGGCAAATTCAGTTGGTATTATTGATGAATCATATAGGGGTGAGATTCTTGTCCCGGTCAGAGTTACTCATCCAAATATGGGTACTGATCCCAAGTCAAGCCCTTTTCCGGGTGGGATAGTTAAAATGTTCGGGTTTAAGCCAGATACGTTAACGAGTGTTGCAAATTTAATTTTAAATAAAAAGCCCTGCTTGTTTCAAGCGATATTAAAAAAGAGAATCGATTGTAAGTTCGATATAATAGAGTCTCTTGATGGTTCAGATAGAGATGGTGGTGGCTTTGGGAGTACGGATAGCCTTCCGGAGCTATAACAGTTTTATATCAACTATTAATTGTTATGTTTTTAAATGCAGGAGCAATGTTGTAAATGGGTAAAAAATAAATCAACCGACCTATTTTTCAACGTTGTTTCCTGCATTTTTATATATAGGAGGTGGCTATGTCAATTGAAGGTGATAAGTTAAAGAAGATTTCAAATATTTTTAGTAAAAATAAAATATCAAAAGATGCATCATTGATTAATTATTTTATTAAAAAATTTGCAAGCGAAAACTCAAATGATCTATCTGAAATATATAGGAATATACCAAAAGAAGAACGTGGTGATTTTGTTGATGCCATAAACAGAGAGTCTGATCGGATTGGTAGCGTTGAAAACAACTCCGATGATGCACATCTTGAAGAGATTTATAGCCAAATGATGAATGTTGATAGTGAGAAGGTTATGCTTGAATTAGAGAATGGGCATAGCATTACAATGGGAGATCTCCTTAGCACACTAGCTGATAAATAAAAAGAGGAAAAGTAGGTTTATGATAATAAAGGAAGCTATCGCATATGAGTCATCAGGGGTTGTTGATATAAAAACACAACTTCCAATAAGAACTACTGCAAAGGTTCGTGATAAGTACAGAAAGCTGAATCCAAAAGAGCCAGCTAGATGGTATGATATGGAGACTGGAGAGTTGGTTGATGGGGTAAGAGGCAGTTTGCCAAATTATTATGTATCACAAATAATTGAAACAGAGTTTTCAAAAAGTCATAATGGAGTGCCAGAAGACGGGCACTTTCCGCTTAGGGATGGAAGTGTGGGAGAGATAAGGTTTATGGTAACAGCCTCATCAAGTCATTATGATATTTTTATTAGCTCAATAAAAGAAAGCTCTGTTGATATAATATCATTTCAAAGAGGTTATTATAAAAAAGGCGCTGGGGAAAAAACATCAAAAGAAGTTTCTCCAGCATGGTATAAGAGAATATTTGTACCATCTTGGATAAAGTAGCTTATTATAATTTAATCAAATATTATAGTCTTTATAATAAATAGCTAGTACTATTTAATACGCTATGCACTAGGAGGTTGAATGGCACTTGTTCTTATAGAGTCTCCAAATAAGATCTCAAAACTAAGCCAAATTCTTGGCCCTAATTATAAAATTATGGCGACAGTTGGGCATATAATGGATTTGTCTAAAAAGAATATGGGGATAGATATAGATAACTTTGAGCCATCTTATAAGGTTAGCTCTGATAAAAAAGATGTTGTTTCTTCTATAAAAAAAGAAGCCCAAAACCATGATACTATCTATATAGCAACAGACCCAGATAGGGAGGGTGAGGCAATAGCTCACCATATATATAGTCAGATACCAAAGAGAGGTAAGTCTATACATAGAGTCTTATTTAACGCTATAACAAAAGAGGCTGTCACGAAAGCAATAGGTAGCCCAACTGTTTTAAATAATGACCTATATAATGCACAAAAGGCTAGAAGGATAACCGATCGCCTGGTTGGATTTAAGGTATCTCCGGTTATGTGGATAAAGGGGCTTAAGAATACAAGTGCCGGAAGAGTTCAGAGCGTTGCTCTTAACTATATTGCGGCAAAAGAAAAAGAGATACGTGCGTTTAAAAGTGAAGAGTTTTGGAAGATAACGGTTGCAACCGATTCTAATTTCGAGGCGGAATTCTTTGGAAAAGATAACAAAAAGTTTGTTCCAAAGAATAAAAAAGAAGCAGATTATATTATAAATGGAATGAATAAGGATAAGTCACAGCTGACTGTGTCAGAGTATACAAAAAAAGAGAGAGCGAGAAAGCCTTATGCTCCATTTACAACAGCGACCCTTCAGCAGTCTGCATCAAACAGGTTGGGCTGGAATTCAAAGAAAACAATGAGCGTTGCTCAATCATTGTTTTCTTATGGCCTAATAACATATCATAGGACCGATAGCGTTTCTACAGATCCAAACAAGCTGAAAGACTTAAGAAAAAAGATAGAATCACTATATGGCAAGCCTTACTTGTCAAAAAGCACCATTCTTTATAAAGATAAAAGTGGAACGCAAGCCGGTCACGAGGCAATAAGGCCCACATATGAGCAGAATCCTCCCGGAATAACAAAGGATCAGCTAGGTCTTTTAAGTCTAATATCAAATAGGTTTATGGCGTCTCAAATGTCAAGTGCAAAGTTTGATCAGGCCAGTATAAAGCTTGATTATTCTTATAAGAAGGAAAAGTTTAATTTCAAAGTTAATGGCTCTGTACTTAAGTTTGATGGATTTTTAAAGGTATATGGATATGACAAAAATGACGTTGTTATTCCATCATTATCAGTTGGCAAGAAAGTATCGTGGTCTTCGGTTGTTGGAAAGCAGCACTTTACCCAGCCCCCGCCAAGATATACTGATGCCGGATTAATTAAAAGGTTAGAGAAAGACGGGGTTGGTAGGCCGAGCACGTATGCTTCAATTATTGATACGTTAATTAGAAGAAAGTATATAACAAGAAGAGATAAGAAATCATTTGAAGCAACTGAGGTTGGAATTATGGTTTATGATTATCTAAATGAACATTTTTGTAGTTTGGTTAGTCCGGAATTTACTTCCGATATGGAGTCTAATCTGGACGGGATAGCCTGTGGCAAAAAAGAGTATGAAGATGTTCTGTCTTGTTTTTACAGAAGTCTTGAGTTAGAGATTGATAAAGCAAAGCAAAATAAGAGCACAGATATATTTAAATCAGAAACTACATGCTCAAAGTGTTCAAGTCATATGATAAAAAGAATATCAAAGTCTGGGGATGTTTTCTTGGGATGTTCTTCTTGGCCCAAATGCGATCATACGACAAATTTAAATGGCGAAGAAAAGGTTATGGAGGCTCCGGTTGAAACTGGAGAAGAATGCCCATCTTGCGGCGGGTTACTAATATTTAGAAAGGGCAAGTCTGGCAAGTTTGTGGGATGCAAGTCTTATCCTGTATGCAAATATACTGCTAGTGTCGATAAAGATGGAAATATTCAAAAGAAAAAGCCCGCCAAGGCAACCGGGGTTAAGTGCCAGAAGTGTAACAAAGGTGTTATGATGGAAAGACATGGCAAGTTTGGAAAGTTTTATGGATGCTCATCTTTTCCAAAGTGTAGAAATATAATTAAGGACATATCGGCTTAGTTAATATGAAGTATTTTAAAACAATTATAAATTTTTTTACAAAACTATTTTTAAGGCATCCTAATCGAATTGGAGAGGGCTATTTTGAACATATGCTTAATGCTTTGACAATATCTATATTGTCATTATTGGCATTTTTTATATTCTTTGTTCACTCTATATTTCCATTTATATTTGAAAAAACAGGATGCAGTATAATATTATATATAGCGGATAAATGTAATAGGGCTGCAAATAATTACAGATCTGGTGATTTTTAATGCCAATATATCATAATCTAAAAACTATTCAGGTTCGAATACCAAAAACTGGTAGCACTAGTATGGCGAATGCGCTTACCAAGCTTAATGGCAGTATTGGCATACGCCATACAGGTCCGAATAAAATACATAGCAGCATACATCAGATAAAAGGAATTCAGGGTTTTGATGAATTTGATTCATATTTTAAATTTGCGTTTGTAAGAAACCCTTTTGACTGGCTTATATCTAACTGCATGTATTTTAAGGGACCCTATGGCCAAGCTAGACGTATATCTATCGAGGATTGGATTCTTGGTCTAGAAAGAGTTATGGAGTCTAGAGGTGGTGACTATTTTAACTTTAATCCATATTCTTATGCTTTTTCTAACTCAAAAACAGCTTCTTGCGGCCACGGAAGGTGTCAAGCAATTGGGGGCAGAAGAGAGTGCAACTGTTTGAGCTCAGGCCAATTAGACTATATTTCAGATGGATCAAAAATACTTGTAGATTATGTAGGCAAGCTTGAAAATATTGAAAATGACTGGATGTGTGTTTTGGATAAAGCTGGAATCAAAGAGGCTGTAGCCCTTCCTCATGATAACAAAAAGGAGCATAGTAAAGACTCATATGTATCTATGTTTAAAGATGAAAGGGTCGTGGAGATAGTATATAAGTTATTCAAGAATGAGTGCGAAATGTTTGGATATCATATAGATGATTATCCTGGCTTTAAGATCTAGGTTTTTGTAAATCTATCTGCAACACTACTGGCCCAACTATCTGGCTTTATCTCACAGTTATATCCCATGGATAAAACGATTGATTCAGCCTCTTTTTTGTACTTTGCGCTTAGACTTCTCATTATATCACTACCTATATCAAGGTGTATAGTTAGATCCTCAGTTACAAATTCTTCTATCTCCATTGCAACCTCAATGCTTTTGTATGCTTCATAGAGAAGTCGCATGCGTGTCGTTGGAAATTTTGACTTATCAATCCTTTCTTTTACATAAAATACTCTTCCACCCTTGCTTTGTTTATACAGACATACGCAGGCAACAACGCTAACTTTATCCTTTACTATTTGAGAGTCAGCGCCAATATATACATTATAGCCATCATTTTGCAAATCTATAAGTTCTTTTTTGAATTCACTAAAAGAAAATATAATTTGTTCATAATTTAAAATTTTATTTTTTTTAAACATTGATCAGCTTATCTTAATTGTTTGTTATGCAGCGTTACATATATATGTCATGATATTAATACCGATTTTAATTACGATATTGCTATTATTTATATATAATATACTAGATATATTTGAACTTCAACGGTAAAATAATAAGATGGGAACACAAAATAATAAATTATATTTCTTATTTAATTATTTAAATAATGCTAAATTAAAAAAAGAAGCCTTATTGATAAAAAATATAATAAAGAACTCATATCTTGATTATCCAATAGAAGAAATTGATATTGAGTCTAAGAAAGAGCTGTTCGAGTATTTGAAGGAAAATCCTGGAGAGTTTATATTTTTGGATAATCCTATGGGTACATATAAAAAGTTTGGCGGTGAAAAAAAATTACTTCCGTTTCACTATGGTGAATTTTCAGGAATTATAAATCCAGCAGATGATATGGGTTGGGACGTTATTGTTATTTCAAGCTATAAAGATGTAGTTGTAGATGGCGAGCTGGGTCATATAAAATCTGGTCACAATTTAGTACCCATTGGCTATGTGCCAGTGAATGATAGCGAAGATGAATGGGAAAAAAAGGCTTCTAAGAAACCTCCAATAGGCAATGATAAGATAATATTGGCACCAGATATGAAATATTCTGATAAAGATATTGGTCAAATAAAAGATTTTTTCTCTAGCTTATGGCAATTTAATGATATTAAATTGTTCTAATAATATATAGTAATATATTGTTTTAATATTGATTAATAACGGACAACTTTAGCATGGATAATTTTAAGCAAAGAACTATTAAAGATATAGTCAAACTATCAGGGGAGTTCTTTAACGTTGGAATGCCCTATGTCGGACTAGCTCTCGATAATATTGTGGTAAAAGCATCAGATGATTTATTTCAGGGCACATCTTTGGAGCAAGAATTAGACTCTGAAGGTAGGCTTATGACTTATGGAGATATATTTCGTTTATTTTATACAATAAATGAGCTTCCAGATGGAAACATACGAACTACCCCCAAAGACTTTAGGGATTCTATTCCTGCTGGTGATGAAAAAAGGCTATCTTTTCTCATGAATTTGTATGAAAATCTCACACTATGGTCTATTGGAGACAAGCGTGATGAGACTACTGATGAGCAAAGAAAGGTTGTTCGTGATGCTCTAGCAAAGGTTACTGCCGCTCTAAGAGAGATGGGCAGAGCGCTTGCTAAAAAAGATCGTACAGATTTATTAAACAGAATGAGGGATTCAATGGAAAGTGCTGCGCGAAATGCGCGTGGCCAAACCCGCCCCAATGATGACTTAGCCCCATCCAAAGCTATAGGTATGGGTGGTAGAGACAAATATATAAAGTTTTTAGAGTTATATAGAAACCGACAGCAAAAAGAAAAGAGCCTTGGCATCATTAAAAGATGGGCTTCTGAGAATTTAAATTTTGTAGGAAATAGAGGAAGAGGCGATATACCCCTTGACGAATCAGTAAAGGCCATAAACCCACAGTCAAGATACACTCTTGAGCAGCTTGCAAGAGATAAGGACAAACTGGTTCGTGCTAGCGCTAAAAAAACAATTAAGATTATGAAGGAGACCACTATTACTGTAAATGGCGAAGAGATGTCTTTGTATGAAAAGCAAAAACATGATGCAGCCAAGCTTATGTCTCAGCTATCTAGATTAGAAGAGGATCCAAGGGCGGCATTTGACATGCACTACATGCTTACCGATAGAATGAGTAAGCTTATGACTAAAAAAAATAAGAATGAAAGCCTATCAGACTCACTCTCTAGAAAAAAGGGCCTTTATGATGTTTTTCTATTTTATGAAAAAGTTTTCGATGGTCCTGCGCCAAATACTAGATCGAAGATTGATAATTCAAGAGCATCAGTTAAATATTTAAGGGAGCATATAGAAATAGATGATAGCTCTGGAAGACTTGTTATTCCTATTCTATCTACAAAGCAAGCAAAAAACATACGGGTCGCTGTAAACTCTGGTGATGATGCATCAGAGTATATAAGGAGGATCTTGTCTGGTCAGGCGAGAGTGGAGTCTAAGAAAGCAAGGAGCGCTGTTGAAGAGATATGTGATGATATTGCAAAATTTAGATACGCAAAAAGATATATAAGTGATGCCCAAAAAAGACTAAGCATAGTAGATCAGGCTCTTAATAGCGGTAATGTTCCGAGTGAAAACATACGGGCGGCAAAGGATATAGCTAGAGATCTAAGAGAAAGAATAAGTACTGTTAAAAAAGGGATTGAGACTGGGAATAGGGCTCAGATAAGAAGCGTTGATTTATTATTTGACGAAGAGTCAAATAAATATAATTCACACCCTCAGCCGATGGTCATGGTTGACAGGCATCTCGGAATACCAGGCTTAAAGTGGTCCCCTGCTCTAGCCAACCTTAGAAAAAATATGAGAACCATGGAGGATGGAACCAAGGCTAAGTTTTCTAGAAACCCAGATCATTACAGAGATAGGCCAGCAAGCAAAAATCTTTGGTGGGAAGAATATACTTCAAAGATTGCACATGCAAAGTTGTACCGAAATGAATATGAGTACGATGCAGCTGGAACCATGGTAGTTCTAGCATCCCCACCCAGCAATCAAAATGTATTGGAAAATACTCTTATGGGAAAAGATGTATCTGATTTAACTATGGATGAAAAAAAGGTTGTTGAACACATAAGGGAGCTTACTAGTGGCTCAACAACACAGTTCAGGGTCGGAAGAACCATAGGTGATCTTCCAAATGTATGGCCTCAATTTTTGCCAAAAAATGAAGATCCGGATGTGCCTTCAGATGTTTTAAAAGAAGGATACTATCTTTGCATTAAAGCTATTGCATCATTGGTTGGTTACTCTGGAGATATACCGACTGACTTAAACTCGATGCAAGAGGTTTTTGCAAAAGAGTCGATGAAGGCCGAAGTAAGAAAGATGGTTAAAGATATTAAGGACATGAGTGATTCTGAGCGGACAAAAGATGACTTTGTGCCTGATGAGATTAGTGATAGTGATGAAAAATACATAAAAGAGGTTACGTTCAATGAAGAAGGCTCTGGCGAAGACTTTGTTGATTTTTCTGAGCCACTTCCAGAAGGATATACAAGAGAGGCTCCACAGCAAGATCTGAATGCTGATAAAAATTTGAATACTGGAATTCCTGCAATACCAACACAAGATGATACAGATCAGTCAGCATATCCTGGCGCCGTTTATAACGAAAGCGCATTGGAAGATGGCGTAAGTTATACGGTTATGATATCTGGACATGGCGTTGAAGATATCGTAGGTCCACAGTTTGTATTTTCAAGAGGTGGCGGTGGAGGCGTTCCGATGTCTACCATTAGAACGTTTATGCGAACACCATCTTATACTATAGTTAAAACAGACTCTTTAGGCTAATCATGATCATTTGAGAGCTACAGTTTGGAGATTATATGCCATTAAAAATAAAAATTTTAAAGTATGATAATCCCAGTATAGCTGCAAAATCAATAAGCAAGCTGGAGTCTTTATCTAAGGTGCCAGATGAGCAAAAGCTTACTAATGCAAGAATAATAAGACATATAGCAAACACGTGTATGAAAAGATCTTCAACCCCAAGCGAAAGAGAAAATTATAAAAAAGTTACATCAATTTATTCAGCATATATTTTAAAAATAGAAAAGAGAATAAGAAGCAAAGGCTCTTAGTGATATGTTATATAGAATACTCGCTATACTATTCGCTTCTTTTTTTATATCCGGATCGTCGCCAATATATAGCCCGCCAATAGCCATTGATGTATTTAAAAATAAGGCCCCAAAAAGAGTTTTGGCCTGGGAAATGACACCATCTGTTGTAATATGTGATTATGCGCCTATAGATAAGCAAAAGGTTGTTGATGCAATTGGTTGGTGGAAAAATCTTGGATATAGTTTTTATGGCCCATATACAGATGATTATCATAAGCAAAAATGCTTTAAAAATAGGCCGATTGGATACATACTAATAATGCTGGTTGATGGAGGGAGCTATAATCATAGCAGTCTTGCAACAACTAATATATACTCTGATAAAGATAGTAATGAAATATTATGGAGTGTTATAATGCTAAAGTATGGACTGGTTAAGGAGCGGGTTATGGAGCATGAGTTTGGGCATTCCATAGGATGGATGCATACTAGCAAGAGGGGTAATATGATGAACCGCACCCTTGAGCATGGAGGCTGGGATAGCGAAGGTCTTGCTAACCCAAATAGATCAAACTAAGGGGTTTAGAAATGTCTGTAGATAAAATATTTTATAATGAAGCTAGCGCAGCAAAGTTAGGATGGGATCCGACATGGTTTGGGGCCGATGAGTTTGATAATAAGCTTATATCGGCTGTAGTAAAGTGGCAAAAAAGGAATGGACTGGTTGGAGACGGACTTGTTGGACCGACCACATACAGAAGGATATGGACCGAGAGAGAGTCTGAGATATCAAACTTTCTTCCATCATTAGATACATTATATGCATCTATAAACTCACAATGTAGGGATGATCATTATATTGTTCATAACGGAAATCCGATACCTATAGATTGGGACAGAGTTGTCTTATGGGACCAGGATGGTGGCCTAAAGTCAGAGCCTGGAAACTATACGTCTTATGCTGGAAAGCCAGATAGGGCTCCGACCATGTTTGTAAATCATTGGGACGTATGCCTTTCTTCTGAGTCATGTGCAAAAGTACTGAATAAGAGAGGCATATCTGTTCATTTTTGTATAGATAATGATGGAACAATATATCAACTTTTAGATACGCAGCATAAGGCGTGGCATGCCGGTATAGCAAAATATGAGGGTGGTAACACAAAGGGCATTGGAGTTGAGATTGCTAATGCATATTATACAAAGTATCAGGACTGGTATATAAAAAATGGATTCGGAGAGAGGCCAATAATAAAGGACGCAAAGTGTCACGGAAGGGCCATGGGGGAGTTTCTTGGTTTTTACCAAATACAGCTTGATGCGCTCGCTGCCCTTTGGAAGGCTATACATTTGGGCCTGGGCATACCACTGGAATGTCCGCTTAATAGTGATGGAACCCCAAATTTAAGTGTAGATAGGGATTGCGAAAGGGGCCTTTTTCATGGATTTGCAAATCATTATAACTTTACAAAGGGAAAGATAGACTGTGCCGGTTTAGATATGGTTGCGATTCTTAATAAAATAAAAAAAGATTTGTAATAAAATTTTGCTAATTAAAAATATTTAATTATAAGTAGTAATGTGAGGATATAATGCCTTCTAAAAGCAAAAAGCAACAAAGATACATGGGTATGCTATATCACTGCAAAGAGACTGGTGATTGTCCGAACAAAGACGTAGAGGAAAAAGCCAAAAAGATTAAAAAGAAAGTTGTTAAGGATTTTGCAGAAACAAAGCACAAGGGACTTCCTGAAAAGAAAAGAAAGAAGAGGAAGAAAAGGAAGAAGTCCAAGGCAACCGTTGATTTTTTAAAAAATCTAGAAAAAAATCTTAGCCTGCTTGGGCTTGCCAAAGAGGCTATGGACATAAAACATATAATAAAAATATATAAAGAGTAATGCTTGTTAAACATAAATTATTTTTAAAGTGGTGGCTATTTATTTCAATATTATCTGTTGCTTTGGCATATGGTTTCAACGCAGGTATCTTTCATGAGCTATGGAGCGTTGACTTTACAAAAATTAGTTTTTTTATAATTGGATTGTTTGCACTTTCATCTATATTTTGTGGAAGAATAACTTGGAGGCTGAGCAAGTATCTGGATCAAAAAAGTTACGATGTAAATTTAGTAAAAAATATAGAGAGAGATATTGATGCAAGCTGGTTCGTTAGTGATTTATTTTTTACAATAGGAATGGTTGGTACTGTTATTGGGTTTATAGTTATGCTAAGTGGATTTGACAGCATTGACTTTTCAAATCCGGATACTACTAAGCAAATGATAAGCGGTCTTGGTGCAGGTATGTCAACCGCTTTGTATACAACGTTAACAGGCCTTATCTGTAGTGTGTTGCTTAAGATACAGTGCTTTATTCTTAGTTATGAAATAGAGAACGAGAAATAATGAGGCACAAGGGCAATAACAGCTTGGCCTTTCTAGACCTTCTGTTCAATACTCTTTTGTGCTTTGTTGTGCTTTTTGCTATATCATTTTTGTTAATAAATCCAGTTGAAAATAACAAAAAAATAGATGTTAAGGCGGAATACTTAATAACTGTAAGTTGGCCCAAAGAAATGAAGGATGACATAGATGTATATGTAGAAGATCCGCTCGGAAACATTATATATTTTAAAAAGAAAGAGGCTGGCCTTATGCATCTAGATCGTGATGACCTTGGGCATAAAAATGATATAGTAAATACATCGGCAGGAAGCATAGAGTATAATGAAAATAGAGAGGTTGTTACCTTTCGTGGCGTGTATACTGGAGAGTACATTATAAACGTACATGTATACTCTAAGTATACAGAGGAAGATATACCAGTAACTGTTGATATAGAAAAATTAAATCCATATAAAAAAGTTTTGCTAAAAACAGTTACATTGTCCTCGCCCGGAGAAGAAAAAACTGTCTGCAGGTTGCGTATCAACTCAAATAAAGATGTTGATTCAATTAATTATTTATTTAAAAGTCTAACTAGAGGCTCATATGGTTATGATAACTATAGAGATCAGTTTGATGATTACCTAAACAACTATTGATACTTGGAAAAATAAATTATGAATTTATCATTAAGTTTTTTTATTTTAAGTGTAATAATACTTTGGATGTTTATAAGAGTCAAGGGCCAGTGGCTACCAAAGGCGATAGCAATATCTTTGGTTTTATATTTTTTTGCATCTATAGATAACTCTATGGATTCATTTTCTGGCTGGCCAACAAAAGACGCTGTTCCGGATAAATTTCAAATACATTGGGTAATTATTGATGAGCCAAACCGTGCAAACAATGACCCCGGAAAGATATATTTATGGGCTACTGACATTGGAGAGCACAAGGAAGATCAAGATCTATACGGGTGCAGCGGTCTGTTTTTAAATTTCAAAAAGAAGTATCATGGCGAGCCAAGAGTTTATGAGATAGAGTACTCCGAGGAGATGCATGAAAATCTTCAAGATGCTATGCCAAACTTAAAGAAGGGCATTCCTCTTTTGGCCGGAAAGCCCAAAAATACTGATTCTGATACCGGATCTAATGGCTCATCAGAGCTCACAGATAGTGATGAGTTTATATTATATAGCCTGCCAGAAGTATTTATGCAGCCAAAGTAATTTGCAATTAGTATAAATGGCCATAGCATGCATAGTCAAGAAGGAGTCTAAATGTCTTTAAAAGTACTTATTGCGCCAGACAAGGTGCTTACGCAAAAATCAATTGATGTAAAAGAAGATGAGTTTGGAGATGGATTAAATTCATTTGTAAATCAGATGATAATTACAATGAAAGAGAATAACGGTATAGGGCTAGCGGCAATTCAGGTTGGACTTAAAAGAAGAATTATTGTTGCAAGTATAGACGGTAAAGATGTCGCTCTTATAAATCCAAAAATAGTCAGCTTTAGTGATGATAAAAGTACCATGGAGGAAGGATGCTTGTCTGTACCAACTATACTCGCAGAGATTACCAGGCCAGAAAGCATAGTCGTTAGCTATATAGATAGAGATTACAATCAAGTTGAGGAGAGGTTCTCTGGGCTGGCATCACACATAATTCAGCATGAAATAGATCATTTAAATGGAAAAACTATTCTCTCAGGGCTCAGTAGGCTGAAAAGAGATATTTATAGAAGAAAAGTAAAAAAGATAAGAAAGAAGCTAAAGAATTATTTTATATAAAATTTTTATTAAAATTGAATTATATTGCCAGATTTTGTATTATTTATAAGAATAATTAAATTCTCTATAATGTAAAATGGGCAGATAAATGAAATTTTTATATATATTTTTAGCAGCACTAACTATAGGGTGTGGTGGGTGCAACAACAATGTGGATCGCACATCTACAGGCGACACAACTGTTCCAGAAGTAAATAATATAACATGGACAGATTGTGGATACAACATAGGCGACCATCCATGTGATTTTTCATTAACTGATGTTAATGGCAATGTGTATAACTTGTACGATAATTATGGCGACATAATACTTATAGACTTCTCTACAATGTGGTGTCATTATTGCCAGGTTGCGGGAATGCAAGCGCAGAGGATGCAGGATGAGTATGGTCATCATGGTTTTCAGCACGTATCAATTCTAATAGAAGATAATTACGGCGGAACAGTTGAGACGTCGGACCTAGAAGTTTGGGCTGACGCATGGGGAATAACAACTGCGCGACTTTTATCTGGAGATAGAAGTCTAATAGACCTATCTGCGGAAAATGGATATCCCATATCTGGATGGCCAACGTTTGTTCTTATAAATCGTGAGATGGTTTTGGAGCAAGGCGTAAATGGCTGGAGTGAAGAGCTTATGATATCATGGATAGAGCAAGCCATCCAAGGTGACATGCAAGAAGAGCAGTAGGGCACGCTAAAGCTTCTTGTTCATATATTTTATATTACTTATATTGGTAATAGTTGTTGGGATACATATGAGGGCAAGGTTGGCTTTTTATAAAGACCTCTGTGCGCACACTTACATTTCGAGTTGACAAATGAATATATTAAAAAATAAAGCAGTTTTGTATTCAGCAATAGGTTTAAACCTAGGCCTTTTTGGCTTAGGTTTTTATGTATCAGATATATCACTTATGGGTCTATCATTATTTTCCATGGCGTGCTGTTATATAGGCGTTGTGAGTTGAATATGCGATATTTAGATGGCAAGTGGAGTGATAAATGCCCAAAGTGTGGCTCTAAAATAGTTTGGAGTATGGCAAGTAGATCATTCGGCTCTTCATCTTCAGCAAGATGCAGCAGAAGCTCCTTGTCATCAGTGATAACAAAAGATATAAAGAGCCTTAAGTTTTGTAATTGGACGGGCAATGCGTTTAGGCAAAAAGACGGCAGTGTTAGAATAAAAAATAAAAATGGGACGTGGATAAGTCAAGTGTTTGTGGAGCAGCAATGATTAACTTTTTTAAAACTTTAATAATTTCATTATTTTTAACCTCTTGTACGATTACAGATAGCGGGCCAGAAACTCCCGGTCAATCACAGATCAGCTCAGAGGCGGCTAGCGCATCTGCAGCTTCGATTGAAGTCGTCAATTTTCCCACATCAGGCCTTTCAGCTCAAGAATCTAGGGTCAGGAAGGCTGCCGTAAGGGTTATGACTGAGCACGGGCATGGCTCCGGAACCTACATGATGCTCAAAGGTTTTCCGATTGTTGTTACGGCCGCACATGTTATTGATGATCCAAACAATATGTTTTATAGGGTTGGAGGAATCAATGGAGAGGTTGTTAATGCGACAAGAATATACTTTGATGAAAGAATTGACGTTGGAGTCTTGCTGCTAGATTCAAAAATGCAGACTAGAGAGCACATGCCGTATCAAAGATCAAAGAAGATATCCAGGGTTGGAACAAGACTTGTATACTCTGGTTATCCATCATCACATGACTTGCTAACAATAAGGGGGATGATTGCGGGGTATGGTGCTTATAACGGAAAGACAATCGTGTTGATGCATGGGTACGGGTGGTTTGGTTGCTCTGGCTCAGGAATATTTGATGATGTAGGAAACTTTGTTGGTGTTTTATGGGGCGTTGATATAGAGGGCGTTGCCGGCCTACCCCAGGTTGTTGAGGATATAATTTGGATAACACCGTCTAAAAACATAGATCATGATGCAATTTTAAAAGGCGCATGCATGACATCTGGAAGCACGAAGCGAGCTTGCAAGAAATATATAGAATGAGATTATAGAGTTGATTAGCATAAAAAACATTGTTAATTTAGAAAGATTAGAGTGCATAGAGCATTATAAGTCAGAGCCTTCTGGCCTTGGTGTAAGAAATAGTATATATAGAATAAAAAATTCGGATTATTTTATAAAAATAGAATACTGGAAGGGTGATGATTTTTATTCTTATGATACAGATTATATTAAGTTTATAGATATTGATTCATTAAAGTATCCAAATGATATGCATAAGTATAGTTCATGGCCGATTCAGGATTGCATAAAGTTGCTACCTGAAGATGCACAGGTTGAGATTTTAATGAATTTAGATTTATTTATGGGGATATAAAACTATGCTTAAAAAAATAAAAAATTGGATGTATTGGCGAGGAGTTAGTGCAAAAGACATTGTGTATGCAGCTGGTTCTTTGTCCATGTTAATCATTCTAATACTGTTTTCTGGGTTTATTCTTATTAGCTCATAAGGCTATTATAGTAATAATCTTTTATTATAGTGAGAGTGCACTTTGTTTCGTCTTTTAATTTTATCTTTAATTTTATTTTTAACGGGATGTCAATCAGATATCGCGCTACATGAGAAGTCAGAAGACCATGTAGTGATAGACTCGTTTATTCAGCCTAATAAGCTTGAGTCCCTGGATATTCTTATAGCATTAGATACATCTGGTTCCATGCTTGATAACTATGAGGATGTAGCAAATGGAATGGAGCTGCTTAGAGGCGACATAGAGTCTCTAACGTTCGATTATCAGTTTGGATACATAACTATGGATCCAACAAACTTATCTTATCTTGGACCATATGACTCTTCATCCACTGCCATTGATATGCTCATGGCGCCAAACCTTTTGCCAACGACGCATTTAGAGGAGGGTTTTGCGTCAACGTATTCTTTTTTTTCCTCGGGGGAAGGATGGGCGTTCAAGCGTCCAGAGGCGGACTTGTTATTGTTTTTAATCTCTGATGAGGATGAGCAAAGCGCTATAACCGCACCACTTTTTCAGGAATGGCTTCAGGATGAGTTTAAGCACGTAAACCACGATGTTGTATGTGTTGTGATACCGGATGATGGCAGCGGTGGAAGCTGGACTTATGACATAGGATACAAGTATATAGAATTATCATCTTTGTATGGTAAGGATATCGTTGACATCCAGCAAGATGATTGGTCGTCATGGCTGTCTTCATCTTCTTACTTAACCAGGATGATTGATTATATTGAGCTATCACAAGTGCCAATTCAAGACTCAATAGTTGTTTATGTAAATGGAACACCAATTCATGACTGGACTTATAATGAGCACTCAAACATAGTTTTTCTTTCATCGCCGCCAGATTACGGCTCTCTTGTTGAGGTGGGGTATGAGGTAGAGTCCAGATGATGAGGTATTGGGGCACTATTGCGTTTTTTTCATCAATAATAATACTTGAAATACTATTATATTTTAGTTTAAATTAAAAAGAATATGAGTATAATTTTCAACTAATATTTTATTTATTAATTAGTACTCATAGGCTTTGTTAAAATGAATGATAAGTTAAAAAAATTACATGATTACTTAAAGTCCAATGGTTTTGCTAGTGAAGCCAACGACATTGTATCTATTTCTAATGACACCTCCCTCACAAGAGGTGCGTCTTGTGACAAGATTATAAGTGAGGGTTCAGATTACTGGATGGTGGATTGTGGCACAACAGAGGATGGTGCGTACAGCTATATTCTTTGGGCGGGTCCAAATGAAAGTGATGGCCCAAGAAGATTCAGTGGCTCAACATGGGTTGCGTCAGAAGGTGCTAGTGGTAGAAAAAGAATTGCCTGGGGCGTACTTGAGAAAAGAAGGCGTGACTTAGAGGCTGATCATTTAGGCGCCATCCGGCGCGAAAGAAATAGACCCCCTGATCCAGAAGCTCCCATTACGAATGAAGACATAGAAGGCCCACATGATGGCTCCCACTATGGAGGTGGCATTGGCACTACACCAGGACATTTAAGGGTAACAAATCCAGAAGGTGCAGCCAAAGTCGATAGGATGCTAGAATCTCAGATAGAGCCAGTGGTGCATTCCGAAGAAGTTTCCGCTCCGGATACAGAGCAGGATTTTAGTTGGGTGGGGAGACTTGTGGCCTCATTTGGAGATTATTCATCAAAAGTTAGAGACCCGGAAAAAGGCGAAGAGAGATATATAGATATAGATGGAAGAGGTCTTGGTGCAAAAGTAATAGAGATGAGTCCAAGATCTAGGTGGCCCGAGAGGCAAGAGAGTATAAAGATTCTTGTTTCAAAAGACTCAGATGGGTCAGATGAAGAGGATGGTGAGGACAGGTTTAATGTATCAACAATTCCGAACATTTCTGGTAAAGATAGATTTTTCGGAATGGAAACCGAAAAAACTCTGTCCGAAATTGTTGAGCTTGTGGACGAAAGAAAGCCCGAGAAGATCGATCCGACCGATAAGGATAGCGAACATTATGACGCCGTACTTGTCAGAAAACTTCGAATGGAGAGGTTTAAAGAGTTTTTAGCAAATCTGGCTAACAAGGACCGGGGCAATCGGTATGTCTAATGATTTTTACTTAATGGTTTTAGAGATACCAGAAGTAATTACATTAGAATATGTTAAATCACTTAAAGATAAAGCAAGATCCATTGATCTTGAAACAGCTTACATACTAAATAATTTTATAAACTATGATATAGAAGAAATAGATATATCAGAAGATTTGGATGAAGAAGATCTTTACAATTTAGATAGCGATGATATTAGAATAAAGCATGCCGCAAAAATGCACCTTCTTGACGCAATAGATCGTGTTATATCACCAAGAATAGGTATGTCGCAGCGAATGAATATATCATTGCTACCATCAAGCGTCAGATATATTAATATCGGAGGACATACTTATGTTGCGTCTGGATATGAGTCAACATATATGTCCAAGAGTCCATCCAAAGCATATTCTTACTTGGTTGCTTTAAACGTATCAAGTATTATAAATTTATAAATTACACTATGGTGCTGATATGAGATTTTTAGCTCTTTCTTTATTTTTTATTTTAGGATGTCCAAAGAAGACCGAGGAGCCTCCTGTTTATATAACGCCAATTAATGAGCCGATTGAATTCGAAGATGATTTGGATGATCTTCCGGAAGCAGGCGATACCGGCGAGTACATAGAAGAAGACTATTTAGAAGATTAATGCAAGTTTGTAAGATAAAAGGCGTACCGATAAGAATTCATTATAGCCTTGTTATATTTGCATCATTAATACTATCATATGCATATTTAAATTCTGGATTGCACATAGCTATATATACTGCACAAATGCTATCCATATTATTTGTTAGCGTTTTCCTACACGAGCTTGGTCATTCTTTTGCAGCAAAAAAATTTGAAATGGAGACTAGGAGCATAACTCTTTATCCGTTTGGTGGCATAGCAATGGTTAACATGGCCAGTATGACTCCGAAGTCGGAGATGATTATTGCTATTGCGGGACCCATGACAAACTTTTTAATAATGTTATTATCAATTCCGGCAATGCTAATTTCAGTGCCATTTTCAATAGAAATATTTTTTTTAAATACGATTATGTGCTTTTTTAATATGATTCCCGCCTTTCCCATGGATGGAGGAAGGGTTCTTAGGGCCGCACTATCGTTTAGGATGGATAGCTATACCGCAACATTATATTGCATAAGAATATCTGGTTTATTTTCTCTTTTGTTCTTATTTTTAGGTATAATGTTTTCTTTTATGTCTTTAGCTATAGTTGGTGTGGTTTTGTTATTTATGCTATCTAATGAATCAAAAATATTGGACGCCGCAACAAAAAGTCATTAGAAAATATTATTAATATAACGCCATAAAGTAACAACCTGCTACTTTGTTAGAATAGTAATGAAATTTATAATATTTATATATTAAAAATAGGAGAACATATTAAAGATGAGTATACTTAGAGTTGATAAAATTATAAGTAATCTTGAGGAAGAAGAGGTCAAGGTTGTAGGTCTACAGATTGGCGATTTTCCAGTTGATATGGATCCTAGAACTGAAGATTTTGTAAAAGATGGAACATGCGTATATCAAGACGGAAAGTTTAAGTTCAAACAAAGCGGTAGATGGGTATATCTTGACTCCGCAGCATCTGCCTATGATATAGCTGTCGAAAGTGGCTTTTCTGGTGATGAAGTGGCATGGTTAGAGTCACTAGTCGGGGCATCTGCCTATGATATAGCTGTCGAAAGTGGCTTTGATGGTGATGAAGCGGCATGGTTAGAGTCATTGGTCGGGCCTGCTGGAGAAGTAGGGCCCGCTGGAGATACTGGGCCACGCGGAGAGATCGGGCCGACTGGAGAGCGTGGTCTTCGAGGTGCAGATGGTGCAGATGGCGCCCTTAGTGATGGAACAAAAAATGGCCAGATGTTGGTATGGGAGCAAGAGGGTATCCACCCGAATGTTTGGAGTGCAATAGAGGAAGAAAAGAATGATGCAATTTCGGACCTTGATGCTATCAGCGCGACGGTTCTTGCTTCGGCAGAATCTGATCCGAGAGCTTATTCTAGAATAGTTCTTGATACCATGGAAGAGATGGCGATACGATCTGCAGCATCATCAGACGTTGAGCACTTACTTGTTAATGAAGATTTTATAAATGCATATAATTTTAAAATAGAGTACGTTGATGATCTTCCAGAAGGAGTTAAGGTTGAGGTTGTTGATAACGATACAGATTCTCATTGGACGCTTTCTGGAATTTTAATAAGAATAACAAATGATGTCTTGAATGCCCCATTGGTAAGCGAAGTTGTGGCGGCAATAAATAGTGAAACATATTCAAACCATACACTGTTTGAGGCAGTTCTTTGGGGTACTGATGGTATATGGAATCCGGAAGATAACGCTTGGCTTGCAGATGGCGGCGGTGCGGGTGCCGATGATGACTTGTGGGTGATTGGCGACAGAAGGCTGGAAAATTATTCTAACTTTGCATCAGATATTAGCAGTCCAGATTCTCCATCTAAATATGTGGAAAATACACAGTTAGACTTGGTTGAAAAGACAGCAAAGGTTATGATTGCAGAAGGCTTGACTTACTTTGACTCAACGCTTCCTGATGAAACACCGTACCTTAAAGTTGAGAGCAAAACCGCAGGAAGTGTCGTTACCACGGATGATGGCCTTCGAAACATGAATAATTTTCGTATTATATCGACAACTGCGGAAGGTTTTGACACAGAGTTCACCTTTCCACCAGAATCGGAACCAGATGTTACCAAGGTAGGGTATATTCCAGAAACCAAAGCATTGTATATCAGGGTCTTTCCAGGAATAACAAAATTTGGTGAAATATATAGTGCTCTTAAATCAACGCAGGATAGCTATGAGGCAACAGGCTCTGCTGATTTTTCATCAGACTGGGGCGACTTTTTTGATAATTTCTATTGGGATGTAAGAAGCGCCAACTCTTCTGGTGAAGAGTTGTTTGCCGACCCAGGCCTTGACACCGTTTGGGAACCTGGTATTTTTGAGTTAGAAGGATACCGCACCGAAGATGTTCATATGACATTTGAACCATACTCATATCCATATGGTAGGCAGGGACGAAACGGAATAACTTATGAAGAAAAAGACCTTTGGTTCGAAAAGTACAACATTAAAATGCAAAGGGTATATGCCTGGGAGGACATAGAAACTCTTGGCGGACCATCAACACCGGGTTGGAGAAAAGTAACTCCTTTTTTACCTAACTCTATATTGCAGTGGAGTAGCGAAAGGTCTTGGTTTATAACCGAGCTTCCAGATCCAGATGGCGTTGGAAGCGTTGGGCCATCTGGACCTGCCGGCCTAACTGGTGATGCCGGGCCCGCTGGGCCTGGATGGTCCGAAGGATCGTATGATGCGGCTACTGGAATTGTAACCTTCACATCTACAGATGATCCAACTCTTACGTTTTCAACTGGAGATTTAAGAGCCGAAGATTCAGGCTCTGGCGCAGATAACCTAGGCGACCATACCGCTACAGAAAACTTGATGATGGACAGCTTTAATGTTGTATTTGGGCTCACCTCACCAGCAAGTGATCCAAGTATATCAGGAAATTCTGACAATGGTCTTAATATAAAAACAAATGGATCAAGAAGAATTGAAGTAACTGAGGGTGGAAAAATAGGATTTGGCGTTTGGTCGGATCTGGAGGGGGATGGCTTAGCTGTTGCAAATATAGCCTCATATGCAACCGGCCCTTCTTATGGTTTGTATATAGACCACGGAGGTAGCGGGTATGCGGCCGATATGTTTTCGACCGGGCGTGGCTTAAGGGTAAGAAGAGAGGATGAAAGCGATAATAACTTGATTGATATCATTGATGAGAATAGCTTATCTACCGGTACAGCTATGCATCTGGTTACGGCTGGCACAAGCAGTGCTATTCTTGCAGAATCAGACAGCTCTCTTCCAACCGTTAAAGTTCTTAATGACACATTAGAGGGGGTTGTTCTTAGGGCAGGTGGCCCTGGAGCACTTGTTGGAGATCCCGATGACGTAGTTTTTGATGTATTGCGACCATCTAACAGCATACCTGTAGGAGGCAAGGCTGAATTGTCAAGAAACTGCATAGCTATTGATTGTGATGGTAGGGCTCCACGAACCACTATCGATATAAAAAATCATGGTGGATTTGGAACGTCTGGCTTTTACACTGATACCGCAGGGGACACGACTCCGGTTGCCAAATTCGAACATGCTCACTATAGAGCCTTTACATGCTTTATAACAACAAAGGATGACTCAGTTGTACCTGCCGAATACACGTCTGTAACGGTACATGTTATACATGATGACACAACCGCACACCATGTCGAGTATGGACGGTTGGAAACTGGCGCGGGATCAACCAACACAAATCCTGTTACATTTTCTACATATTTTGACGCTGCAAGTGGGTGGGTAACCCTGAGAATGAATAGTGCCGGTCTAACAGACGGTACGGCAGTAATTACATCATTACAGGGAGACTTGAGAGATGTCTGAGAAAAAATTTAGAACTGGGTACTTAGCCTTTCCCAATAGTAGCGGGGCTGTAGGCGAAGCCCTCATTTCTGATGGCGCCGGCAACCTTGAATGGGGCGCTGCTGGCGGCGGCGCAGGTGCGGATGGGGAAGATGGCGCTACTTGGACCAGCAGCGATGCAGACCCTTCAGGCGGTAGCGATGGAGATTTTCACTTTAATTCGCTTACAAATGAGATACACAAAAAAGTTGGTGACGACTGGATCTTAATTGCAGATATAACCGGAGCAACCGGAGCAACCGGAGCAACTGGTGATGCCGGGGCAGACGGCTCAGGCTGGACCGGAATAAGTTACGATGCAGCAACTGGGCAGGTAACTTTCACATCAGATGACGGACTTGGTCTTGTTACAGGCGACCTAAGAGGCGCAGATGGTGAAGATGGAGATGATGGTGTAGACGGAGATTCTGCTTACCAAATTGCATTTGAAGCGGATTCGTCAATTGGAACAGAGGCAGACTGGCTTGCTTCGCTTGTTGGACCAACCGGACCAGCCGGAGCAGCCGGAGCAGCCGGAGCGTCATCAGAAGGTGACGAATATGCCGTTAATGTATCAGATGGGTCTGGCGGGCTTCAGGAGTCAGAGTGGAAGTTTACATCTGGGCATCATTTAATTCCAAATAGCAATGCAGCATATGATCTTGGTAATGCAGAATACAAGGTTAGACATCTATTTCTAAGTGATAACAGCATTAGAATTGGAACATCGGTAGAGGGCGATCAGAACCAAGTTAGAATAGGTATGGCTGAAAATTCATTGCTTATAGGATACTCAAGCACTCATGATGGAGATGCTGAAACATCAATTAGACTTCCCAATAACCTACATCCAGGTGCTGATCAGGTTCTTAAGACATCAGCCGTAGATGGAGTTATGGAGTGGGCGCCAATGTCATCAGGAACATCTCTTCCGGATGGGTCTTCTTCTGGAGATTTATTAATTTGGGATGGGGCTACCTGGGATGCTGGAACCATATCAACGGTTTGGCAAGAGCATACAGATGAAGATGGTAATACTCATATTTATTATGACTCAGATGCATCTGCAGATGGAAATATTGGAATAGGCACTATTGAGCCAGAATCAAGATTGCATATGGTTGGAAATGGTGCAAACACCGCACAGTTCTTAATGGAGCAGTTTACTGACTCATCAGAGTCAAATCCAGATAACGGTCCTGATATCAGAATGTTTTCAGCAAGAGGCACTAAGTTATCTCCAGAGGCCCGGGAGCCAGGTGACTTTATTGGCGCCTTCAATATTCGATATTTAGGAATTGATGGTGATGATCCAAGTAAAACGGAATGGAAAACCGCTGGTTTTTTTGGATGGATCGCAGCAGACGATATTGTAAATGGTGGATCTAAATTTAATTTAAAAACAAATGTTGCTGGATCACATCAAAGGCGACTTGGAGTAGATGACTTAGGGGCCGTGTATTTTGGGCCCGAAACATATACATTCCCAACCTCAGTTGGGACGGACGGACAGGTATTGAAAATTGATACATCAGGTGTTAAGCCAGTTTTAAGCTGGTCTGATGCAGGAACTATAATTCCTGATGGAGATTCGGATGGTCAGTCTTTAATCTGGAATGACACCACCTCTGCTTGGGAGGCAGGACTTGTATCTTCTATATGGCAAGCAAGTGGTGATGATATATATCACAACTCAGACCCATCTGTAGATGGAAACATTGGAATAGGAACTTCCTCTCCAGAAACAAGAATTCATATGGTTGGAGATGATCCAAACTCTGCACAGCTTTTAATGGATCAACACTGCAATAGTACAGATGGTCCAGATATACGATTCCGTTCGGCAAGAGGCTCGTCTTCGGCACGACTGGTTAGGAGCAGTGGAGATACTCTTGCGGCATTTAATGTACACTCTTGGGATGGAGTGGAGCCTGCTGGTAGCTGGGTCGCATCAGGCGCGATGCGCTGGTTTGCCGGACTAGATCCTAGCGCAGGAGAGTCTTGGTTTGAGTTGAAAACAAATGTTGGCGGCTCTAATGATGCAAGGCTAACCATACTAAAGAGCGGTGCCATAGAGTTTTCAAATGGCGATGGGGCTGGAGAGGATGTTAATTCATATGAATTCCCAACTACACGCGGTGCCGAAAACCAGGTCTTAAGCACAAATGCATCAGGAATCCTCTCCTGGGTCGACCCTGATTCAGGGCCTGCTGGCGCAGATGGCAAAACAATACTTAGTGGCTCTGGGGCACCCGATGACGGATCAGACGGGGAAAATGGTGATTTTTACATTGACACTGCGGCCAACGAACTTTATGGCCCTAAGGTTGCTGGCGTATGGGGATCGCCAACGTCCTTAGTCGGCCCAGAAGGCCCTGCTGGAGCCGATGGCCTATCTGTATATAATACAACTTTTGCACCTGGCGGAGAAGCAGAAACACCTTTTTGGCCGGAATTAGATGGATGTCATGTAGGTATTCGATCTTCTCTCGGACCAAGAACGGTTAGGCTTCGCCACCCAAGGGATGTTGCTCTTGGAAAAACATATGTTATAGGCGATATTGATGGTGGGTGCTCTGAGGCAAACAAGATATCAGTTACCGTTGCCGCACAGGGTGCAACCGAGGGTGACGAAGGCGTTGTTACAAACCTGTTCGAAGGTGCTTCAGGAATTGACATAACATCTGGCTGGGGAAATGTAAAAGTTATGTGCGTAACAAGAGGTGGCGAAGGTGATATAGCTACCGCAGATAGAATGTGGGTTGTAATTAGCGCATGGGGGACATCATAATATGGCGTGGGAATTTGTCCTTGTAAATGAATCCGGAATCAACGTATGGAAGCTAAGGCCGAAGCAAGAAGCTGAAAGCCAGGAGTGTCCTGCGCCCAGAAACTTCTCCATAGACGGCGCCAATACAATTCGGCCTCCAGAAAAAGTATTGGAGCTTCAATATTCTTCTAATTTATTTTTATCCGATAATCTTTCAGAAGAAAGACCTCCGGATGAAGTAGTTGGCTTATCGCATAATAACGAACTTTCTGTGTCTGGAGCAAATAGTGTCGGTAAGTCTGCTATACATTTAAATAATAGCAACTCAATAATATTTACAGACTATACAAATAACAACACAAGTCTGACTATATCGCTTTGGGTGTACCCCACATCTGTTAGTGGCAATAATTGTTATTTGCTTGGATCTAAAATTCCAGGCGGAAGCAACTGCTGGTCTTTGCTTAGGGATGGCAGCAATTGGAGATGCATATGGGACCAAAATGATATTGAATTTGGCTCCTTGGGAACCGTAGACCTTAATCAGTGGCAACATATATCTATATCTTGGCATTTAGACGGATCAAATAGCGGCCTTGTAAAATTCTATAAAAATGGCGTGTTAGAAGATGATAGCCGAGATGGCGTTAGCGATGGTCCATCTGGAGAATGGACGATTGGAGCAAGAAGTGATAACGGAAGTACAATTGTAGGGAACAGGTTTGAAGGCTATCTGTCTTCCATATCCTTTCACGAATCTGTACTTTCTGATGCAGAGGTGCTGGAGCTTGCCAAGGCAGGCCATGACCAGGATCTTTCTTCCGATTTTGGAAACTATACGTCTGCCGGAACTCTGGCATTGGCAATACTGGGTGGCACAGGAAGTCATAGGCTTGAAGAGGATTATCCAGACTCATACACCGAAGTAGACTCTGTTTATGTACAGAGCTTAGTTAATTATGATCTTGATGTGACCGCAAATACAACCGGTGGCACACCACATGTTGAACCTATGAGTATATCATATGTAAATAAATTCCCGGAACCAATTCCATGATAAGTATCATGAAAGAACTTATTTAGCTTATAAATTATATTATTATTTTGTATTAAATTCAGGAGAACAAACAAATGGCTTTACCAACATTAGAATGGCTGATTTCAGATGAGCAGGTTTTTGGACTAGATGACGTAGAGTTTTCTGACCAGGACCTATCTGCTCATGCGTCTAGCAGGCAGTGCGTTAACTTTTTAAAGTTTATAGAGCGGCATATAAACGATCACTCGAATTACTTCGAACCAGTTGCGTCAGCATATGATTCAACAGATGGAACATTAATTCTTGGGCTAAACGCTTCTCCTTCATCAGGTAACCAAAGGTTGTCTGGAATTAATTTGATACTTGGGACTTCAACTCTCGGATCCACAAACTTTAACGATGGCAATATTCAGGCTTATGGTGGCACTCAAGGTGCGAAACCCCATGATGTTGCTAAGGGTGCGACCCATGATATAATATGGATGACAATGACAATGGGCATGGCAAATCCACAAACGCCTGCTGGCGTAGCTTTGAACCCAAGCGACTGGAGAATAATGGATTGGTCAGATAATGCCCAAGTGCCTTATTCAAGTGGAACGCCAAGGTTTATTGGCTTTGCCGCTATGAATAGCAACATGTTAGCCGCTGGCGACGACTCTGACTTCTATGGATTTAGAATTATTGAATCTGCAGAAGCAATATTCTTTTCCATTAGACGTACACCCAGTAACAAGTGTTTTATTGGAGGAGCGGGTGCGTTTATAGTTCCGCAAGACTCTGATTATGCCGAGACGCCAGGAACTGGCGGCTGGAATGACTCCTCTGGAGTGGGTACTGATGGTGAGAATAACAGATTGTTCGGAATAATGTCAAATCCAGTTTTTGATGACAAAACAACTGTAAAGACAAGTTCTGATTTTTGGAACGAGACAACTAGCTCAGTAACGCTTCTTACCTCGGGATACCCTGGCTTTGCAGAGAACTTAAACCACCCCGTGTTTTCAATCTATGACCCGCTAACCCAAGGCTCTGGTGGTAGAC
>MDSZ01159238.1_pt1 | contig 52407 bp, 56 predicted proteins | sample 811201 | NCBI WGS metagenome assembly MDSZ01 (sample SAMN05326647, study PRJNA326480) | marine metagenome | isolation source: seawater | place: Indian Ocean: North | collected 2010
CTACCTTACAGCGCCATGGCAGCCTTTTGTTAGAAAACCACGCAAAAATGGACGCATTACCTAAAGTGCAAAACACAGCCATTACAGCAGCTGCCCCAAAAGCACCGGATGAGCCCTTCTAAACTTTAAGCGGATCAACAAAGGTTTTAGAGAGAAGCTTAGCTTTGTCATGCCCAACTTTGAGCGGACCAAGGATAAGCTCTAGCGCGTTCTCTTGGATATACGGATTTTCTTTACCCTGAATTGAAGCAATGAAGGCTGGGTCTTGGACCTTATCCATTGCAGCTTTAATCTCCTCCAGCGCGAAACCGCAATCAACAACATTATTGCCACGTACGCGCCCGCCTTGACGTGAACCCATATTGATCACAGGCAGCGCGAAGCTCGGCGCCTCCCACAAGCCACTGGATGAGTTGCCGATCATGTATTTAGCCTTATCCATCGCGGCAAAATAGCGCTCAGTACCCAACGCTTCGAACATATAGATATTATCTTTAGCTCCCGCAAAAGCATGCAGCTTTTCAAAGACCGCATTACTACCCGGATCAGGGTTAGGCGCTGTAAGGACAATCGTTTCCTCGATCTCATCCAATGCCGCGATAAAATGCTCTACCTGCGCTTCGAATGATAGATCGTCATAAGACGTTGGGTGGAACGTCGCAAGCACAAAATCGCCTTGCGGGATATCAAGCGCGGCATGAATATCAGGCATTTTGTCAGCGAAATCTTGTAGGGATAGCAGCACTGGCTCGCCCGTAGCTGTCACGCGCCAGCTTTCCTCCCCCATCTTTCTCAAGCGCTCACTATGCTCCTCCAGCGCGGTGAAATGCAGATGAGATAGCGTAGTCAGGACATAGCGGGTCTGATTATCAGCTGAGCCTTGTGTAATATCACCGCCAGAGTGGTGCGCAATCGGTAAACCGAGCATAGAGGCTGCCGTGGCCACCGCGATCATCTCCCAGCGATCACCAACGATAAAGACAAAGTCAGGCTGATCTTTAGTGAAAATCTCAACAAACTCCGCCACAGCACGTGCATAGGCCGCCGCGATATCAGCCTCACTATTATCCTCATCTCTTAGAAAAGCAGGCTGGTAATCAACAGATAAGCCATCGGCCTTTACCGCTTCAATCGTTTTACCGAAACGCGCAAGCAAATGAGAGCCACCTGCGCTCACAACCACCTCGATTTCACAGTCTTTTTGCGCAGCAAGGGCAATGGGCCTCGTTGTGGCATAATCTGATCGGCTTAATGTAACGAAATGGACTTTTGGCATTTAAACGCCTTTCGTAAACTGGCAAAGATACTCCTCGATCACGCTACCTGAGTGTCCATCCACGCGTAGTACATTATCAATCGCATCGATCTGAAAATTAGAAAAAACCCCTCTAATTTCTGCTTCATCAAAGAAGTGCGATACGCCCATATTAGCGCAGGGACCAGTCGGAATTTCATCGTAAGTACCTGGCTCCAATTCAATACCTTCGCCATACCCCGTACATTTGCGCCCCCAAAGCTTAGCATAGAAACGACCACCAGGTTTGAGCACGCGATATACTTCAGATAATGTCTTGGCAATCACCTCATTGGTATTGGCATAGATGGCGAATATATCAACAACCACATCAAAGCTCCCCCCCCCCCAGGTAAATCTTTAAAATCGCCAACTTTAAGGTCAGGCACTATCGGATTAAGGCCTTGATTTTCACTTTCGAGACGCTCGCTCGCTATTTCAATAGCCGCTGGCGATCCATCGATCCCAGACACAGCGTAGCCTTCACGGTGTAAAAACCATAAATTAGCGCCCGGACCGCATCCAACCTCTAATATCTTTAGAGCTTGCCTATCGCAATTTTTATAATTACGCCCGATGAAACGCACAAAATCTTCCGGCGGATAACGCCCCCAGCTTTGCGACTTGAACTTGTCATCCCAGTGCTGCTTGTAATCTTGTGTCATTGTTTTCTTCATCTAATAGCTCTGTGAGTTTTAGTGATTCATTATAAATTGTACGTCTAAAGAATGGCCTTACATCGCGCAGCAAAACGCGTGATGAGTATTTTGGAAGCTCCTCATAAAACTCATCCACACGCTCTTGGTAACCAATTTTAGGTGGTTTAAATGTCGAGGGGATTCTTACGATTTCATAGTCATGAAGCTCCGCATTTGAAGCCACCACACCCAAATCTTTCATTTCTTTCCACAAATCATCTATAATAGATTCAGGCTTTTCCCAATCTTCGCTACCAATAACCGCTGGACACTCACATGTAATAAAAGAATGCCCCTGCTCATTTACTTGCCCACTATAAAGTCCAGCTGAAGCACTTCTAAATGTTAAGCGTTCAAGATTAAAATTCTGCACGTAAGTAAAATCTTTGATCTTATCAACATCTGTAATCATCGTAGCAAATAGCATTGGAGTGCCGTACTGATATGACTTTATATCAAACTCAAACCCAAGAGCAGATGCCAACCCTTCAATGTTATCATTGGCCCATATAACCTGATCCACTTCATAAGTGCCCTTATCAGTATGAACCTCAACACTATTATCCTTATCTTTTATAGAAATAATTTTTTCACCTAAAGATATTTTAGCACCTTTCTTTTCTAGCCATGGCACAGCTCGATCACACCATCCTTTCATGGCCTTTCCATCACTGGGATACAACGAAACCAAGTCATCCAAAGGCGCCATCGATTTTCTTCTAGCGGCTAAAACTGTATCCAGCCATGGATCTTTTTTCAGCTCAACCATTTCTGCATCATCTAAGAATTTCAGACGGTGCAACGACGTCACCGACATACCTGAAGGTTCTATTTCCTCAGGGCTGATACTGTATGTCTTTTCAAAAATTTGAGAAAAAATAGCGCCCGCAGTATCTCCGAATTTCGTATAGAATACTTCTTTCAAGTTTTGTGCCTGGTCTTCTTTTGAGCCTTCTTTAGCAATTTGCAAAAGCTCTCGTTTAATCTGCTCTTTTGTACTTTCATTCAAAGACGATAAATCAGGCAATGAAAAACCTTCAGTTACCTGACCGTTAAAAGCGCTTGCAGAAACAAACTCAATCTCTTTTGTTTGGCCATCCATAATCTCATTTACAATCTCCCCCAAATCCTTAGGGATCGAGTCAAAAACGTGTACACCCTTATCGACATAAAACCCCTTCACCTCGCGCGAATAAGCTATGCCCCCAAAAAATGGAGCTGACTCAATTATATGCACTTCATTCTCAGGATTTTTCAGCAATTCCAGTGCATCACAAAATCCACGAAATCCAGCGCCTGATATAATATATTTTTTTCCCATAGGTTTTTCCTTACTTTGCCCGCATCCGTTTTTGACAAGAAACGAGTATAGTTATGCATTTATGTCACATCAAGATCTATTACTTTAGAGCCCCCCCGAGTTTTACGCTCGATGGGATAGAGATAACAGTGCGCTCTAATTTTTCAGCGCATGATAGATCCATATGCGGGCAGCTTTTATACATGTCTAATTCATGCATAAGCTTCCACAGAGGTCTACTCATATAGCCTGCGTCATTTAGTGCCTTTAGTATTTGATCACGATCAAGACCATCTTCAATTCTAATTGCGCAAAGCCAGTAATTACTTCTCGTCCCTTCTGGCTCGCGGACAAACTCAACGCCATTAAGTCCTTCAAAAGCAAGCTTATAACGCTCGGCCAGATCCCGCTTCGCTTTCAAGAATGCATCAAGTTGCTCTAGCTGCGCGCAGCCCAGCGCGGCGTTAATATTCGGCATACGGTAATTATAGCCAATCTCATCATGGATAAACTCCCATGGATGAGGCTGCTTTGCTGTTGTCGTCAAGTGCTTAGCGCGTTTAGCTAGCTCAGCATCATTGGTGAGGATTGCGCCACCACCGCCTGTCGTCATGATTTTGTTACCGTTAAAAGATAGCGTTGAAATAAGGCCAAAAGCCTCCACGGGCTTATCATGATAAAGGCTGCCCAGACTTTCCGCGCAATCTGCAATAATTGGCAGATCATATTTTTGCGCTAGAGCTTCAAGCCCATTCATGTCCACTGGATGCCCCAGAGTATGCATCGGGACGAGCGCAGCAATACGGCGCCCAGTTAGCTTATTATAAGAGCCGTCATCTTTTACGTCTATTATTGCGGATAAATAGCTATCCAGCTTAGGCACATCAACACCCAATGACTGCTCTTCGCTATCAATAAAATGCGGGATCGCGCCGATATAGCTAATGGCGTTAGCCGTCGCTATAAAGGTTAAGGCCGGGCATAACACTTCTTCATCGCGCTTTACGCCAGCAAGCATAAGAGCAATATGAAGAGCGGCCGTGCCATTGACAGTAGGAATTGCATATTTCACGCCACAGCGCTTTGCAAGATCATCCGAGAAACGATCAACATACGCACCGACAGAGGACACCCACCCTGTATCGATACAGTCTTTTAAATATTCATTTTCACGGCCCTGAAATAATGGCTCATGCAGCGCTATGAAGTCGTCTTTGTCACCCAAAACGGTTTTTACGGCTTCTACGATTTGGCTGACATTGCTCATTAGATATTATAGCGATCCGTTTTATATAGTTTGAGATTCTCTGGGTTCTGGAACCATTTCGCCGTTTCTTCTATCCCGCGTTTAAAGCCGTCTAGCCCACCATATTCTGGTGCCCAGTCAAAGAGTGCGTCGGCTTTTTCAGTATCGGCAAGCAAGCGCTCCACCTCGCTTTTATCTGGGCGCAGACGCTGTTCATCACAAACAATCTCAATTTCCGCGCCCATAACATCGGCGATCAGCTCTGCGAGGTCACCGATAGAAATTTCAAAATTTGAACCTACATTAACAGTTTGCCCAATAAGAGCATCACATTCCATTGCTGCTATAAAGCCTTTTGCGGTGTCTTTCACAAATGTGAAATCGCGCGTTGGAGTTAGAGAGCCAAGTTTAATTGTCCGCTCACCGCTCGCGATCTGACCGATAATCGTTGGAATAACAGCGCGCGCAGATTGACGTGGGCCATAAGTATTAAACGGCCTTAAAATCGTTACTGGCGTTTCAAAGGCGTTATAGAATGACATCGCGATAGCATCTGCACCAATTTTTGTAGCACTATAAGGGGATTGTGGCTGAAGCGGATGCTCTTCAGTAATCGGCGCAAATTGCGCTGTGCCATAAACCTCAGAGGTTGAAGTACACACAACTTTGGAAACACCTAACTCTTTGGCGGCCTGCACAACATTGAGCGTACCTTTAATGTTGGTGTCCACATAGGTGTCAGGTGAGTGATAAGAGTATGGAATAGCGATTAATGCTGCTAGATGCAGAACAGCTTCACAGCCCTGCATTGCGTTTTTAACGCCATAAGGATCACGAATATCACCTGAGAAAATATCCAAGCTATTCTGAATATCTTTAGGTGCGTGATCAAGCCAGCCCCAGCTTCCAAAGGAGTTATAATATGTGAAGGCACGCACATCATACCCTTCACGCACGAGCGCTTCAGTGAGGTGAGAACCAATAAACCCATCAGAGCCGGTAACAAGTATTTTGCCTTTAGTCTTTGTCATAGGTTCTTTTTAGCGTGCAAGTATCTGTTTGTCTATGAGCAGCTTATGAGACTTTGCGTTGATGTGGATTTTTTAGCACTTTTAAATCACCTAAATATAGATCCTTATAATGCTGAGCAGTTAGACCACTTTCTAGACCACCATGAATATTATCAGCCTGCCATTTATGGCGCGCCTTTAATGTTTCGGCGTCAACTTCAGGCTCACCATTATCGCGCCAATTTTCTAAAAATGCTTGAAGTTGCTCGTTGGTATCAAACTTATCGCAAGATAGTCCATCATCAAAAATTGTCGGGATATATTGTGCATTTTGCAAGAAGCCTACACGCTTATTTAAGATCATCGCATGAAAGGCAATAGAAGATCCTGTAAAGAGCAAAATATCAGCCCATTCAATCAACAAAGCAGATGGAATATCTGGCACTATAACAGTGTCCGAAAGTTGCTTTGGGTCCATAAAATCAAATTTCATGCCACGTGTATGGGGTTTGATTGCGCAAGACACACCAGGCATATCTGCGACCAACTTAATTGAATCTTTCAGCTCATCCACCTTAATGCCATAACCAAGCTTGGAGAGCATAAACACCACTTTAGGACATTTACCTTGCGGCAATTTGTCCATATACGCTTTTTTATTCATATAAGGCGGAACCAAAATTTCTTCGTGCAAGCGCTTGATCCAACTGCGATCCATACGAAGATTACCATGAACCTCTGGTTTCAAATTAGGAGATCGCTCACGGACCACATCGCTATCAAGCTTTGCTGGAACTGTAAAACGATGCACACAACCTTTCAAACACTGCAATGTCTTCATATTTTCCGAGACTTCTATTGAAGCCTTGTTTGGTGAAGCATCATAATAAGCTGTCTGACCAGTTTGTATTGCATATACATGAACTCCTCGAGCACTCATAGAGCTTACATATTTATCTAATATATAGGCACGCCCTTTTTGTAAAACAGCCTCATCACAATTTATAAAAACAGGGTCCCAAGATTCGGCTATTTTATCTAACCAAGGTAGTTCGCCCTTTAGCATTTTACGCATGGGCACCAAAACAGCCAAATGTAATGTCTTTAAAACACTTCCAACGACTATGTTATCAGCCCAGGATTTATGACGTAGTGGAGCAATAAAGCGCTCAAACTTATACATTAGGCGGAGGTGAAACGGTGCTGGTGCTTTATCAAGAACGGTTTCAAAGCTCACCCCATATTTATCATACATATAGCGCGCAGCTTCATGCGATTGTGGTGAGCCCATATCTCCGTCACAAGGATAACCGATTACACGAATATTAAACCGTTCATCTTTTGCAAATTCATGCACCAATGACATTTGAATATCCATGTCATTATAAGCACGGATCAAGAAAATGATTTCAGACTTATCTGGCGGAGCCATACAAACCTCTACCTTTCGCAAACAATCCAAACATGTGAGCTCAGACAATGATCGGCAAGAAATTTTTGGAAAGCCGCGAGCGTTTCTTCACCCCTAGAAAGCAGCAATTCTTCAAAGCGACTTAACTCTGGCACCACGCCACGCTCAATAGATTTTTGCACAATCTGCACATCCAATCGCCCTGGCGTGAAGATCGACACCTCTTTAAAACCTGCCTTTGAAAATAGTTCCGTCATTCCTTTATGTGACAAGAAATTCAAATGATATGGCGGCTGAAGAGAACGTGACTTCTCCCATAGCAGCTGAATATCAAAACCGTCCGCACCCAAACATGACATGATTGCCACGCCGCCAGGCGCCGTCACTTTATAGACTGCTTTTGCAAAAAGTTCAGGATCTTGAACATGCTCTATCACCTCAAAACATGTAACTAAATCCCCTTGGGCATCACCTTGTTCTGCTTCATCCTCAACCGAAGATTCATAGACTTCAATCCCCAATTCACGGCACTGACGCGCTGCATCCTGGCCCGGCTCTATACCATGGAGCTCAGCCTCAGGATGGCGTTTTTTCCACTCAGTCAAAAATGCGCCATTAGCACTACCAATATCCAATACACGTTTCGGCTTATGGCCAGTTTTTTCAATAACCTCTTCTATACGCGTTATATTGGGCAACATAATCGACTCTTTGCGTTTTTCGCCAGTCTTTTTAAGCACCTCTTCCGCCCAAAAACTCTGAGATTTGCCGACAGAATAATAACGAATTAGCTCACTCAAATCTGGACGCGGTGAAACATATATTGAGCCGCACTCTTCGCAATTATTGTATGTGAATGTATTTTTTTTAAACTTACTCTTAATTTCAGAAGATGCGCAGCCTGGGCAATTCACTTCTACAAATTTAGACTTATCAAAAAAATTTTCCGCATCATGTGCACTTAGACGCATAAACTCACTAAACACATCTTCAGGGCGGATTTCTTCTTCTTTTATAGCAGCATTTTGTTTACTCATATCTATCTCCAACACGCTTTTCACCCGATAATTCATGTGCGATTTCATCAATACAATCCAGTATGCCTTGCCCTAGCTCGATATGATCAGGTTTGACCAGCTTTTGCCCTAACCTTGGATTATAGTTATATGGTGTCATCACATAATGCCCTGCCATCACTTCTTCACCAAATTTCAGTGCTGGTTTATTCGGCAGCATTTCAGCAATCATGCGCATAATATCTGTAACGCGCATACGCTCATTCCCTGTTAAGATGATGTGTCTATTCTCATATTCAGGTGCTAAGATATCGACAGAAAGCTGCGCTGCATCGCTAATATGGATATATTCACGCATAGCATTTTCATCGCCGTAATAAACAATTTCACCCTTTTCCATGGCAGAGGTGATGAGCTTGTGTATGCCGTTAGTCTCTGGCGCGCGGCGACCATAAAGCGATCCATAGCGAAGAATTGTAAAAGGCAGTGCATGAACAGATTTATAAGTTTCGATATAGTTTTCGCAAGCTTGCTTAGAGGCGCGATAAAATGATCCACGCTCTGAATAGACATAGACTGTAGAAGCAAAGACAAAGCGCTTTATATTATGCGCAACCGCCGCTTCTAAAGCATTGAGTGTGCCCATTAAATTTACGCGCCCTGTATCTAACGGTCTGGTTTTGCACTCCTCGATATCGGCAATACCGGCCATGTGATAAATGTAATCGCAATCTTGAGCAGCCGCCTTAACAGCTTCCAGATCGGTAATGTCACCAATGATCATTTCCTGATCTGCACAGAGATAAGGTGATTCTACGCGGTCAAAAAGTTTTACATGATAGCCAGCTTGTGTCAGCGCTTCTGCTGTGTAGCTGCCTAAGAACCCGCTCGCGCCAGTGAGTAGAACTGTTTCATTTTTACGTGCCATAGATATAGCCTTAAGCGTTTTTGTTTAACGATTCCAGCAAATTTTTTGCTGCTAATGTTTCTTGCTCAATGCGTGATTCTTTTGCATATGAGCCAACATGAGCCGTTAAAATCACATTTTCAATTTCGCATAGAGCGCCTTTATAAGGCTCTTGCTCGAACACATCAAGCGCAGCGGCTGATAAATGCTCGGATTTCAGGGCAGATAGCAAAGCCTGCTCATCAACAAGTCCGCCGCGAGCCGTATTAATCAGCACCGCGCCTTTTTTCATTTTAGAGAGCGCTTTTTCATCAATCAGATGCTTATTCTCATCGCTATATGGGATATGCAGACTGATTATATCGGCTTGTTCTAAAAGCTCATCAAAGCTTACCAATTCTTCAGCACCACTCGCATAAGGATCATAAGCGATTACTTTAGCGCCAAAGCCGCGGACATATTCGGCAACCTTGCGCCCAATACGGCCAAAGCCGATAAGCCCAACTGTGCGCGCACCAAGCAAGCCGCCCATAGGCCGCACCCACTCACCTGCGCGAATAGAGCGATCTTGAAGCGGTGCAAAGCGCAAGCAATCAAGCATCAAGCCAACAGCCAGCTCGGCAACGGCCTTAGTCGGTGCGTCAGGCGTATTGGTCACAGCAATGTTATTCGCATTCGCCGCTTCAATATCAACGCTATCCATACCGATGCCGCATCGTGCTATGGCTCTTAAATTTTGCGCGCCATCCAACACTGATTTCGTTAATGGCTCAACGCCCGCAATCATCCCGACAATTTCAGGTGTTAAAAGCTCTGCAACCTCGTCTTCTGTCAGACGGCGTTTATGCGGGTTTAATACCGGCTCATATCCTGCCGCCTCAAGTGCTTTTATTTCAGGCGTCTCAAGATTGAAGCTTGAAGTCGTAATTAAAAATTTAGACATGATGTTTCCTTTAGTCAGGCTACTCGATTTTAAACGGCTTTAAGCAGCCACCTTTGCTTTTTCAGCATAAAGCGGATAAAGCGTATCATTTTCCATCACACTTTCCGCATAATCACGGTCTTGCGGTGTATCGACACTCACAGCGATATCTGGACACATTGCCATTTGCACGGGGTGTGCATTTTCTAAACAGCGGTTAAGATCGATGCTTTCTGCGATTTCTAATGGGCTTGGCGGTGTTTCATTAAATTTCAGTAAGTAATCACGCGTATAGGGAATAGTGCAGATTTGCTTTAGCCAACGAATACCATCTTTACCTTTTTCACCGCCTTTACACATAGTCGGGATTGGTTCGCGAGACATAAACATCGCACGGTCATTCACATCCACGATCACTTTAATGGAGTGCGGTGATTTAAACTCGGTTTCATCTTTAATTTCGCCCATCAAGCAAGCAACACCTACATCAGAATCTGCATTTTGAAGCGCTTGAGCTGCCGTATCGATTGTTGCTGGTGTTACAAGAGGCTCATCCCCTTGCGCCATCACAACGATGTCGATTTTCTTACCTGTCATTTCTTCGATCTTTAGCATTGCTTCCGCGCAACGATCAGAGCAACGCTCATGAGTATCTGCAGTCATAACAGCCTTACCACCGATAGATTCGATATAATCGAATATTTCCTGATCACAGGTTGCCACCCATGTATCATCCAAGCTCTCAGCCATGACTACGCGCATATAAACATGTCCGATCATTGGAATGCCTTTAATTTTTGCCATAGGCTTGCCCGGAAAGCGAGAAGAGCCCATACGCGCTGGAATGATTGCAACAGTGTTCATGATTTTTACCCCTTACTTAAACGATATTACTTTACGAATTCTTTTACGACATCCATACCCGCTCTACAGGCTGCATCAATAATTCTTGTATCAATGCTGTAGGCTATGAATGTAAAGCCTTGCTCTAAAGAGCTTTTCAACTTAGCTAAGTCTGCCTCAACAATATGAAGGCCGCCCGGCTTACCCATAGCTTTCGCCGTCTCGCAGACCTTATTCATGGCGGCTTGAACATCGGGGTGATCAATTTGCCCAGCAAGGCCCATAGAAGCTGAGAGGTCATATGGTCCGAGGAAATATCCATCGACGCCTTTGACGCTTAGAATATCTTCCAAATTATTCACTGCATCAATATGTTCGATTTGAGCGATGCAGACCGCCTCATTATTAAGCTTTTCGATATAGCCATTTAAGCCGATGCCACCGCCATATTCCTGCGCACGCGCAAGACCTACACCCCGCATACCGACTGGTGGGTAGTACATTGCATCAACAGCACGCTGCATTTCAGCACCCGTTTTTACCATAGGCACGATTAAGCCACCTGCTCCACTATCCATGACGCGTTTAATGAGGTTTTCATCATTATTGGTGATACGAATAAGCGGGGTTGAGCCGCCATATTGAATAGCGCGTATCAGATTTTCCGCTGCGCCAAAATCCGTTGCTGTATGTTCTAAATCTATACAAACCCAATCAAAACCACTGCGCGCTTGTATCTCGGCACTTGCCGGATGGCCGATCATGACCCAGCCGCCAATACAGGCTTCTAAATTTTGTAGTTTTTGCTTAAGCGTTTTTGTCATGTCTAATCACAAATATAAATATTTAACTTATCGCCTGCAGCACGTATTAAATGCGTGATCGGCAAGCTTTCATCGCCCTGTAAAGCGCGCTCATATACTGCCCTTTTCTCAAGCCCATTGACAAGCAGAAAGAGGTTTTTTGTGCCTAAGAGTTGTGGGAGGGTATAGCTAACACGCTTTTGGGGCTCTTGGGGCGCTACGCCCTCAATGAGCATCGTCTCACCCTGCATGACTTGATGAGGAAAAAGTGAGGCAAAATGCCCATCAGGCCCCATCCCTAATATAATTGCGCTTGCCGGCCATATATGGCTTTGCGCATCCTTCTCGCACATCACGCCCTTAACATCATCCCAGAGCTGAACAGGTTTAACGCCTAGCGCGCGCTCTATCATTTTCGCGTTACAATCCGCACTCTCACATGGCACGCAGCGTTCATCAGTAAGGCTCAGCGTGATTTTATCCCAAGACAAGTTCGAGGCTTTCAGTGCTTCAAAAAGCTTTTTAGGACTAGAGCCTCCTGGCACTAGCAAAAGCGCACGCCCACGCTGCGCGATATCTTCCTTTAATATTTCCACGATCCTGCCGCACAGCTCTTGGGCTTGTACGTAAGCATCCTCATATTCATAAAGCCTCATGGCGGCCATCATACAGGTTGAGAACTTTTTGCATATATAAATTTGACAAAAAAACGCAGCGGTTATATTAACCACACATTTAACATAAGGAATTCTAAATATGGCAGTATTTTTTAATTTTGATGACGAGCAACTGATCTCAAAGGACTCTGCATTCAACACTCATCAATCAACTTACGATGTAATTAAAAATAAGAAAACTGCCGCTTTAAACGGAATTCAGGATCTTTTTATTGCTGGCCCTTCTACTGCAGATATTCCGCTCACAGACAATCTCATCATTGTAGCCGCGGCAGGTGATTTGGCAGGCGAGCGCATGGAAGCCTTAAATGCGAAACTTCAAGCTATGCAAGATGCGGGAGAAGCGTTTTGCTGTATCCTCGCAGGTGCAGGCCACTACGCGCTACCTCCCGCAGGCACACCAGAAGATGAAATTGATTTTTCCACTCATATTAATCCTAAGTTTGTGCACGCGGCTTTGACAAACATGTCAGCGGGGAATTCACACACAAAATCCTATTTGCGCAATCCTCAGGACAACCTCACCTATATTGCGGCATCCCATTGCCTTACAGAGGATTTTGGGGGCGGCGCGGAACCAACAATTCCATTCTTAGCCAACAGCAATATTATCCCTAATGATAATGTCTTTATATACGACGCAGTTCGTTACAAAGGGCAACTTGCCGAAAAAGACCAAACAATTGTCGGCACAGGGACTGGCGCACCTCCTGCAGCCTTGTCGGTCTATGATGCTTTGCGTCAGCAAGCAGGTATTGATACGCCGCTAAACGTGCATATTGCCGGCATGGACGGCACGGCAGATATAATTCACTGCCCTGTAAGCGAAATTCCTGCAGAGCGTTTAGAAGGGCGCGCCGCTGATAAGCTTATTCAACTTGAGAACGGGCAGAGCGCTTTTATTGATCCCGTATATGAAGCGCAGATGAGTGAAATTGCGTTTATTGCAACAGCTTATCCTGAGCGTACAATCAGCCTCAACGTAGATTCACCCGACAACACGCTTTCGGCACAAATATTCAATACGCCAGATGGTAAACCAAATACTAGCTTCAAAATTGGTCATTTAGAAAATTTCAAACCAGGGCATCCATAAAACCACTCATATCAGGGATGGTTTTAGTACCTTCGGGGAATGGGTTTTGGTTTGGATCAATGAGGCGGCCGAGAAAATCCGTACCAGCCGCTTTAGCCGCATTATAATCGGTAATAGCATCGCCTACCATGAGCATAGCGCTTAAATCATAGCCATTTTTAGCCGATATAGACCTTATATGCTGGTCTTTTTTTGTTGGTGCACCAAATATGCCTTTAAAATAATACTCCATACCGCGCGCAGTAATTATGCGCTCTAATTCGGCTTGCGGCGTGGCTGAAGCAACATAGAGCGGCGTATCTTTTTCTTTCAAAGCTTCAAGCATCTCCTTAGCGCCATTAACCCACGCGCTTTGCACAACTAATTGCTCGACTATATCAGAGAATTTTTGCGCTAGCTCTTGTACGCGCTCTTCGGTACAGACGCGTGCGCAGAGCTCAGTTTCGTAATAGCGAATTTTATCATAGCGCGTTACGCCACCATTTTCGTTATGATAGCGCAGGACTTTATCTTGTATCTCTGGGGTTTCATCTTCATAGAGCTTAACAAATGCATCGCCTTTAATACTTACGCTCTCAGCCAAGACCCCATCAAAATCAAAAACTATCGCTTCATATTTCATTTTACGCCATCTCTAAAGTGAAGTTAAGCACTCAAAAACACCAGATTTATCAATCAACTCACGCCAGCGTCTATCTTCAACATTTGGCGTTGAGAATTCGTAATTCTCAAGTGCATTAAGCGTAAGATTTGAAAAATCAGGTTCTAGCCAGAAAAACTTACCATTACGGCGATTAGCAAAGCCTTCAATCCAGCGATATTTCATACTGACAATCGGCATACCCAGCGCACAATATTCCAGTACTTTTGTTGCTGTTTGTACATTATAAGGATATTGATCCGGCACAAGATTAAGCCCGTAACGCCCACGCGCTACATAGCTTGCAACTTTCTCATAAGGGATACGGCCAGTAAAAGTAATATTTTTAGCGTCTTTAAAACGCTCGCGCGCCTCTTCACTCGCATCACCAATGATCAGCACAGTCGCATCACGAGCGCTTTGCGCAAAATAGTCCAATATAGCGATCACTTCAGGGCCACGATGAACTGAGCCCGCATAGACAAAATCATATTCAGGCTTCAAAGGCGCCTCAAAGAATTGAGCAGCAATACCCATATCGCGATATTGGTAAGGTACATCATCTCTAAATGGAAACCCTTTACGCACAATCTTATTTAGAAACACACGTTGATCTGGGCGTTTATTGAGCATCATTTTGACGCTGTTTTTTACAACAGGCCAGCGCCCAGCAGATAAAGAGTTATATTCATGAACGACATAACGTCCCTCGCCCGAAGCATCCAGCCCCATGAATCGCCAAATCACATCAAATTCTTTTGGGTGATAATCATCTAAATCCAGCGAATTATAAGCCTTAAAATCAGGATGCGCAGTCTCCAAATACCGCATATAAGCAGGTATTTCCGGCAAATAGGTGTGGGAAGGCCCTTCGAACAGGATAGTTTTCATGATAGAAAATTTGTACGGAACTTAAGCTCTAAGGTCAAGCGGACAATAGCATTCATGTGCAGTTTATAAGCAAATTTTAAGCGCCTTCAGCATTCCAATCAAAGCTGCAAGCGATAAATTCAGGGTTGAGCCACTTCTCATTTTTACCGCCATAAGTTAACTCCACGCCTTCCGTATCTGTTAGCACTCCGCCCGCAGCTCTTATAACAGCATGTGCTGCTGCCGTATCCCACTCACATGTTGGCCCAAGCCTTGGATAAATATCAGCCTTACCTGCAGCAATCACACAAATTTTTAGAGAACTTCCGTATTTTGCAACTTTATTGAGTTTAAAACGCTCCAAGAAAGCTTCCATACGGCTTGCATCGCCATGACTTTTACTTGCCACAACCGTTAAACCCTCTTTTGGGTAATCACGTACAGAGATCGGCTTTTCTTTATCACTATCCTGAAGCCAGCGCGTAGCTGTATCTTCATAGCCAGCGTAAAGTTCGCCACGTGCAGGGGCATAAACAACACCCAAGAAAGGTTGCCCATCTTTGATAAGGGCTATATTGACGGTAAAATCCTCACCGCCACGGATAAATTCTTTTGTGCCATCCAATGGATCGACAAGCCAAAAATATTTTTGATCTTTTGCTAATTCAGGTGCCTTCCCAAGTGAAACGCACTCTTCACCAACCATGGGGATTTCCGGTAAAATTTCTTTGAGCTTGCCTTCAATAAATAGCTCAGCTTCACGATCAGCTTTTGTCACAGGGCTATCATCATCTTTACTATCAACGCCCATATCTTCAATCCCATCGAAATATTTCAATGTGATATCACCGGCCTCAATTGCAATTCTTTTCAGGATATTACACAGCGCGCCAGGATTTTGCAGAAGCTTACTTTCACTACTCATTTAAGCGATCGCCTTTTCTTTTAGGGATACATTTTGCCCATCTAACAAACTTACATCTTCTTCGATATATTTAAGAATTTGCTCAACGCAGGTCTCAATATCATTTTTGTGAGAATTCACGACAAGCTCAGGGTTATCTGGTGCTTCATACGGGCTATCAATCCCTGTGAATTCCTTAATATCACCTGCACGGGCTTTTTTATAAAGTCCTTTAGGGTCGCGCGTTTCACATGTTTCCAAATCAGCCGCAACATGGATTTCATTGAAAAGCTCAGGCGCTGCAGCGCGAGCCTTATCGCGGTCTGTGCGGTATGGAGAGATAAAGGCCGTTAATACGATTAACCCTGCATCTGCCATAAGCGCTGCTACTTCACCAACGCGGCGAATATTTTCTGCTCTATCTTCTGGTGAGAAACCTAAATCTGAGTTCAAACCATGGCGTACATTATCGCCATCAAGCACATATGAGTGATAGCCTTTTTCAAAAAGCGCCTTTTCTACCGCCATCGCAAGTGTTGATTTCCCTGCGCCAGAAAGTCCGGTAAACCAGAAAATACCACCCTTATGGCCTTTATTGACTGCACGACGCTCATCACTAATGAGGTGATCAACCATATAGATATTTTTAGATTTAGGTGCTGAAGCGCGTTGATCTGCATAGCCATCCATATTGATCGCACCGCCGCCTGCAATATCATAGCCGTCATAAATCACCATACGGCCAAGCTTTTGATTATCGGAATATGGATCAAGTGCGAGCATATCCTTTGCGCGCAGCGTAACCTCCGCAACGGCATTCTTGCCCACTTCGCCTGCATTTTCATACTGCTCAAGATCATCTGTATCAATCACACGATCAATCGACTGAACTGTCACTGTTGCCTCATGTGTGCCGTAGCGCACTTTGTAAGCATTACCTACTTTTAGCGGCTTTGGAGAGAGCCAGAATAAATTCGCTCTAAATACATTCGAGAGCATTGGTGGATTTTGTTCATGGGAGCCAATATGGCCGCGCTCAACAAAGATACGCTCATCAAGCGTAATACCGATACATTCACCCGCGCCTGCTTCAACTTTAGCAGCATCTTCTGGCCAAACTTTAATAGCCGTGACAGTCGCCGTCTCGTTGGTTGGTGAAAATAAGATTTTATCCCCTTTACGAACCATACCTGTTTCAATACGCCCAACGAGAATACGCTCTTCATTGAAGCGGTAAACATCTTGCACAGGAAAGCGAAGAGAGCGTGATAAAGGCGGGCTTTCAATCTCGAAACAATCGAGCGTTTCGGTTAAGGATTTACCTTTATACCATGGTAAGTTATCGCCACGATTAGAGATCATATCACCATTACGCGCAGAAATCGGCACGATATAATTTGCCGATAAGCCAATAGATTGAAGATAGTGATCAACCTCTTTTGAGACCTCTTCAAAACTCTCGGTTGAATGCTCAACCATATCCATTTTATTAATCACAACGGCGATTTGGCGCATCCCCAAAAGATGCAGCATATAAGCATGGCGTTTTGTTTGCTCACGCACACCTTCTGTTGCATCGACAACCAAAATCGCAGCATCCGCTTGCGCTGCACCTGAAATCATATTTTTTAGAAATTCGCGGTGGCCCGGTGCGTCAATAATCACATAGTCACGTGCTTCAGTTGAAAACCAAATTTGTGTTGTATCAATCGTAATTGCCTGATCGCGCTCAGCTTGAAATGCATCCAGAACAAATGACCATTCAAGTGCATCCGTACCACGGCGCTTACAGATCGCTTGCAGCTCCTCATATTTACCGGCTGGCAAACTATCCGTATCATAGAGAAGGCGTCCAATGAGGGTAGACTTACCGTGATCAACGTGACCGACAATCACAACACGGAGTTGCTGCATAGATTTTTGTGCTTGTTTGCTCATTTTAATACTTCTTACTTTTTCGACTTCAACTTCAATATTATAACTTCTTTGCCATGCAGTAATAGATATGCCTTACAAATCCATCGAGCGTTTCTTTGACCTCACCGGTTTTTTGTAATTCCAAGCCCGGTAAAAGATCTGCCAGCTCGTCTTTATCCCATAACGGTCTTAGCCATGTATCATTTCTAAAACCTAGGAAATCTTGCTGAATTTGTGCGTATTTATTTTCGATATGCGCATTTTGAATCAAGCTATGCTCTGCGCCCACCATAGAAAAAATGAAATATCCTCCGCTCTTTAGCAGGCGTGTACATTCTTTGATATTGGCTTCAAAACCACTTTCAAGATCATCAACATAATAAATCGCATTCACTGCTGCGAGATAATCATATTGCGCATCCGCAACGGGGATGGAGGCGCTTTTACCTTTGTAAAAATTCAAAGTTGGGAATGTTTGTTGCAGCGCTTTAACTTGTTCATCTGTCACTTCCAGCCCATCGACTTGAAGACCTAAACTTTCAAAAAAAGGAATATGACGCCCATGCCCGCAGCCAATATCAAGAAGACGCTTCCCTTTAAAGTCATGCTCCAAACATTGCACCGGGTTTTTAGACAGAAAGATGCGCGCAATAAAATTTTCAGGAAAAAAATTCACCGGATTTTCGAGCGTTTTATAAAAACCGCCCCATGCCGAACTTGAAGTTTTATCTGAAGGGTTTAGCGCTTCACTCATCCTACATATATCCTCTCATTCGTCCAATTTTGCCATCAGATAGAAACAATAAATTCATACTTAACCTTTAACAATCAGCCTGAACATTCCAAACCAAACTGAGAGATATACAAAAACATCAACTTGTATAGCCCACGCAGGCTACGCTTTTCGGAACAACAATATAGCTTTACAAATCCCATTCATCCGAATTCAAACGCTTATGCAAATTAGTGCAATTTACCTTACCATCCTTTATGTGCATAGATGCTACTTTATACAACCCTTTATCCAAAATATCCTTATCTTCTGAACTCAGCAGGTTATTAGCACTAAGAGCTTCAACTAAAGCCTTCATTTTACCTTCATTTCTAGAATTAAAGTTTTGAATAGCTCCAACTATCTTCGGATCATTAGGGAGCTCTTTTAAACAAAAACCCGCATACCCTATAGGCAGAAGACCATTGGTAAGTTTCTTATAATTCTCAACGCCAATTTTTTCTTCCAAATAGTCAATATTGCCCGACTGTACATACTTATAAACCCTAGGACCAACGAAAATTAATGCTACAATCGCGAATATAATTACACTAGAGACCTTGCTCGTTTTTTTAGCTATTTCATCCTTGCTCATCTCTACATATACCCTCGTGCGCGGAGCTTTTCGAAGCTGTCTTCGGTTTCTGTATCCATAGAGCGACCAGCGCGTTCGGATACTTCTGTTACGCCCAACTCTTCGATAATGGCTTCAATACTATCAGCAGAGCTTTCCACCGGGAAGGTCAGGTTTTTCTCACCTAATGAGCGGTAACGCATCATCTTGCCAGTCTCTTTATCTTCGCGGGCTAGATACAGCTCGCAATATGGGATGTTCTCACGCTGATGGTAGCGCCAAATATCAATCTCAGTCCAATGCAAAATCGGATGCACACGCAGGTGCGCACCTTCAGGAAACTCTGTTTTATACTGATCCCAAAATTCTGGAGGTTGGTCTTTGAAGTCCCATGAGCCATCAAAGCTACGCGGACTAAAGACACGCTCTTTCGCGCGAAGCCCTTGCTCATCACGACGGATACCACCAAACATGCCTTTAAATTTATATTCTTCCATAAGGGTTTTAAGCCCTTCGGTTTTACGCATCGCAGAGCGCGTATTTGGCGGCAATGTTTGATCCATATCTTCTTCTGGTGGACATTGCCAGTTAATGCAATCAAGCTCCCATTCATTGATCAAACGATCACGGAATGCATACACCTCATCCATCTCCATACCAGTATCTAGCAAAGTAACAGGGAAAGGAACACGGCCATAAAAGGCTTTACGCACCATATAAAGAAGCGCTGTTGAGTCTTTACCGATCGACCACATCATCCCTAATGGGTCGAGCTTATTATAAGCTTCGCGAATGATGTAAATTGTTTTTGCTTCGAGTTCGTCGAGATAGTTATACATATTTCGCGCTTACCTTTTATGTTTTAAGAAACTTTTTTCAATGTTGCCGCCTCATCCGGCTCTACAACCTTACGACCAATAGACACATAATGGAACCCGCGCCCACGCATATCATCAAGTTTATAGATATTGCGCATATCCACGAGCACTTTCTTTTTCATGATCTGATCCAAGCGTGCAAAATCTAGTGAACGGAACTCGTTCCACTCTGTAATGATCACCAATGCATCTGCATCTTGTGCAACATCATAAGCATTTTCACCCCATTCAATATCTTCGAAATATTTTTGAGCTTCTCCCATCGCAATTGGATCAAAGGCTGCTACTTTCGCGCCCGCCTCTTGCAAGATTGGAATAATTTGCAGAGATGGCGCTTCGCGCATATCGTCAGTGTTTGGCTTGAAAGATACGCCAAGGACACCAATCTTTTTACCCTGAAGATCGCCGCCGCACGCCTTCATCACGCGCTCTGCCATTGAACGCTGGCGCTCCGAGTTAACCCAGACAACAGTTTCCACGATATTTTGTGGGGCGTTATATTTATGACCGATTTGCGTTAGAGCCAATGTATCTTTTGGGAAACATGAGCCACCATAGCCAGGGCCAGCATGTAAGAACTTTGAGCCTATACGCCCATCAAGGCCCATGCCTTTTGCAACTTCTTGTACATTCGCACCAGTTTGCTCACACAGATTTGCGACCTCATTAATGAAAGTAATTTTCGTCGCCAAAAATGCATTGGCTGCATATTTAATTGTTTCGGCTGTTTCCGGTGATGTAATGACCATCGGGGTCTCATTGATATATAAAGGGCGGTATAGCTCGCGCATAATATCTTTCGCACGCTCACCTTCGACACCAATCACTACACGGTCTGGACGAAGGAAATCATTAATTGCTGCACCTTCTCGTAAAAACTCAGGATTCGAGGCTACATCAAACTCAATAGAAGAATCACCACGATTTGCCACTTCTTTTGAGACAATTTCATAAATTTCGCGGGCTGTACCAACCGGTACTGTGGATTTTGTGACAATCAATGTATAGCCACTCATCACGCTGGCAATTTCTTTAGCGGCTTGATAAACATAGCTCATATCAGCATGGCCGTCATCCGCACGCGCTGGCGTTCCCACACCGATAAAGACAGCTGCCGACTCTTTAACAGCTTCGGCCAAATCTGTTGTAAACGACAAACGCCCTGCTTTAACTTGTTTCTCAACCAAGTCATCAAGACCCGGCTCATAAATAGGAATCTCACCGTTTTTCAAACGCTCAATTTTGCCCGTGTCTTTATCCACGCAGACGACATTAATACCGAATTCAGCGAAACAGGTTCCTGAAACCAAACCGACATAGCCAGTACCGACCATAGTAATTTTCATTACGCTTACTCCTTACTTCCAAGCGCTTGAGCGAATATTTACGATTATTACTGGCACTGTAGAAGTGCAAAAGCAAGCCCCACAGTTTTATTTTACCCACGATAATAGCAATTATGGCGCGTTAAATTCTGTTTTGTAAAATCCAACATAGAGCATTGCGTTGCATAGGCATATTCGTTTAAAGTTCTCTTTAAGTTTATAGAGTCATCACATTTCAATAGAGTAAAGGGATATAATCATGGCGAGTAACGGTGCAGCTCCACAACAAGCAGGCGAAGGCAATATGCCTCTTTTTTACAAAGACCCGATGCCACTAGACGCAAAAAAACATTCTGAGCTAAGCCTAAAAGAGAATTACGGCTTTAGCTATACTGAAGGTGTTAATGCTGTTCCGATCAACCTTATTGAAATGCCGCAAGTTTGTCATTTCTACCCTATCGCTTTTTCTCCGGATGGTCGCGCAACACCAGTAGCAATTCTTGGCCTGCGCGATGGCGAAAACCTCTTTTTAGGTGAAGACAAAAAAAGCTGGGCAGCCAACACTTATATCCCTGCCTATATTCGTCGTTACCCATTTATCTTTTCAGAGCTTCAAGATAGCGACCAATTAACGCTATGCGTTGATCAAAACGAAGATATCATTGATCCATCAGGCAGCGGTCAACGTTTCTTTGATGCAGAGAGCAAGCCAACCGAACTTGCGAATAATGCTTTGGAATTTTGCAAATCCTATCACGCAGCTGCACAGCAGACACTTGCATTCAGTGCAGCAATCGCAGAATCCGGTATTTTAATCGACAGAGAAGCACAGCTTAATATTAGCGGCAATAAACGCATTAAATTCAGCGGCTTCCAAATCATTGATGAGAAAAAACTCTCTGAAATTGATGATAAAACATTCCTAGAGTGGCGCAGCAAAGGCTATCTGCCGTTCATCTATGCTCACCTCTTCTCAGGTGCGCAGTGGCAGCATCTTTCCCAGATGCTTAATGCGCAAATTGAAGCTGGTACAGCGACAATCTAAGCCGACATATCATAATCAATCCACACAGAGGCCCAAGCTGCTTTTTGTGTGGATTTTATGGAATTATTGAAATTCCATCCTTGCATTCTTTTTCTAAACCATGCTAGTCATAACTCACATTTTCTAAAAATTGGAGAGAGACCACCATGGCAAAAGTAGGTGCACAAAGGGGAGCCGAACTTACAGGCAAATCGAAATCGACTATTCAGCGTGCTATGAATAGTGGCAAATTGTCTTATGAGCTAGATGCGAATGGTCGCCGTGTTATTGATGTATCAGAATTAGAGCGCGTTTTTGGCCTTCAGAATATGTCTTCTGACAACTCATCAAACACAGTTGAAGCTGAACTGGAAAAAGCATCTTCCATGCTTGAAATGGAGCGCATGAAAATGCGCATTCTTATGCTTGAGAAGCAAATCGAATCTATGGAAGAGCAGATGGATGATCTGAGAGCGCAGCGTGATCAGTGGCAGAAACAAGCCTCTCAAGTTCTTATCACTAGCCAGCACTCTCAAAAACAAGCGGAAGAACTTGCCGCTGAACTTAAAGAGCGTGAGCGCCGTGCAAAAGAACGTCGCCAAAAAATGGAAGCAGCACGTCTTGAGCAGCGCATGAAAAAGCTTAAAGCTCAAAATGAAAATAGCGAAGCGGAAGAATCAAGCGCCTTTAGTTTTGGCGGTCTTTGGAAGCGTGCGAAAAACGCTTAAACCCTTCCTTCTCCGCATAAGCACTATAGATCAGGGCGCTTTTTAAGCGTCCTTTTTACTGCGCTAAGCGCTCTCTTTTCGCGTGATTAGCTAATGGAAATATAAATGCCAAAATGTTAGGATGTAATTATGAGAGCATTCTTTCGTCCGTTTTTAATCTTCTTAATGATCTTCAGCGTTTCGGCCACTACATTTGCGGCCGATGAGGCTGAGTACGATTTCAGCGATATGCCGGATGAGTATATTGAAGAGGTGAGTGAAGTTTATAATAGCTGTCAGGGCAATTTTACCAAGCGCATGTATTATGATTGTGAGTGTTTTGCGTTTGAATTTTTACAAAAAAGACTTGATGCTGAACCTTATGAGAGCACAGATGCGTTGGTCTTTGAACTGCGTTACATGTGTAGAGATGCTACGGAAGCGGCTGGTCAGGAATATAATTCATGCCTAACAAAGACGAATAATATGAAACCAGGTACAGACCCTGAGGCTTTTTGTGAATGTTATGCGAATAATTTCGCGACAATGATTAATGATGCTATTCCAACACTACAATCACGCACTATTAGCCCATACAAGATACGCGCTTGGGTTATGTGCAATGACCCAAGGATGGCGCGCAACCTATATGGTATCGCGCCACGATAAGAAAAAATCATTCCTCATTTTTGACTAGCGTTTTAGAGCCTTCAATCGCTGCATAAATATACGCCCCAGCATGTGGCAATATATTATATCTAAAGAAATCAGCTTGCTCTTGCGCATCAACGGAAAAGCGCGCACCTTTCCCAAGAAGAGAGGTCGCAACAATTATAGCGAAAGCCTTAAGATAAGGTGAGGCCATCGCCTCCACAAGATCGAGGTCTTTACTATTTCCCGCCACAATAAGCTCATCAATGCATTGAAGAAGCTGGCTTTTATAAAATTCAAGCTCCTTATCATCCCCCCACAGCATTTCACCAATGAAGGTTTTTACGCTTTTGCCGCTATCTCGCAGCGTTTTGCGGAACGCCAGATCAAGCGCCTGAATGCCGTTTGTACCTTCATATATAGGCAAAATTCTTGCATCACGGTAGAATTGCGCGGCGCCGGTTTCTTCGATAAAGCCCATCCCGCCGAAAACCTGCACTCCAAGCGATGTAACCTCACACGCCATATCTGTACACCAGCTTTTAACTAAAGGCGTGAGGATATCCACGCGAACATCATCTCCCTCATCTAGCGCTTGCGCTGCTGCGTAGGTAAGCGCGCGCCCTGCTGCTATTTGCGATTTCATCGATTTTAGCATGCGTTTAATATCTGTGTGATTAGCGATGACTGTGCGCTCACCTGTTTTATAGTCTTTACCCTGCACTCTTTCTTCTGCATAGGCTAAGGCATGCTGATAGGCGCGCTCGGCAATAGCCACACCTTGAAGGCCGACAGATAGGCGTGCATTATTCATCATAGTGAACATATATTTTAAGCCTTCATTGGCCTGACCAATCAGATAGCCTGTCGCGCCGTCAAATTCCATCGTGCACGTTGGAGAAGCATGAATCCCTAACTTATGTTCAAGCCCTATGCATTTGACATTATTACGTGTTCCGTCTTCCAAGAATTTGGGCACGATAAATAAAGATATCCCCTTCACATCATCCGGCGCATCATCCAAGCGCGCAAGAACAAGGTGGATGATATTATCGGTCATATCGTGCTCACCATAGGTGATAAATATTTTCTGGCCTGAAATTTTATAGGCTTTTCCATCAGGGCTCGCTTTAGTGCGCACCAACCCTAAATCAGAGCCTGCTTGCGGCTCTGTTAAGTTCATGGTTCCTGTCCATTCACCACTGATTAGCTTTGGCAAATAAAATGCTTTTTGCTCAGCCGAGCCATGGTGAGAAATAGCCTCTACTGCGCCTTGATTAAGGAGCGGGCACAGCCCAAAACTCATATTTGCACCTTGCCACATTTCCTGCAGCGGGAAAGCAAGTAGATACGGCAAACCCTGCCCACCAAATTCAGGGTCAAAAGGCACCGCGTTCCAGCCGCCTTCGCAATATTGTTGATATGCCTCTTTAAAACCAGCAGCGGTTTTAACATTACCCTGCTCATCACGGGTGGCGCCCTCTTCATCTGCGGATTTATTAATAGGCGCCAAAACATCACTCGCGAGCTTAGAAGCTTCTAGCAAAATAGCCTCTGATGTTTCTCGATCCAAATCATCATGTTTGAATTGCAGTACATCATATATGAGGTTTAACATCTGGGAAACTGGTGGGTTATATTCGCTCATACTGGGCTATTTCCTTATTGCTTTAGTGATGTGAATATCTAACTCGAGGCTCTTTGGCATGCATCTTGCAAATCATATCTTACAGGCAATAGCCTCTTATATGAATCTGATACATGAAGCTTAATATAACATGAATAATGTCACAAAAGCATTAGCAAACAACGCATTACAAAGCCTTTCGGCCAAAGCTCCTACGCATGTACTCAAAGCGATAGAATCTGCGAGCCAGAAAACAGGGGTTAATTTTGCCTATATGCTGCAACAAGCGCGCGCTGAGAGCAATTTCAACGATAACGTACAGGCAAAAAGCTCAAGCGCATCAGGGCTTTACCAATTTATCGAGAGTACATGGATGAATATGGTAGAGCGTTATGGCGATAAATATGGAATCGAAACTGAAGGTAAAAGCCGCAGTGAAATCCTAGAACTTCGTAATGATGCGGAAATATCGGCCAATATGGCGGCAGAATTTGCCAGTGAAAATGAGCGCTTCTTAGAAAGCAACTGGGGCGGCGATATCGGTTCAACAGAGCTCTATTTCGCGCATTTTATGGGTGCGGGCGGTGCAGCCTCCTTTTTAAAAAGCCACGATGAAAACCCGATGCAAGCTGCAGCTGACCTCTTCCCACAAGCGGCGCGCGCCAATTACAATGTGTTTTACGAGCGTGAAACAGGACGGGCTCGCTCTTTAGATGAGGTATACGCCTTTTTTGATAAGAAATTCTCTATAAAAGATGAAGGGGCTGAATCCACTCAACTCGCTGATAATAAAATAAAATCTTCTACTGAAGCGCTTAATTCACTCTATACGTATAAAATCACACCTATTGATCATGAACGTACAGCAGCCCTCAATAGTGTTTTCAGCCAAGATCACATGGCAATTGATATGCTTTCCTCTATAGAAACATCATCGCATTCAAACACATATAGCTATAATTCCCTTATTCCTAGCAGCTATAATAGTTTGCTCTCTAACCCTTTAGAATTGATGCTTTTAAGTGAATTAGATCTTACTAATAAAAATAGTTCACTTTAGTCACTTTCCTCCAAAACCCTACATATCAATGATTGCAGAGCATCATGCAGCGCAACATACGGCGGCGCAGCATATGTTTTTGATAATACTCGATAAAAGCGTGATAAAATTAAGAATAATACGGATCAAAATGACCGGAGGTAAATATATGACACAATCCATTGAACAACTACGTGAAAGCGAGGCTTACAAGAGTTTAATAAGCTTGCGATCCAAGAGTAAATGGAGCCTGGCCGCACTTATGCTGGTCGTTTATTATGGCTTCATCTTAATCATTGCATTTGAGCCAGAAATATTCGCAACCAAAGTCGGTGACGGGCATACATCGCTCGGTATTGTCGTTGGGCTGGGTGTGATCTTATTCAGTTTCTTAATTACTGGTTTTTATGTTCGTAAGGCGAATAAAGTCTTCGAACCTCTCACTCATGAAATTCACAAAATGGCGGAAGGAGAATAAGCATGGAAGGCGATACTAATTTAGTTGCAATTAGCATGTTCGCCCTATTCGTCATTTTGACGCTAGGGATTACTTATTGGTCGGCCAAGAAAATGACCGGCACTAAAAACTTCTACTCAGCAGGCGGTAATATTACCGGTTTCCAAAACGGCTTGGCGATTGCAGGTGACTATATGTCAGCAGCGTCTTTCCTTGGTATATCCGGTCTTGTTTTCGCGGCTGGTTTTGATGGCTTGATCTATTCGATCGGCTTCTTGGTCGGTTGGCCAATTATTCTGCTTCTTATTGCAGAGCCATTACGTAACCTTGGTAAATACACATTCTCGGATGTGGCATGTTACCGTCTAAGACAAAAGCCTACACGTATTCTTGCAGCATGCGGAACGCTGGCAACTGTTGCGCTTTATCTAATCGCACAGATGGTCGGCTCAGGTAAACTCATCCAGGTTTTATTTGGATTAGATTACATGTATGCGGTGATTATCGTTGGTACTTTGATGATGATTTATGTGACCTTTGGCGGCATGATTGCTACAACATGGGTGCAGATTATTAAAGCGTGTTTATTGCTCTTTGGTGCGACACTTCTCGCATTCTTAGTGCTCTATAACTTTAATTTCAGCATTGAAGGGCTCTTCGGCGCAGCTGTAGACATCCACGCAAAAGGTGGAGAGATTATGGCGCCTGGTGGCTTGGTTTCAGATCCGATTTCTGCAATCTCACTTGGCCTAGCGCTGATGTTTGGTACTGCGGGTCTACCGCATATCCTGATGCGCTTCTTCACAGTGCCGGATGCTAAGGAAGCCCATAAATCGGTCTTCTATGCGACAGGCTTTATTGGATACTTCTATATCCTTACTTTCATCATTGGTTTTGGTGCGATTGCCTTCCTATTGGCTAACCCAGACTTCCTAGATGAATCAGGTAAGCTTATTGGTGGTAACAATATGGCAGCGATCCAGCTTTCAGAGGCTTTAGGCGGTGATTTAATGCTTGGCTTTATCTCAGCGGTGGCTTTTGCGACAATCCTCGCGGTTGTTTCAGGTCTGACACTGGCTGGTGCTTCAGCGATCTCTCACGACCTTTATGCTAATGTGTTCCATGGCGGCGCACATGATGAGAAAAAAGAGCTTCAAATCTCTCGTATCTCAACAATTGGCTTAGGTATCGCAGCGATCATCTTAGGCATTATCTTTGAAAAGCAAAATGTGGCCTTCATGGTTGGTCTAGCCTTTGCGATTGCGGCAAGTGCAAACTTCCCGATCCTATTCCTTTCAATGTATTGGAAAAAGCTTACAACACGCGGTGCAGTTATTGGCGGCTCATTAGGCCTCCTAACAGCTGTGGTTCTTGTGATCTTAGGTCCAATCGTTTGGGTGGATGTGTTAGGTAACGCAGAAGCGATCTTCCCTTATAAATACCCTGCTCTCTTCTCGATGACAGTGGCATTTATAGGTATTTGGCTCTTCTCAGTGACCGATACATCTGATGATGCTATTCGCGAACAGACAGCTTTTGAGAACCAATATTTCCGCGCTCAGACTGGCGTGGGTTCAGAGAAGTCTGTATCGCATTAAGTTAACCTAAACCTTAATATATAAATCAATCGCAAAGCCCCTTTACTCCAAAGGGGCTTTGGTGCATTTAAAAGCTATGAGCAAAATTATTCATGTCCTCGATAAGCGCCTCGCCCTTGAGCAGCCTGAAAATGGGTTTAAAACCTCAATTGATGCTGTCTTGCTTGCTGCGGCTTGTAAGGCGCGTGAAGGCGAAACTGTTCTTGATTTGGGCTGTGGGGTTGGTAGTGCCGGCCTGTGCCTAGCCAAGCGCGTTGAGGGCATTCACTTAAGCGGGATTGATATTCAAGCCGATCAGATAGAAACCGCCAAACGGAATGCGTTGAGCAATCATATCAATGCTCAATATAGCGCCTGTGATATTCGCGACTATAAAGAACAAGAGTGCTTTGATCACGTGATTTGCAATCCGCCTTATATGGGTGCAGGCGCGCATCTAGCCTCACCGCACAAAAGCAAGGCGCTAGCCATGGGGCATGCAGATACAGCACTTGAAGAGTGGCTGGATGTGGCTTGTAAAGCACTTAAACATGGTGGAAGCCTCAGCCTTATTCATCGCGCCGATCATATTGATCACATCATTAAAGGCTTTAAAAACCGCTTTGGCGGTGTTGAGATTATCCCACTCTACCCTAAAGCCGGTAAAGAGGCTGGACGCGTGATCGTTCGCGCACTTCGTAATTCAAAAAGCCCCGCCATCATTCATAGTGGGTTAATCCTGCATAATGATGAGGGCGGATATAGCGCAGAAGCAGAAAAGATATTGCGCGGTATGGACGCAATCGACTAACGTGAGAAACATGACTATGAAGAATAAAATCAGTGCGCTATGCGCGAAATGCTCGGATATTCCTGTAATTGGCGCTCTCTTAAAGCCCAAGCAAAAAATTGCTGTTTTGCGCCTTTCAGGTGTTATCGCCGATAGCAGTGTTAAGCGCGGCGGTATAAGCCATCACAAATTCGCTCCTTTGCTTGAGGAAGCGTTTGATCTTTACAATGCTAAAGCCGTGGCCTTAATCATCAACTCCCCCGGCGGAAGCCCAGCGCAAAGTGCGCTTATTGGCGATTTAGTGCGCCGCCTTGCTGAAGAAAAAGAGCTGCCTGTTTATGCTTTTGTAGAAGATGTTGCCGCGAGTGGCGGATATTGGCTGGCATGTGCTGCTGATAAAATATACGCCAACCGCACTTCTATTATTGGTTCTATCGGCGTTATATCGGCTGGCTTTGGCATGAGCGAGCTTATCGCTAAGCACGGTATAGAGCGCCGCGTTCATACATCAGGAAAAGATAAGAGCTTTCTTGACCCCTTCACAGAGGAAAAGCCCGCGGATGTTAAGCGCTTGAAGGCTTTGCAGAAAGATTTGCATCACTTATTTATCGAGTGGGTTAAGTCGCGCCGTGATGCCCACTTAGAGGCTGATGATAAAACGCTTTTCGAAGGGGCATTTTGGACAGCCGACAGCGCCAAAAACTATGGGCTCATAGATGGTTTTGGCGAAATGAAAGCCGTAATGAAGGCTGAGTTTGGGGATGAAGTGAAATTCGTTGAACTTAGCCCAGAGAAAGGTTTTATCTCCTCACTTCTAAATCCTGAAGCGCGCAGCTCCATCGCTGCCCATGCTTTAGATGTAATCGAAGAAAAAGCGACATGGGCGCGTTTTGGGTTATAGATCTCAAGTATTGACATAATGTTAACAATTTGTTAATTTATGGAACACAAGGAGAATAGCTATGACATTAAAAACAGATAGAGCCTGGTCTCAAGATGCCTATACGCAATCTATTCTAAGTAAGGCTCAAAAAGTTACCATTTCAGGTGACTTTGGAGAAGTGAGCGCTTATTTAGTCAACGGCCGAGAGAATGAACCTAACGCACTGGATATCTATGTCGGACAGGATCAGCCACCAATTTACCAGCGAGACGAGAACAATCAAATCATAGCGCAAACTATTCTAATTCGTATGCAGCATATCTTTGGGCAAGCCATCACAGATGCGCCGCACGGTAATGGCGGCAAAGCGATTGTATCGAGTACATCAGGGACATATGGCAAACTTGCTCAAGAACAATTTGGCCATAAGCCGCTAGCACCAAGCACCTAACTTAAATAGATACAAAAATGTCAATCATCGCCGTACCAGCAGATATCCAGAGAATGAGCCAAGGCTATATTCGCCCTGCGTTCAAGGCTGAAGCGCGCAAAGTAGAGGAAACCGCGCAGAGTGAGCCAGCGCGCGCGCAATCACAGCAAGACGATCTCAACGCAGATATGATTGAGTATGACGCGGATGGGCGGCCAATGCATCACAAAGCCGCCTTAGATGCGCGTGCACAGTTATATCCAAATGATAGACAATCACCACCAAGCCAGTATCTCCCGCTTTTGGGAAAGGCTTAAGATCACCCGATTTTAATATTAAGAATAAATTCCTTGACACAAAAGGAATTAAGTCCTATACCTGGTATTGGCTAGCCGGCATGGCTGACCGAAGACCGCCGGTATATGGGATCATCCGACCTATATGTAAATCCTGCGCAAAGGAAATCCATGCCACAACAGGATAAGCGCTGCTTACGGGCGCCCGTTTTTAATTTGTGTTTTTACAAAAGAAAGGACACAGCGACGAAGACAAGACAAGGAACCACCCAACACCACATAGTAACGCGGCAGATTGCTAAAAGATGGTTTTTTAACCCTTAATCTTCTCACGAAGGAAGTCTTTCACTTTGTCGAGAGCAATGCGCTCTTGGCTCATCGTATTACGCTCACGTACTGTAACGCTGTGATCGGTGGCTGTTTCATTATCAATCGTGAAACAATATGGCGTACCGATCTCATCCTGACGGGCATAGCGCTTACCGATATTCTGCTTGATATCAAGATCAACCACAAACTCTTCACGCAAGTCCATATAAAGCTTTTGCGCTGTCGGGACGTGATCTTCTTTCGCGGTTAGCGGCAAGATCGCCGCCTTTTTCGGTGCCATCGCTGGCGTGAAATTCATATATACGCCTGATGGACGGTTTTCATCCACGGTGTAAGCCTCACAAAGAAGCGCCAGCACGCCGCGTGTTAGCCCAGTTGAAGGCTCGATCACATGCGGCATGAATTTCTTCTGCGCGACAGGGTCTAGATATTCTAGCTTTTGGCCAGAGAACTCTTGGTGCTGAGTGAGGTCAAAACAGCCGCGATGCGCGATACCTTCTAGCTCATCAAAATCAGGATCCGCGAATGGGAATTTATATTCCACATCGATCGTACGGCTAGAGTAATGTGCGAGATCATCTTTCGGCACCTTGAGGAAATGCAGGCTCTCTTTTGGCAGGCCAAGACTTAGCCAGAAATTCGTGCGTTGCTCCACCCAGAAATCAAACCACATCGGTACATCTTCCTCAGCACAGAACCATTCAAGTTCCATTTGTTCGAACTCTCTAGAGCGGAAGATGAAGTTACGCGGTGTAACCTCGTTACGGAAGGCTTTACCAACCTGCGCAATACCGAATGGTACTTTTACGCGGGAAGAGTCCACCACATTTTTAAAGTTTAAGAAAATCCCAGCGCAGGTTTCAGGGCGAAGATAAGCTTTGTTTTCATCACCGGCTGTCGCACCAACAAATGTGTGGAACATCATATTGAATGTTTTAGGTGCTGTTAAAGTCCCAACGTCACTGGCATCTGGCCCTAAAACCAAAGAAATATCAAAATTCGACTTTTCAGACAAAGCTAATGTTTTAGGATCATAATAATCCAGTAGCGTCCCAGTCTTTGTGAATTTCACATGACCTGTCGTGGACGCTAACCCTTTTTTCTTCAGAAATTTTACGATTCTCTTATGAACCTCTTCTTCCTCTGTATCCTTATCAAATGCAAAGCAAATGTTTGGCTCTAAAACTTCCAGAGTTTGATAAACAACAACATGGTCCGCGCGGTAGCGTTTCTTGGACGCTTTACAATCCACCATCGGGTCGTTAAAGCCACCAACATGGCCTGAAGCCTCCCAGCATTTAGGATTTTGAATGATTGAGCTATCAACGCCGACAATCTCAATCGGGTTGCCGTCAGGGCCGATAGGAGGCGTAATCACCATATCTTTCCACCAACGGTCACGCAGGTTGTTCTTTAGCTCTGTCCCTAATGGGCCATAGTCCCAAAAGCCATTTAAACCGCCATAAATATCGGAAGCTGGGAAGATAAATCCTCTACGCTTGCACAAACTTACAATGTCTTTCATGTCTTTGCTCATGGTGATTCGGCCTTTATTTGCATTTAAATTCAAGCGCTACATTACCCAAAGATCGCGGAATATCAAGGGGAATATCATAAATCCATGTGTAAAATTATGTCTAAAATTTGCATTTCAGACTCGTTTCGTGTATCATGCAAACAACTACAGAAAGGTAGGTGGAAATATGTCTGATTATAATCCACATTTTAACCAGCAAGTACTTGTTGCAGGTGAGACTGATAAGAATAAAATATACGAAATCACACGTGCTGTAGCGCAGCAGCGCCACCCTAAAGGTGACCTCACTCATGATTTCGATGTCTTCACAACCCAATGGATGGCGAACCAACCAGCGGCAAACGAGCCTGTTTATTATGATCTTCATTTAGATCGCGCATCATAAGCTCACGATCATAAAAAAGCGAAGGCGCTTAGCATATGGCTATAGCGCCTTTTATTTTGCCTTCTTTTTAAGGCTCCCAAAACCTTAGCGCAGCATCATGCGCTGGATACGCCCACCGGAATTAATCACCAGCAAGAGCGCCCCGCCATTAGCATTTTTAAGCGCTCGCTCTACATCTTTGACATCTTGTATCTTTATATTATTAATCTCCATAATGATGTCTCCAACTGAGAGCACGCGCGCTGCATAGCTGCGCTCTTTCATGGCGCTCACAATGACTGTACCTTCGGGAAACTCAACCGATTGATCTGCGCCAAGCTCAATTGCGAGTGCTGGGTTGAGGTTTGAAATACTTGCCCCATGCAGCATATGCTTGCCTTGCAACGTGATCGTATTGCGCGGCGGTATATCGGGCGGTGCAATCGCTTTCACACTCGCGCTCAGCTCTTTCCCCTGACGATGATAGGTGATCTGCGCGCTTTGCCCTATTGGCACAGTCGCCATACGAAATTTCATCTCTGCTGCATCGCGAATTAAGCGTTCATTCACGGCCAAAACCACATCACCAACTTTTAAGCCTGCCTTTGCAAGCGGTGAAGCCTGATGAAGCGCTTTAATTAAGGCGCCGCGCGGCACATCTAGGCCAAGGCTTTCTGCAATATCGCTACTCATATTTTGCGCCGACACACCCAGCCAGGGACGCAAGATCCCTGCATTTTGCGATGTCTGCCCTGCTTTTGCCGCCGCGATAACACTGGCCACCATTTCAGAAGGGATTGCAAAGCCTAAGCCAAGCGAGCCGCCATCACGCGAATAGATCGCGGTATTAATGCCTACAACGCCGCCATCAAGGGCGACAAGTGCGCCCCCTGAATTACCCGGATTAATCGCAGCATCGGTTTGGATAAAGAAATTGAAATCATTAATATCGAGGGATGAGCGACCTTGAGCGGAAACAATGCCGCTTGTCACCGTTTGCCCAACACCAAAAGGATTGCCGATTGCCAGCACCAAATCGCCGACTTCGAGTGTTTCACTCGGCTTCAGGCTAACATAGGGAAGTGGCTGCTTAGCTTCAACTTTTAGCAGCGCAAGATCGGAAGCATCATCTTTGATAATGAGTTCTGCTTCGAATTCTCTGCCATCTGATAAACCCACAGTAATTTCATCAGCGCCTTTAATCACATGCGCATTTGTTACGATCATGCCTTGCTCATCAATGATGACGCCAGAGCCAAGAGCGCTCTCAACATGTTTACGCATACGCCCCCCGAACATATTCCTATTAAAGAATTGCGAGAAAAAAGGGTCTGCCGCAAACGGACTTAAAGCGCTAGTGGCTACGACTCGTTTCGTATAGATGTTTACAACCGCCGGCAGCGTTTGCTTTACGACCGGTGCAAATGAGAGCTGAATTTGCTGCTTATTTTGCGGTACGATTCGATCAGTTTCTTGCGCTGCAGCGTGGGAAACAGGCAAAATAAAACAGCAAAATGCTAGAACTGGTAAAAAAACTCTGCTAATCATGCTCTAAAATTTAGGTTACTCGCCTTAAAATCTCAAGAGATGAGAACAGATATATGAACAAATTATCCGGATTTTTAGAGCTGCACAAGCAAGGGCATAAGATTGTATGTCTAACGGCTTACACGACGCCTATGGCGCAGAGCTTAGCGCCCCATGTTGATTTATTACTGGTTGGCGATTCTATGGGCACAGCGATTTACGGCATGGACTCCACTCAAGGGGTCAGCATGGAGATGATGTGCGCACATGGCGCTGCGGTTATTCGCGGAGCCAGTGATGTGCCAGTGATTATCGATCTACCCTATGGTAGCTATGAAAGCGCCCCAGCGCTTGCTTTAAGCTCTGCACAGCGCATTATCGAAGAAACGGGGGCTGATGGTGTTAAGCTTGAAGGCGGCGTTGAGATGCAAGAGCATATCAAAGCAATTACCGATGCTGGGATCGCTGTTATGGGACATATTGGATTGCTGCCACAAAGCGCACCAAATGAAGGTGGCTATAAGATTAAAGGCAAGTCGGAAGAGCAAATAAGCCGTTTAATCGCCGATGCAAAGGCGGTAGAAGCAGCGGGTGCTTTTTCTGTTGTTATTGAAGGGACAATCGATAGCGCAGCCGAGCTAGCAAGCGCTGCTGTAAGCATTCCTACTATCGGCATTGGCGCATCAGGAGCTTGTTCTGGACAAATCTTGGTGAGTGAGGATCTCTTAGGCTTCACACATGGCCACCGCCCTAAATTCGCGCCAGATTATGGCGATGTTAAAGGCGTTATTGATAATGCCGCTAAGCGTTATGCTGAAGAAGTGCGCAGCGGTGCATTTCCTCGCGCAGAATATCTCTATAAGAAAAAGGCTTCATAAAGCATGATTATTTGCCGTACAAAAAATGCCCTAACGCATGCCCTTAAAGCACTTCGTAGCGAGAATAGCATTGGCTTTGTACCAACAATGGGTGCGCTTCATGAAGGGCATCTGGGCCTTGTGAAGCTTGCAAAACAGCATAGTGACTGCGTCGTGGTTAGCGTCTTTGTCAATCCTACTCAATTTGCGCCCCATGAGGATTTTGACAGCTATCCTCGTGACCTAGAGGGGGATGCTGCGAAATTAAAAAGCGCTGGCGCTTCTGTGGTTTATTTTCCTGAAGAAAGCGATATTTATCCTAACGGAAAGATGATCACCATTAAGGCCGGCGAAGCTGCGCAAGGGCTCGAAGCGGATTTTAGGCCGACGCATTTTGATGGTGTTACCACTGTTGTCCATACATTATTTTCTCAAGTTCAGCCTGACATCGCTGTTTTTGGCGAAAAAGACTTCCAGCAGCTCCAAGTGATTAAAGAAATGTGCGCGCGCGAAAATCTTGATGTTAAGATCATTGGCGCCCCTATAGCACGTGATAAATTTGGCCTCGCTCTATCCTCTCGAAATGCATATTTAAGCAGCGAAGAAATTGAAATTGCCCGTATGCTTAATCAGGTCGTATATAAAGCCGCTTTTGATCTCAAAAACGGTGTGAGTGAAGATATCGCTCTAAGCGAGGCTGAGGCCGCGCTCAAAACATGCGGGTTTGATAAAATCGACTATGTACGCCAATGGAACGGCCGTGTATTAGCTGCTGCTTATCTTGGAAAAACGCGCCTGATTGATAATGCTGAAATTGCTTAAATTCTCAATCAACTCCTAAGATTCAAAATAAAGTTCTCTAAAAAATATTTCTAATTTTATTTACTTTGTATTTACATTTATTATGGTAATATGAATTTATAGGGTGATGAATAACAAACATGGTTTTTTTAAATACATCATCCGCTGTAAGACCAGCGAATTTAGCAGGGAAATTTTAGGCCAATGCGTAATATAGAGAGCAACGCATTCGCCGGCCTCTTATATAGAGGAACATAGAGTTTACAGATAACCAGTTTTTAACATTTCTTATGTCATGCGCACTGGCCTGTATGATCGGTTTGGAAAAGTTTAACCCCATTTTATTTTCCAACGAGTGTCATACAGGCTTTTTTTTTGCCTTTTTCCTCGTTACTCTATTTTATTAAATAAACCCTGTTCAGAAGGCTCTATCTATATGTCAAAATATCTAATGCTTGCCAGTATTCTTGGATGTGCGCTCTTTGCACCCCTTTCCGCGCCTTATGCCGCAGATGAAGATAAAAAGACCAATAAAGTGATTGAAAGCCATGATGCTTTTGCTGAGAAACTTGATGAGCAGAATAAAGCACATTTTGAATTCATCTATAGCAATTACAATATCATCCAAGTCGTTAAAACTGTTCATAAAAGTGTAAGCACTGCTGCAGAAGCTTGTAGCGATAAAAACCCTGATATGGCTGATGAAATTGAAGCGCGCTACAGCGCATGGGATGAAGAAATCACAACTGTTTTAAAGGAAGCCGAAGGGCACCTCTATAACATGGTGATTGTTCAAGACTATGCCGATAAAGATGATTTTGAAGATTTATTTGAGGTCATCAGAGAGGTCCGCGCGAGCGAAAAGGATGTGATTAAAAAGGTTCCTGTCACTACTGAAGAAGGATGTCAGCACATGCTTGATAACCTTAGCAGTACACAAGAAAACCTAACGAAATTGCTTCGCGCAACTCTCATGAGCGTACCTGAAGCTATTCAGATGCAAGAAGATATCAAGAAGCGCAAAAGCGAAGAAGAATAAGTAAAAGCCAATTAAAACACGCTAAAGCTTTTATGAATTAGGATAGATCATGAAAATAGTACATGTCATGGCTGGTGCTGAGCATGGCGGCGCGGAAACAGCCTTTGTCGATATGTGTATCGCCATGCATGAGGCTGGTGAGGATGTTGTCGTTGTTACACGCAAGAATGCCCTTAGAGTTAAGCGCCTAAAAGACTCTGGCCTTCGTGTACATACCCTTCCCTTTGGGTCTAAACTTGATTTTGTAACACCGCTTGGCTTAAAGGCCATATTCAAACGCTTCAAACCAGACATCGTTCAATGCTGGATGAGCCGCGCCGCGCAAATGACACCACGCTGGCAAGCAGGCTTCAAGTGCCCTCAATACATCACGGTAGGCAGGCTAGGAAGCCCCTATAAACTTAAATATTTCAAAAATTTAGAGTATTTCGTTGCTCTTACACCTGATCTTGCAACGCACCTTATTGAGGGCGGCATTAAACAAGATCACATCACCCAGATTGGTAATTTCGCAGAAGTAGAGCCTGTTGAAACCCCACTACAACGCTCTGATTATAATACACCAGACAATGCGCCTTTGATCTTAGGTTTAGGCAGGCTGCATCCTGATAAAGCGTTTGATACGCTTATCAAGGTTGCCGATAAGCTTAAAGATATACATGTCTGGATTGCCGGTGAAGGCCCGCAACGTGCGGAGCTTGAAGCGCTTATATCTACCCTGAAGCTTAATGATCGCGTAAAGCTTTTAGGCTGGCGCAGCGATCGTGCAGCGCTTTTAAAGGCTGCTGATATATGCGCATTTATCTCTCGCAATGAGGGTTTTGGTACAGTTTTCGTACAAAGCTGGGCGCAGCAAACGCCGCTTGTTGTTTGCGATTCTGATGGGCCGCGCCAATTTGTTAGAGATGGCGAAGATGGGCTTATTGCGCCGATTGATGATGTTGAAGCCATAGCAGCGGCGATTAACAGCCTTATTCAAAATCCGCAATATGCAGAAACTCTCTGTGAAAATGGCTATCAGCGCTATTTAGATGAGTTCACCAAAGAACAAGTCGTGCGCCGCTATTTAGAGTTTTACAAATATATTCGCGACAAAGAAAATCTGAGCGCCCCTGTAAAATGACGTTAACCTTTTGTTAACTATTTGAAATCATTGAAAAAATTTGCTTTTCTGCCTTTATTGTGGCATAATGTGCTTAACTTGAGGGTATTGCTTATTTGTTAGCTATAAAAAGAACAATAAAAACAATCCCTTAATTTGAATTAAACGCAAAAATGCATATGCAAAATGCGAAAGATATAAGGGTCGTGAATGGCGGAAAAAACCGCAGATATTCAAAAAGAGATTGAAAGCCTGGCTGGCAAGCTGAACAGCCTTGGCTTTAATGTCGACCCGAAAGACCCAAAAGCTGTTGCTAAAGCCGGTGTTGAGCTGCTGCGTGATCTAAACCGTGTTTTTGGTAATGGGCAAGATATCGAACATTATAGCGATGAGGTTTTACTCGCTGCTCAAGCTGGCCTGAACGAGGATCTCAAAGCTGAAGATTTAGAAAACCTACAAGCTATTTTCAGGAAAGACTTAGATGCGCTAGTTAAGGACGTTAACGTTCTCCTTCAATCTACAGTTAAGAAAAAAATTCAAAGTATTTATGATGAGTATCCAGATGACATCAATAAAGCTACCATCGAGATTCTTAAATTAAAAGATAGCGCTGAAATTAATAGCTTTATCGCGCTATCTCAACAAAACGCCCCGTATTTATTAAACAATCTAGAGCAAGCAGTATCCATCCTTTCAAAACGCGACGAACTCTTTCAAGAGCTACAAGCTGTCGGCGGTGCAGAAGAATATAAAGATGTTACATTGGGCATGAGCGAAGCCGAGAAATTTGCTGAACGCATCAAGGCCGTTGAGGCAATAATTGGTATCAGTGCGCCTGATGGAGAATGGGGATTAGAAGAACAGCAAGCGCTTAAAGCTTTTACATTGAAGCTACAGCAAGATGAGTATTTTGGCCGCGGGCTTTCACTTGAAGACAAGAGAGCGCTTCCAGATCACATTCGACAAACTCAAATCTTTACCGATGAAAATGGTGAAGAGCACCCCTATTCAGATGAGCAAAATGGTATTTACACAGAAGGTTTTGCTATAACAGTTTTCAACCGCGCACTTATGATGCCGGATATTAAGCTCAAAGTCGAAGCACCCAAGGCAGAGGCAGAGCCAGAAGCAGAAGCACAGCAAGGCACACAACCAGAGCCTAAATCAAAGCTAGCGCCGCGCATGCGACGTGCACAAAACCTTAAACAGCAGCATAATCAAGCCGCGCAAACTGTTGAGCAAACAGAGGTACAAGCGTCTGATATCAAACATCAAAGTATGTCAGATCTTTTTGCAAGCAAAGAAGATGCTGTGGAATTTGCCCGTACATTACAAGCAATGCAGCGAAAAGGCTTCGAACTTAAAGAACCAATCGATCGCCTCAGCCTTGATGAAGCTAGCACTACGGTTGAGATGGGACTATCCCTTGTTGCCGATAGCATAAATGACGCTTTAGAAGGTGCTAAAGGTAACTTTATCGCACAATTTGTAGCGGCTGATCTTTTATCCCAGCGCATTCCTGATATTGATCCAAGCAAGATTGGCGGCCAGTTTGATATTAGCTCGCAAGCTTCATTACAGGCTTTTATGAGCATTCTTTCTCACCCACGTGTTTTAAATCTACCTGAAGAAAGTGGCCCTGATTGGTACTACACACCAGGCAAAGGTCAGATTATCCTCTCCAAGCTTAAAGACACTGAAAATCCACCGCAATTTTTAAGCATGCTTAGCGATGAGCAAAAAGTGAATTTCAATAAACTCATTGAAGGTGATAATTTAGAAAAGCTGATCACTGCACTTGATTACATGCATTCACGCGGACAATTGGTTGATTATGAGCTCTTGCTGGGTATGGATGTTGCGCCAATGACGCAAGACATTATAGGCGAGCAAATTGAACGTTTTGAAGCCGATGGCAATGACGCGGCGATTTCGCTCATGGATGGGCTTATCTATAAACTCGGCAAGCCATTTAACCTCAACACCATCATGGGTGAAGAGCATTTAAAAGACCCTATGGGCAATACTGATAATCCAGAAGCTAAAATTGCGCTTTTTTATAACAAAGCACGTGAACATTATCTCGCCAACAAAGATAAGCTCTCTGAATATGAAGATTTCAATGCTTACCTTCTGCCTATGCTCGACGCCATGGAAACACTACCTTTTGGCTTTAACGAACATAGACAGGATTGGAAATCACGCCTCACAGCCGCTATTCATAGCGCGCAAGGTGATGGAGAGGCGTTCGCGAAAGCCGTACAAGAAGCGCGTGAGCAAATTGCACCGGATCATGGCCCTGTGAGCTATGTGAATTCTATTGCTTACTCGCAAAGCCTCACCCCGATTGTTGATCCGCGTCTTAAAGAATTTGGAACACTTAGCTCAAATGGACAGAGCTATAATGTCAATGATATCATCAGACTTTACCGTGATGTGCATACAGTTCATGCTATGCCTGAAGATCGAAGCCTCGGCCAAATCAGCCCTATTTATATGCATAGCTATGTGCCGTTTAAAGATGATGATGGCAATATCTTCATTGCGGCGACGGATCGCGAGTCCATGACTTTTACAGTGCAAGAGCTCTCACAAGCAGATCTTGACATTATGCGCCTATATCTAGCGCCTGATTTAATCCTTAAAGATGAGAATGCCAGCGCGGAAGCGAAAGAAGAGGCGCAAAAAGTCCTTGATCATTTAAGTAACGATGAACGCTATGATCGTTTACGCAAAGCCGTACCAGCTTTCGCCCTTGTGTGCCCGAAAAATGGCGGCAGCATGACATCTTCACCACGTGATTTTTACTACTTCATGACAGCTAAGGCTGATAACATCCCTAGCCTTTCAGCCAGTATTGCAGAATATAGCTCACGCGCTAAAGGCGTTTTAAAGCACGCCAAATCCCAGCCTGACGGGCATTACATGAATGCGCGCGATGCTAAAGCGTTAGTGAGCGAGTTTGCACGTCAAAACGGCTATGACTCTAATAAGGTAAAAGAAGAGCCACTACCTAAACCTGATTCACAAAACTTTAGCGCTCTGAATAACGCTACATTTTTCTTTATCGGCAATCCTCGCGCATTAACCGATAAAGAGCTAGCGCTTTACACACGTAATGCGAATAAAGATCTCTCCAGCATGGAAAATAATAAATATGACACAGTGCGCTTAGAAAATATTCGTATTGCCCCTAATCCGAATAATGAAAAAATGTGTGCTTATGTCACAAAACGTGATGCGAATGATCTCGCGCGTGTTTCTAAGTCGACTAAGTTGCATACAGTTCATATCGTACCTGAATCTGATCCTGCTTATCAGAAAATCATGGAGGAGCGCCGCACACCAACACTTGATAACTTAAGCGGTCTTCGCAGCAAATTTAAAAACTCATATCTGAACCAGACCCCTGAGCCTGCCATTCCGGAAGAGTCTAAAGAGGCTGCACCTTCCCCTGTCACAGAGCAGAATAATATTGTATAGTTTTTAGGTCTTTTTTATATTTTTCATGAAACAATGATCTATACGAGCCAGTATTCAAACAAAAATCCGCAAAGGAATTAGCAAGCAATGAGCGATGAAATCGTGCCCCCTCCGCAAGAGCTAGATGCACCTGAAAACAAGCCAGGCCTAACATCTTTAGAATTTGATGCGCTTCAAGATGCACTACATACGCTTTATATTCCGGGCAATCAAAGTGGCCGTATTCATTTCACACAAAGCTGGCCACAAATTGCTAATTACCTTTTTGATGCGCAGCTCATTCACTATGATACGCATGGCGCAACGGATAAAGCACATAGAGATCAGCTAGAGCTTGAAGCTATTCAACGTCTAGATGATTTACTTGTCAGTATAGAAGGTATCGTAGAAAAAAGCGCTAAATCCGGTGTGCTTCAGGTTGAATTTGTTCAGCCCCTTGTGAATAAACTCGGCCGTGATTTGGCTTTACTTGTTTATAATGAAGAGATCGTCAATCGTTTTGCGCCTGAAACAGTGCAAACCGCACCTGAAGAGGCTGCGCCAACTCAGACACATACTCCAGACAACGCGCCAGCCTCAGCACAAGATACACCTTCTGCCCCTATGGAGACACAAACCGCTGCCGAGTCCCCTGAAGAAGAGCAGGTCATAGAGCCTGTTCAAACACTTGAGCCAGAAGCGCCGCCCGCAATGGAGCCGCTCCCTACTGAGCCTTTACAAGAAGCCCCTATTGAAGCCCCAATTGAAGCAAGTCCCGTTGAGCCGCCACTTATTGAGCCAATAGATGAAGCCCCTGCACCAGCTCCTGAAGCTGTTCAGGCTGAGCCTATACAGCAAGAGCCTGCGCCTATAGAAGCAGAGCCGCAACAAGCAGACGTTGTACAAGATCAGATAGAGCCACAGCCAATCGCTGAGCCAGTGCAACAACCTCCGGCCGAAGAACCAACGCAAGCGCCAGAGGCTAAAATCTTTGCAAGCACAACAGTATCTCAGCAGAAAGAGCCACTTTCAGAGCTAAAAGCCCAGCTTATTGCCAAGAAAATCGAGCTTGAGAGTAAAGCGCAAAGCGAAGAGAATTAATCTTCGCTAGCCCCAACACAGTCTATCGTTAGTGTGAGAGTTATGTTACAACAAATAGGCAGTTTGGATTAACTTCATAAAAGCGCTTGAGCGCTCTATCTTTTATCACATGGGCAAGTTTGATTTTATTGAATGCAGCGTTAAAGCGTACCAATATATTTGGACGCAAAGGCATGCAATGATTTTGCCTACAATCATGGTGCTTTTTTCAAAGTTCACCTGCTTTAGCATTATTTTGAGTTTTGGTTTGGATGAGGACTTCTTAAAACAAGGGCTCATTTTACTACCCTCATTTTTTGTAGAAGGCTGGATCATCGCACAAGTCTTGGCAATGGTTCTAAATTATGAAGCCGATAAAGCCTATCATCGCCAAGCCCCGTCTTTACGCCCTGAGAATATAGCGGTTAAAGGTGCTATGGTTTTATATGTGCTAATTAAATTATTGAGCGTTGCCATCCTCTCTGCGCCGTTTCATATGATTGCCGATAAAAGCGCAGAGACACTCCCTACCCCAGATATAGCGCAAGAAGAGCTGAGCCTGATGAGTGAGCTTGGCGTTTATACAACCAGCTTTATGATTTTATGTTTTGCATGTTGGGCTTTTCGCTTTTTATGGCTCTATGTTCCTCTTGCTATGGGCTATAGCGTACGCGACTTTATCAAACGTACAAACTCGCTCACAAGCGCCAGCTATATCTTAGCGCTATGGATGATGTTTATGATCCCTATCGGCTTAGCGATGGTTTTATGTATGCAACTCATATTCGATGCTTTCTCAGCTAGCTCTGAACAAGAGCTCTCTATGCTCGGTAAGTTTGTGATGGCGTTTTTCCAAGGTTCATTTGATTATTTGATGGCGCTTGCCTCTAGCGTTGGAATGGCTTATGCAATAGCATCTATTTACAATAAAGAAGATAAAAAAGTCTCGCTTTGGTAAGCGCACTATAAGGCAGATAAGAGATGAAGATTTACGTTACAGATCAACAAGGTCAAGAACACGAGCTAGAAGGCGTTGCCGGCTGGCGCGTTATGGAGATCATCCGCGAGCATGGCTTGCCGATTAAGGCTGAATGCGGCGGCGCTTGTGCATGTGCGACATGCCATGTTTATGTCGATGAAGAGTGGCTAGATAAGCTCCCTGATATGCGCGATGATGAAGAAGAGATGCTCGATGAGGCCTTTGATTTGGAGGATAATTCTCGTCTATCCTGTCAGCTTATCATGGATGAAAGTTTGGATGGGTTGAAACTCACGCTCGCCCATTACGGGGATTAAGCGCTTCGATCTTTACAATGCCTTATGGAATCTCTATGGTGATACTAATAGTTGAAATTAGGGAGATATAAATATGTTAGTTTCTACATTTACAAACAGCGCAATTAACGAAGAGTTTTGGGACTCTCCAGCGAAACCTGAGAACGAAGGTATCAATGCGGGTGAAATTCAGAGAAATCCAGCACAGCATGGGCACGGAGATGGTATTAGTTCTGGTGTTGGCGTTTGGGACACACCGGCGCGCTAAGCGATCCAAGATACAAAAAATTCAAAAGGCCTCCTATTTCAGGGGCCTTTTTTATTGCCTTCACTCATACCGTAAGCACAAGAAAAGACCCCCGTTTTTACGGGGGGTGCTTTGAATTCTTATAGGGTTATTTAAGCGAGGGATTTTTTCCCGCTAGTTAGGCGAATAAGGCGAAGTTTATACATTCATAAACGAGCCGTAATTCAACAAAGCTAGCGGAGAAAAGAACCGCTTAAATTACATCATGCCAGGCATTCCGCCCATGCCACCCATACCGCCCATTGCGGCAGCAGCTGCACCAGCATCTTCATCAGCATCTTCTGTGATGATTGCTTCTGTTGTGATCAATAGACCAGCAACGGATGCGGCGTCTTGAAGGGCATTACGAACAACTTTAACTGGGTCGATGATACCTGCTTTAACGAGGTCAGTGAAAACGCCGTTTTGTGCATCATAACCGTAGTTAGTGTCTTTTTGCTCGATAAGCTTACCAACAATCACAGAACCTTCCGCGCCCGCATTTTGTGCGATCTGACGGATAGGTGCTTGGATTGCGCGGCGGATAATTTCAACACCAACATTTTGGTCTTCATTATCACCAGTTAGGTTTTCAAGAGCTTTTGTTGAGTAAAGAAGTGCTGTACCGCCACCTGCAACGATACCTTCTTCAACAGCAGCGCGTGTTGCGTGAAGTGCATCATCAACACGGTCTTTACGCTCTTTCACTTCAACTTCAGTGATACCACCAACGCGAAGAACAGCAACACCGCCAGATAGCTTAGCTAGGCGCTCTTGCAATTTCTCTTTGTCGTAGTCTGAGCTTGTTGTATCGATCTGTGCTTTGATCTGTGCGCAACGTGACTCGATGTCTGCTTTGTTACCAGCACCATCAACAACTGTTGTGTCGTCTTTAGTGATACCAACTTTTTTCGCAGAACCAAGCATATCCAATGTTACTTCTTCAAGCTTGATACCAAGATCTTCGCTGATCACTTGACCACCTGTTAGGATCGCCATGTCTTCAAGCATTGCTTTACGACGATCACCAAAACCAGGCGCTTTAACAGCTGCGATTTTAAGACCACCACGAAGCTTGTTCACAACAAGAGTTGCTAGCGCTTCGCCTTCAACATCTTCAGCAACGATCAAAAGCGGACGTGAGCTCTGAACAACTTGCTCAAGAACTGGCACAAGTGCCTGCATGTTTGACAGCTTGCCTTCGTTAAGAAGGATGTATGGGTTTTCAAGATTACAAACCATTTTGTCTGCATCTGTGATGAAGTAAGGAGACAAGTAACCACGGTCGAATTGCATACCTTCAACAACTTCAAGTTCATTGTGAAGTGATTTTGCTTCTTCAACTGTGATAACGCCTTCGTTACCTACTTTTTCCATCGCTTCAGCCAAAAGCTCACCAATTTCAGATTCGCCGTTCGCAGAGATTGTACCAACTTGCTTGATCTCTTCGTTGCCTTTAACTTTCTTGGCACGCTTAACGAGGTCTTCAACTACAGCTGTCACTGCTTTGTCGATACCGCGCTTAAGATCCATCGGGTTACGGCCAGCAGAAACAGCTTTGATACCTTCACGCACGATTGATTGTGCAAGCACTGTTGCTGTTGTTGTACCATCACCTGAGTGATCGTTAGCTTTTGAAGCCACTTCACGGATAAGCTGTGCGCCTACGTTTTGTTGCTTGTTTTTAAGCTGGATTTCTTTCGCTACAGATACGCCGTCTTTTGTTGTGCGTGGTGCGCCGAATGATTTTTCGATTACAACATTACGGCCCTTTGGACCTAATGTTACTTTTACAGCGTTTGCAATAATGTCTACGCCTTTTAGAAGCTCTTCACGAGCCTGTTCCTGAAATAGTACTTCTTTAGCACTCATTTTCTTTTCTCCTTAGATTTCTTTGAGCATCCCCGACTTGTTCGGGGATCTGATTATTTTTATCATGAGATCCCCTCCTTCGAGGGGATGCTTTCTTGGCTTAGGCTGCCATAACGCCGATGATGTCAGATTCTTTCATCACCATAAGCTCTTCACCATCGATGGTTACTTCTGTACCGCCCCATTTAGAGAACAATACGCGGTCACCAACTTTTACATCCAATGCGCGAACTTCGCCATTGTCGTTGATGTAACCTGTACCTACAGCGATGATTTCGCCTTCAGATGGTTTTTCTTCTGCAGTGCCTGGGATAATAATTCCGCCTGCTGTCTTTGTTTCAGCTTCCGCGCGGCGGACGAGTACGCGATCATGTAAAGGACGAAACTTCATTTCGTGTCTCCTTCTTTGGTTCATTGTTAACAAGCGGGCTTTCCAATTCCTCTGACGAGCCAATTAAAAAACCCCTCCAATTTCCTTACGCTGAAGCACTTAAAAGTGAATCTCAGTAAGGGCTAAACAGATATAGGACAGGGCTAAAAACTTTTCAAGTGGAATCAGGAAAAATTAACCATAGAGTGTCTACCCCCGCTCTTTAACGCTTTAATAAGGCTTATGGTTTATCATGATATTATGAGCCTAATTTTAATTTTCGCTCATACAATGAGACAGGAGGTTTTATTGCATGGCTAATTTTGACAAACAGCTTAAAGATTATCGTCTTACGACCGCTAAGATCCTCTATCATATGCCCGATTATGAGAAGCTTTTGCAGGAATTTATCTGGCAGGAATATGATGTTGCGCCGAAATATCCAGTTTTGCGGGGTTTTTTGGATTTTTGGGAGCGTGAGATTGAGGGCAAATTGCACTCAGTCTATGTTGCCAAGCAAGAGATCATCACCCCCGGTGATTACCGTTTCGCGGACTGGCAAGGGACGTTGCAGTAAGCACTTCCGCCCTTCGTGCATAGCAAGTCATAGATTTGTTTGCTCTTAAATTTAATAAACCACACATCTGGTGTTGCTTCGCGCTCGTTACATTTCATGAAACGTGAGCGTTAAAGTCTGAGCTCATCTAGCGGAGGCTCTACTTTAGCCACATTCTGAATTTGACGACAATATACGCCCTTATATTGTATACTTTCTGCAAATTCTACTGTAATTCTGTCATCAACATTCAAAGCTTTAACGACTTCATCATTCTTTTCTGAACTTCTTAAAAAGCACGTTGTCAGGGATGTATGACAAACACCAGTATCCGCAATCTCACGCGCATCAAGGTAGATAACATGGAATTTTTCATCAGATAAGGCAGGGTCGATCGCGCCAACAATAACTTTCTTCACCTTATGCGCTTCGTCTTTTTGGTTTCCTATCGTATGGAGATACAGCTCTTCACCGTCATAATACTGGCCATGTTTCAAATGATCCAAACCCATCCCTTCACTCCCTTAACCCCTTAATTTTGAAAACATTAACACCCAGATATTATTATGTCCAGGAATAAAAAAGGCCCTCAAATGAGAGCCTTTTTAAAATTCTTATAACTTATAAAGATTACGCCGCAGCTTCTTTTTTCTTGAATGACTTTGATGACATCATCAAATGTCTCTATGTGAATTTTATGGAATTGATCAGCCTTCGCATTATGCTCAGCGCATAAAAATTTGAGCATCGAAAGCGCCCAAGGGCTCTGAAATATAGTTTGTTCTTCTTTGGTCAATAAATCGTCAATATTATCTGCCATAATCCACACTCAATTGTTAAGGCTGTATATTTAATTCTTCATTGTTACTTGTGTTATCAGGCTTTCGCTTATAGGCACACGCAGCACCGATGAGCGCACCCGCTACGCCAAAGTTACGCGCTAACTCCCCTGCTCTTTCTACCCTTGTTTCATCCCATATTTGTTGCACAAGTTCTTCTGAGACACCAGCTTCATCCGCTAAAGTGAATTTCTCTTCATTAGTCATGTCTTTTGTGTACTCCACCGTACCAGCAAGTCCAGCTCCGCTTATTCCGCCTAAGACAGCTCCGCCAAATACTTTCATAAAATTTCGTCTATTCATTTCAATCCCTCTTATCGGTATTTATTATTTATCAACTTTAAATATTACCCATGTTTTAAAATGAGCAAACTACACAACCAATAGCATTACGTCAATTATTTTATTGACATAATTCACAAACCTTATTAAAAACTCACTATGATCAAAAAACGTGAATATAATTTTTATAAAGCTGGCAGTGCGGATTCAGCCGCGCAAGCCAAGATGGATATAGAGGAAGCATTACTGTCTGCGTTCTCCCCGTATCCTTTCCAGCGTGTTGAATATGCTACGCGCACATCTGAACATGTTAAAGACTTTCTTATAGGACAAATTAATACGCTCATATCGGAAGGCTCTTTGAGTCAGCAATTTTCAGGCGTCGCCAAAAAAATGGCTCTTCCCCATTTTGAGACATGTTTAAAAAACCCACATACATATAACCAAAATACAGCGCCACAACGTGAAGGGATCGTCAATAAGATCGTAAAGCAGTGCATTATTCACTTACCAGAGCATATTGCTAGCGAGATCGAACAAGGTAAGCTGCAGGTTCCTGTTATTTTTCAATAGTAATAAAAAAGGCCCTCAAGTGAGAGCCTTTTTAAAATTCTTATGATTCGTAAAGATTAAGCCGCAGCTTCTTTTTTCTTGCGGTTTTCTTTAACTTCTTCAGAAGGACCAGGTACGAACTCTTCTGTTTCACCAGTTGGGCCTGAGTCTTGACCTTTTGCTGATTCATCACGATCAACAAGCTCGATCACAGCCATTGGTGCAGCGTCACCATAACGGAAGCCCGCTTTAAGAACGCGCGTATAACCACCTGAACGGCCTTCATAACGCTCAGCCAAGATATCGAAGATTTTCTTAACCATAGCTTCATCACGCATTTTAGAAACAGCCTGACGACGTTTTGCAAGTGCGCAATCCGGGTTAGCAGCAGCCTGCTTACCTAGAGTGATGAGTTTTTCTACATATGGCTTAAGCTCTTTTGCTTTTGGCAAAGTTGTTACAATTTGCTCATGCTTTACAAGAGAAGCAGCCATATTAGCCAACATAGCCTTACGGTGGCTTGTTGTACGGTTTAGTTTACGTTGTTTGATTCTATGTCTCATAACATTTCATCCTTTCCACCCTTTTTCGGGCTATTTGCGGCCTTCCGTAGAAGATCCATGGTGTTTCCGGAAGGCATCTTTTAACGGATCACATTCCGGGGCGGGCATTATGCCCTAAAGTTTTTCATGTGAGCGATATCGCCCACATGAAACAATTAACGCTTTAGAACTGGTGTTCTTCAGTTTTCTTAGCTAGCTCTTCAATATTTTCTGGTGGCCAACCTTCAGTTTGCATACCGAGGTGAAGACCCATAATTGAGAGCACTTCTTTGATCTCGTTAAGAGACTTACGGCCAAAGTTTGGCGTACGAAGCATATCGCTCTCGCTCTTTTGTACAAGATCACCGATGTAAACTATATTGTCGTTTTTCAAGCAGTTTGCAGAACGAACAGAAAGCTCAAGCTCATCAACTTTCTTAAGAAGATTTTTGTTGAATGGAAGCTCTTGCTCTTCTTCTTTTTCCGTTGCCGCTGCTGGCTCATCGAAGTTCACGAAGACTTGAAGCTGATCTTGAAGGATACGTGCTGCGAAAGCGACTGCATCTTCAGGAGAGATCACGCCGTTTGTCTGAACATTCAATGTCAATTTATCATAGTCTGTGATCTGACCAACACGTGTATCTGTTACTTCATATGACACTTTACGTACTGGTGAGAATACGCTGTCTACTGGGATAAGACCAACAGGTGCTTCTTCTGGACGGTTTTGAGCCGCTGGGCGGTAGCCCTTACCTGTGTCGACTGTCATTTCCATTGAAAGCTTAGCGCCTTTGTCCAATGTACAAATAACAAGGTCTGGGTTCATGATTTCGATGTCAGCACCCGCTTCGATTTGAGCCGCTGTTACTTCACAAGGACCTTCAGCAGAAAGACGCATTTTCTTAGGACCTTCAGCGTGCATGCGCACTGCCAAAGCTTTAATGTTAAGAATGATGTCTGTTACATCTTCGCGAACACCTTCGATAGAAGAGAATTCATGAAGAACGCCTTCGATCTGAACGCCTGTTACAGCAGCGCCTTGAAGAGATGATAGAAGTACGCGGCGTAGCGCGTTACCAAGTGTCAAGCCAAAGCCACGCTCTAGCGGCTCAGCGACAACACGGCCAACATGCAGTGCGTTTGCTTCTGTAATTTCTAGGTTTGTAGGTTTAATAAGTTCTAACCAGTTATTCTGAATCATAGTGTTTCCTTTTCACTTCACCGAGCTCTTAACTCGTCTCTTGTTACTTGTTATCTCTCGATAACGATTTAGCAGCGCCCCGCCACCATGGCGGGGTCACCGAAACTTTTAATTATACGCGACGCTTCTTCGGTGGGCGGCAACCATTATGTGGCACAGGTGTCACATCGTTGATTGTCTTAATCACAAAACCGATAGATTGTAGTGCACGTAGCGCAGATTCACGACCTGAACCAGGACCTTTAACGCGAACGTCAAGTTCCTTCATACCGTGTTCTTGTGCCTTACGGCCTGCATCTTCAGCAGCAACCTGCGCCGCATATGGCGTAGATTTACGTGAGCCTTTGAAGCCCATCATACCTGCAGATGACCAAGATACAACGTTACCTTGCTTGTCTGTGAATGTTACGAGTGTGTTGTTGAATGTTGAGTTAACGATAACGTCACCAGCAACAATATTCTTTTTCTCTTTTCTTTTAGCTTTAGTCTTAGGCTTAGCCATAACTTAATCCTCCCTTATTTCTTCTTACCAGCGATTGGTTTCGCAGGGCCTTTGCGTGTGCGTGCATTTGTTTTTGTACGCTGGCCATTTACAGGAAGACCGCCACGGTGACGCAAACCACGGTAGCATTTCATGTCCATCAGACGCTTGATGTTCATTGATACTTGACGACGAAGATCCCCTTCGATTGTGTAAGCATCAGAATCAATTTCTGAACGGATTGCGTTTAGAGTGTCTTCATCAAGCTCACCCATACGCTTTGTTACATCGATTTTTAGTTTTTCGCAGATCGCGAAAGCAGTTGTCATACCAATGCCATGAATATATGTCAGGGCGATTGGCGTGCGTTTTTTGTCGGGTACGTTAACCCCAGCAATACGTGCCATTTACTTTTTCCTTTATCAATTTAATAACGAAACCGTATAAGCCTTCTCAAAATGAGTCTGACAGCCGGTTCCTTAACCTAAAGACCCTAAGTTAGAGTCACGCGCGGAATATATAGATTTCCCGCAACAGGTCAAGCTTTTATTTTACGAATCATAAGCCCTTAAATTAAAGCTTAGGGCGTGCTAAGATCTGAATGTAAAAATACTCTAGAATTTCAAGCATCATGGCCTTAAACATCCCCTCGTCAACAGACCCTTTAACACAAGCTATACAACTGTTTGAGCGCGGTGAGCGCAGCGCGGCAGAAAAATCTTTTCGACAGATCATTAAAAAGCAGCCACAAAATGCGACTGCGCTCGCCTATATAGGGGAAATCTTACTGCAAGCCAAGCGCGCTGATGGGGCGTTTCAGCATTTTAGCCGCGCCGTAAAAGCTGATGGTAATAATGCTCTGGCTTGGCGCGGAATTGGCGCAGTACAGCTTTACGCTAAGGGTGATTACAATAAAGCGATTGAAGCCCTCTCACGCTCAGTGGCTCTTAACCCTTTAGATGCCCAGACTTATTTCCTTATGGGGCAAGCTGCACAGAAATTGAAGCTCTATGATGATTCTGTTTCCCTGTTTGAAACAGGCCTTCAAATGAAACCCGAACATGCAGAAATGCGCTCTTATTTAGCTTTAAGCTATCTATATCAACGCCGTTTTGATGATGCACTCACGATGCTTTTTGAAGCTTTGGGACAAGATCCACATAATGCCAATATTTTAATGAACGGGCTTAAGATCGAGCAATATGGGGTCTTCAAAGATGAGCATGTAAAGCAATTTGATCAATTTATTGAGGCTGAAAAACAATCGGCGCGTATTCGCGATTATTATTATCTTCGCCAATATGAACACGCGTTACGCATAAATGACCGCGCGAGTGCTTATGCAGCCCTGCAAAAGGTAGATGATAACGCCGAGCGACAAGGAAGCGTTAAGAATTATCGTTTAAGCAATCTTTATATGGCAGATGGTGCGTGCGATAAAGCCATGCAACATTTGCACAAAGCAAAC
>MDSZ01108966.1_pt1 | contig 52316 bp, 62 predicted proteins | sample 811201 | NCBI WGS metagenome assembly MDSZ01 (sample SAMN05326647, study PRJNA326480) | marine metagenome | isolation source: seawater | place: Indian Ocean: North | collected 2010
ATTACAGCTCTTTTTTCATAGAGGCTTACATCCCATGAGCTTTGGCGAGTACTTTCTCAACGTCTTTAGCAGGGATCTCATCAAGATCAGCCTCTCTCATAGAAAGAAGGCTAAAGTCTGAATCAAGGTGACTCATCAATCGAGGCTTCCCTCTCCAATCTATCTGAACTCCTTGCACTTTGCCGTTCTTGAGCTTTTTGAGAGGATAGAAATACACTACTCCGCCAATCATACCTTGATAAAAGGTATTGAACTTAAAGTTGCCTGCTTTCTTCTCAAGACGAGCGATCCTGATCTCAAGCTCTCGAAGTATTTCTGACGCTGTTCTTGTCATAGTCTGAGTCCTCTTTCTTTGGTATGATTAAGTGTATATCAATACCAAGATAAAGAGAGTAAAGAAACATGAAGAAAGACCTACTAGGAGAGTGTAACGACCAAAAAATATCGGAGGTCGAGTTCACTTCTATTTTCTGCAAAAGGTGCAAGAATAAGACCTGTGAGCGAGCGGGATGGGCATCTTCTTCTTGGGAGGAAAGGATATCAACTCAAGCAGATCGGTTTCTAAATCGTCCTAACATCGTTTCTCAATCTGAGTCTTCTAGATGGGAGGGGATAGTGAACTTAGAGTCTCTAGAAGTCACAGGGGAAATCGAAGTGTGGGGAGTGCCTCAGAAAACCACTCCTGTTGCCTTTGAAGAAGTGAAGCCAATACCTATTTCTGAACCTGAGCCAACCTCTCCTTTAGTGCAGATAGAAGAGGCTAAACCGAAAGAAGAGACAGCAGAGAAAGAAGAAGCTCCCGCGCCTCAAAAGGTAAGACGAGTGGTCAATACACCGCCTCAGCAGATTATGGTGAGCGGTATAGATAATGCACCTAAAAGAAAGTCTGTCGATGAATGGGCTGTGCCTACGAATAAGGTTAACGTAGGTGGAACATTTAAAATGGGAGGTTAAGTATGGGCGAAGCAATGGTTATAGCGCACCTAATAAGAAGTGGTCAAATCGTGGTCTGTGGTTTGGCCTTCAAGATGAAACTCAAGATAGACCCTGAGTGTTATCGGCAAATCGTAACTAGACCAAATCAAATTAAAGACGAGAATAAAAAGATCAACTTCATTGGGAGTCTTTCAGATGAAGAAAGAGCAATTTGGAGAGCTTACATGGAGGCGCGTAAGCCCTCTAGGTAAGATCCCCCGCAAGCATATTAGAAAGTTCCTCAACAAAGACCCTGAAACCATTGATATTATTAAGAAATGGATCGACAAGAATGGGCTAATCATTCTCTTTACTCAAAGAAAAGCAAAGGGATGGGAAAAAGTTTGGGTCACAGATGGGGGCGATATCTATATGAATGATGAGGATCACAACCCTACTTCAGAAGAACTCGACATAAGGATCAGGAAAGTATCTGTGAAAGAGCAAGAGCCATTGCGCGAGGATCTGCTAGGGAAAGACGTGTCTTTGAGAGACAAACTAGAATACTTAAAAGAGATGGAAAGACCCCTGTAATGTTTTTTGAATATGAGAAAGAAAAACCAAAACTCCTAGATGAGACAACAATAAAAGACCCGTCAGGAAACCTTTATATCCCCAAAGGGCTTTGGCAAGACATGATCAACTCTTATGAGAAAGAAGATGTCTTGAACCGTCTCCGAGACTTAATCAACAAGGGAGTGATTTCTTTCCCTTATCAACACTACAGTAAAGAGGAGGTGCTTGACGAGTTTCAACGACTCAGGAACTCAGTAGCTTCTTTCTCTGAAAGCGAGTGGGAGTGCAACCGATTGGTGACTGAAGTCCCTCTCTCATTTAGGAGAGGTAGCTACTACACTCCCAAGTCAGCTCGGGTTGGGAGTAAAGTGTCTGATCTGTTCTCGCAGAAAGTAAGAATGGAGGTTGGACATCAGAGGTTTCTTTCTCCTATAAGAGCGTGGGAGAGTGAAAGAAAGTCCTTTCTCAACTACCTCTTCAACCCTGATATGTTTGAAGGAGACATCAACGAAAGATCTCTCAGAGTTTCGTTGAGTATGAGGTCATACATCGCGAGTCAGTTCAAGCCTGAGTCAGCTAAGGTCATTTATGACACCTTTCAAGCCAAGAGAGTCCTAGACTTCAGCGCGGGATGGGGAGATAGACTCGTTGGGTTTCTAGCAAGTAATGCTGAGAGTTATATAGGGATTGACCCTAACTCTAAACTCCACGAACCCTATCAGAAGATTGTCGATTTCTGTGACGTAGGGAAAGAAACAAGGTTCATCTGCGCTCCCGCAGAGGAAGCAGACTTAACGGGTGTTGAGGTGGACTTTATATTCACCTCTCCTCCCTATTTCACTCTCGAAAGGTATAGTCAGGAAGACACTCAAAGTTGGAAGCGATACCCTAAAATCAACGCTTGGCTAGATGGCTTTCTATTCCCTACTTTATCTAAGTGTTGGGAGTGCCTTGAAGAAGGGGGGAGAGTACTCGTCAATATCGCCGACGCTTATACGAATGGAGAGCGAGAGGAAATATGTCAGCCGATGTTAAGACATATGGAATCTCTTGGGGCTACTTACGAGGGAGTCATAGGTTACGAAATGGGCGCGAGGCCAGGTAAAAACATGGGTAATATCGGCAAGACTTTCTGTGAGCCGATATGGGTTTGGAGCAAAGGGGAAGCTCCCGAACCTAAGTGGAAATCAGATACATTTTTGGGAGTCTAATATGTGGGGTTATTATGGGTCAAAAGCAAAGATTGCTGGTCAATACCCGAAGCCGACCAAAGATAAGATTATAGAGCCATTTGCAGGAACTGCTCAATATGCCCTTAAATACTTTGATAGAGACATAGAACTCTATGATAAATATGAGCTGATCGTAAATCTTTGGAAGTGGTTACAGAAATGTAGCCCAAAAGACATCACATCACTACCTCACTTAAAGGCAGGTGAGAGCGTAGATGATTACGAATGGGATTGTGATGAAGCAAAACACTTAATAGGCTTCATCATTTCAGGCGGCGCTACTCAGCCAAAAAAATCAGTGACTAAGTGGAAAGCGGTGATCAGGCCGAACACTCAAAACTACAAGAAAAATCTCATTTCTTCTAACCTATACAAGATCAGGCATTGGAATATCGAGTGTAAGTCTTATGAAGAAATAAATAACCAAGAAGCTACTTGGTTCATTGACCCTCCTTATGAAGAGGGGGGGATATATTACAGACACAGCTCAAAAAACATAGACTTCAACCATCTTTCAGAATGGTGTCGGGAACGTGAGGGAGAAGTTATTGTTTGTGAGAAACAAGGTGCGTCTTGGCTTCCCTTTGAACCGCTTACAGAAGTGAAAGGCTTGAAGGCACAGAGCTTCCAAGAAGCAGTCTGGTTGAAGAACATGAGTTTACCTAAGCAATTAGACTTGTTTGGACTTTAAGAAATGAAGAACCAAATTTTCAATGAAGACTGTTTAGAAACCATGTCTCGAATGAGCGACGGCTCTATCGACTTAGTAGTCACTAGCCCCCCCTACGATAATCTGAGAAGTTATGATAACGATATAGACCAAACATGGGGGCAAGATGTATGGAAACCTATTATCTCAGAGTTATGTAGGGTCATCAAAGAAGGCGGGGTTATCGTTTGGGTTGTCGGAGATGCCACCATTGATGGATCTGAGACAGGCTCTAGCTTTAAGCAAGCACTATATTTCAAGGAGTGCGGGCTTAATCTACATGACACAATGATATGGGTCAAAAAAGGGGGAGGGTCTATTGGATCGTCTTACTCTTACACTCAAAATATGGAGTATATGTTTATTTTGAGTAAAGGAAGACCATCGACATTTAACCCTATAAAAGACTGTCTAAATCTTACAAAAGGAAGGGTCTATAAAAATAGAAGAAGAGCCACTACTCCCGATAAAGGAAGAGTGAAAGCAGAACCTCATTTTTTTGAGGTTAAATCACATTCTAAAAGAAATAATTGGTGGTACATCCCCCCTCAGAACAAAAGAATACTTAATAGCTTTCATCACCCAGCCACGTTTCCTGAGAGTTTAGCTCAGGATCACATCATCTCTTGGTCTAATAAAGGTGATGTAGTTTACGACCCATTCTTAGGCTCAGGAACTACCGCTAAGGTAGCTAAACAAAACAAGAGAAAATACATCGGTTCTGAGATTAATGAGGAATACTTCAAGATGTCGAAAGTAAGACTAGAGAACACTCAGGAGTATCTTTTCTAATGGAGAACCAAATATTTAACGAGGACTGCTTAGAAACCATGTCTCGGATGAGCGGTAGCTCAATAGACTTAGTGGTTACTAGCCCTCCATACCTTAATGCTAGGGAGTACAGTCAGTACGACTCATTAGAAGACTACATGGATCAAATGAGGGAAATATTCTCTTCCGTCTTCAGAGTCTTAAAAGAGTCTAGATTTCTCTGTGTTAATATATCACCCGTAATAATACCAAGAGAAAATCGTGGTAGCGAAAGCAAGAGAATACCATTGCCCATGTATTTAACCGTTGCCCTCTCAGAAATAGGGTTTCAGTTCATGGAAGATATAGTGTGGGTAAAGCCCGAAGGTTCTGCTTTTAATCGAGGAGGCAGGAGCTTCTCATTGCATCGTCGCCCCCTCACATACAAGCCTATAATCGTAACTGAATACATCTTGGTGTTTAAGAAACCCGCGCCAAAAACATAGAACACTATACAAAAGAAGGCTCGAAGATAAGCAAGTATTATGAAAGAACAAATGTATGGGAAATGAACCCTGAAACTCATAGCAAACACAGCGCACCCTTCCCTGAAAGTTTACCCACTAAATTGATCAGCTATTATTCTTATGAGGGAGAAATCGTATATGACCCATTCTTAGGCTCAGGAACTACCGCTAAGGTAGCTAAAGAACTTAAGAGAAAGTACATCGGCTCTGAGATTAATGAGAAGTATTTCAAGATGTCGAAAGTAAGACTAGAGAACACTCAGGAGTATCTTTTCTAATGCACCATATACAAGAAAGAAACTGCGCCGAAGCGTGGGTTAAAGCCACCCAAGACATCCTCTCTAAAGGAGAAAATATGGGTGGCCTATACGAGATCCTCAATATGGGGATAGAAATCACTTCCTCTGAGGTATGTCCCGTCTTTGATAAAGACTTCAGAGACATCTTCGGAGACGAAAGAATAGACTACGCTAAGTCTGTCACTTTCATCGAACCCAAGACCAACCCTCTCTTTCCCGACTTAAGAGAATACGAGCAGAACAAGACAGGAAAATGGACAAACAGCTATTGGAGTAGGATGTTCTCTTGGAATGGAGGCTTTAATCAAGTCGAGCAAGCGATTAAGAGACTGAAAGAAAACAAGCAAGCCAAGACCATCGTGATCGGAGTCTACGACCCTCAGACTGATGGGAGGAAAGTCATGGGGGGGATGCCCTGTCTCCTCACCATAGACCTTAAACCTAGAGGCGGTAAACTTAACCTCACAGCCAACTTTAGGAGTCAAGCTGTCTCCAAGTCAGGATATGCAGATTACATGGCTCTCGTAGAGTTCTGTGACTTCCTCTGCAAAGAGAGTGGCTGTCTCGACTTTGGGTTAGTGACTTCTTTCGCGCACTCATGCCATGTGAGGACTCAAAACGGAGAGCTTAAAAACTCTAAAGAGCTGATGAGGAGATACCATGAAAAAATGGGCAGATGACTTTAAGAGTATTCTTTACTCCTCTATAGAGGCTCTCCCCCCTGAAGTGAGTCTTTCTTTCTCAGGGGGTGTGGACTCTTCTATGCTCTTATTCGCTATGATTGATTTAGGCCGACCTCCTACAGAACTCGTCACTTTCGAGATTGTAGGAGAATACTCTAAAGACTTAGATTTCGCTAGAAAGACCGCCCATCATTACGGCATCCCTTTGAGGGTTGCTCAGATCCCAAGTAACCCTCAAAAGAAAGACCTCGAAAGAGAGATTAAAGAGATTCTTAGAGAAACGAGAGTGTCTCGGAGCATAGACACTCAGGTGTCCTATGCCTACTCCTACATGACCTCAATCACCTCAACTGATCACCTTGTTCTCGGGTTCTACGAAGACTTGTACTGCCCCAACACTAAGAAAAACTCTGTCATGTATAGCAATATGCTAAAGGGAAATCTCTCTGAGAAAGAGTTCGTTTCTTGGATCAATCAAGAAAGAGTCGAAATATATCAAGGCAAGGTTGCAGGGCGCAAAGCTCAGATTGACCACAACTATGTCGTGATCTCTAACTACATTGAGTCTAAGGGTATTCAGACTATCTGCCCCCTCAGAAATCAGGAGATGTTAGATCATTGTCTCAAGAAAGGGTTTGAAGATCTGATGTTCGATCAGAATGGAAAGAGAAGGTCTAAGTGGTTCATCAAAGACATGATCCTTAAGAAGTATTTCGACCAACACAAAACCAATATATCTAACTTCCATACATCGGGAAAAGAAGGTGGGCTGAAAGGTCTGCATCAGAGGGTGCTTCTAACAGGATCACCATACAAAGACACGAGATCCGTATATAATAAGATACTTAAAGATATTGAGTTTGAAGAAAGCGCACATTTCCCATGCTAAACCTAAATACACCTGTCGAAACTTACCGCATAGAAAACACTGAGGTAGACGTTAAGAGAGACGATCTTCATAACGGAGATCTCGACCTCCCCCCTTGGGCAAAACTAGAGGGAGTGCGCCAACTACTCCTCTCTGATTGCTTCGATAAAAGAAAGCCCATCGTACACTTGACTATCAGAGGCTCATACACAGGGTGGGCTCTTTCTTACTTCGGGAAAGAATACGGGTACGACATCAAGATCGCCTATCCGAAAACCAAGTCTTACCCCCAAGAAATGCTCGACAAGATCACTCAATATGGGGGGGAGCTTGTGCCTCTCCGACATAATATGGTGGCGGTTCTATCAGCGCAGGTTAAGAAGATGGCTAAAGAGCGCGGGTGGCAAATGAGCCCCGACGCTTTCAACCACCCTGTCTACGTAAAGTCTTGGAAAGAAAGGTCTGCTTCTTTCTTTCAAGAGAACGACTATCAGACCCTCGTCATTCAAGGGGGTAGTGGAGTTACGAGTGTTGGACTCATTCAGAGTTTTCTCGGTGTGGACTACATCGCGGGTCAGATGTTTGAGCCTACATACGAGGGAAAGAAAGTAATCATCATCTCCACCTCAAGTGTAAAGACCGTGAAGTCTGCGCTCGTATCAAATATGGGAAGTGTGCCTTCGTGTGTAGAAATCTACAAATCTGAACATGACTTCTATGACGAGATTCCGACTCATACGACACCGTTCCCCTGTAACCGTCTTTGGGACAAGAAAGCGTGGGTTTGGATGACTCAGAATGTGGAGGAGTTAAAGGGTCGAACTCTCTTTTGGAACTTGGGGGCATAAGCTGTGTTTTTCGAGTACGAGAAAGAACTGCCCAAAGCGGATCTCTCTGAGTATAATCTCCTTAAAGATGGACAGGTGTTTATACCTCCCCATACATGGCGCGAGATTAAAGACAACTTTAGTAAGAAAGACGTGATCGCGCACCTCTCTCAACTGATACAGGATCACGACCTCCCCTACCCGAGTAGGACATACACAAAAGCTGTACTCGACAGGGACTTTAGAAAGATCAAGAGCGAGTCTTTCGGTGTGAAAGAGGGGTCATGGGAGTGCCTGAGAACAATCCCTAATGTCAATCTTAAATACCTTAATCGTCAGTGTTACATACAAGCTAGTCAATATGGTCTAAAAGTCTCGGATCAGCAGACACACCTACCTCGCATGAAATGCGCTCATTTCGAGCACAAGAGTCCATACAGAGAATGGACTAGGCAAGGGTGCAAGTCGAAGATCAGATACGTTCTAAGAGTATTGTGGAGTCTCTCAGAAGACGATGCACTAAAGAATGGAGTCGGAGAGAAACAACTCCGAGACTGCTTGAGGTTGGGCAACTATATGGCGAGTCAGTTCAAGCCCTCATGCGCTAAGACCCTATATGATTTCTTTCAAGCTAAGAAAGTCTTAGATCTAAGTGCAGGATGGGGTGACAGACTCGTTGGATTCCTCGCGAGCAATGCTGAAAGCTACATAGGAATTGACCCTAACTCTGAACTCCATGTCCCCTATCAGAAGATCGTTGACTTCTGTGACACAGGAAAAGAAACCCGCTTCATCTGTTCTCCCGCAGAGGACGCAGACTTAACAGGAGTTGAGGTAGACTTTGTGTTCACTAGCCCCCCCTACTTTGACGTTGAAAAGTACAGTGATGAAGACACCCAGAGTTGGAAGCGATATAGGTCGAAAGACCTATGGCTGAACAGCTTCTTTCTCCCCTCTCTCACTAAGGCATGGGGAGCTCTTTCTGAGGGAGGGAGAGTAGCTATCAACATTGCCGACAAGGGTCATTCAAGAGAAGATGTAGGCGAGGACATCTGTAGCCCTATGTTAAGACATATGGAGTCTCTAGGAGCTACTTTCGAGGGGATTATCGGATATAGAATGAACAAGAGGCCGGGTGATAGAATGGGCGCGGTTGGAGGGGCTATTTTTTGTGAGCCGATATGGGTTTGGAGTAAAGGGGAGACTCCCGAACCTAAGTGGACTCAAGATAACTATTTCGGAGTTTAAGATGTTCTTTGAGTATGAGAAAGAAATCAGATCTCTCGATGAGATCAAATACATTAAGAACGGCTATTTCCACATCCTCCCTAGTGAGTGGGAGATGCTCAGAAAGTCTTTCACTAAAGAAGAAATAAAAGCTCACATCGCTCCTATCCTGAAGGAGCTTCCGTACCCTTATTTCGAGTATTCAGAGAAAGAACTAAGGAGAGATTTCTCTAGACTGAAAGTCCTCCCAATCAACCTAGTAAAAGATACGTGGGTAGCCACGAGGCAGGCTGTTGAAAGAGACACCCTCTTTCTTGGTCAGAGTATCTACATGAACTGCTATTACACGGGGAAAGGAATATCTGATCAGTACACTCAAGATGCGCGGTTCAAATGTTCTTACAGAACTCTCGGCAACTCTCCCTACGACGAGTGGGTCAACGTGAACAAGAAAAACTCTTTCTTAAGGTGCTTCTTTGGCATCTCTGAAATAGACATATATGAAAGAGGCGGTGTAAATAAACAAACGCTCAGAAGGGCTCTTAAGATGCACACATACACAGCGAGTCAGTTCAAGGCCGAAGCTTCAAAGACCCTATATGATTTCTTTCAAGCTAAGAAAGTCTTAGACTTCAGCGCAGGATGGGGCGACAGACTCGTTGGGTTTCTAGCAAGTGGGGCAGAAAGCTACATCGGGATTGACCCTAACTCTAGGCTCCACGAACCCTATCAGAAGATTGTAGACTTCTGCGGTACAGGGAAAGAAACAAGGTTCATCTGTTCTCCCGCAGAGGACGCAGACTTAACAGGAGTTGAGGTAGACTTCGTGTTTACAAGCCCACCTTACTTCGACATAGAAAGATACAGCGAAGAAGACACTCAGAGTTGGAAGCGTTACCCTCAAATAGACTCTTGGGTGGGGGGCTTCTTTTTACCTACCCTCACTAAGTGCTGGAGTGTTCTTTCTGAAGGTGGAAGGATAGCTGTCAATATAGCAGATAAGAAGGGCAATGACATCTGTAGCCCTATGTTAAGACATATGGAGTCTCTAGGAGCTACCTATGAAGGTGTGATTGGCTACCGTATGTCAGAAAGAGGCGGTCAAAAGACCAAAGTACCGAGCTGTGAGCCGATATGGGTTTGGTCTAAGGGCAAGGCTCCTGAGCCTAAGTGGACTCAAGACAACTATTTCGGAATTTAAGATTCAGTCCTCTTTATAGACCTCAAGAACCTCACCGCGAAGCAACTTAAGCTGATCCATAGCGAGCTTGAGTTGCTTACGAACACGAGTTCCCGCCGAACGGTTCTTCTTAGTGTCAATCTTCTGCGCGTCAGAGACGACTTCTTCTGCGGTGAGAATAGCGGTGATTTCTTGTAGACGATTAGAGATGTTACTCATGTCTTTTCTCCAATATAGGATAGGGTGTAAAGAGAATGAGTCTTAACCGACTCACGTAAACTTATACCGAGTCAGTTTTGCTTTTATATCATCCCAAAAGAAAGTAGAAAGGAAACACCCATGAGAACAATCACAGCAAGAGTCGCCACAAAGTTCTTAAAGAAAGCATCAAAAGACTTAGAGATCCATGTCTATGACTTTGACGGAACGCTTTTTAAGAGTCCTGAAGCACCTGAGTGGTGGAGTCGTCGAAGGTATGGACAATGGCACTCTAATCAGTCCTCTTTAGGTCAACCTTTCATGGCTAACAGACCATCTTCAGACTATTGGATCAGCACAGTCGTTCGCGAGGCTAAAGCCTCTATTTCTGATATGAATACTTGGGCTGTCATGTGTACAGGGCGAATCGACACAGGGCCACTTCGATACAGGGTTGCGGAGCTACTTGATCAAGCGGGTTTAGACTTTGATCAGAACTTTCTTAACTATACGGGAGGTGACACAGAACCTTACAAGCAAAAGGTTCTCGTTGATCTTCTAAAGCAACACCCACAAGTTAAGAAAGTAGTCATGTGGGAGGACACACAAAAGAACCTTGATGCTCTTGAAAAGATCTGCGAAAGAGCAGGTATTGAGTTTGAGGGTCACCTCATTTCTCAAGTTCTCCTCCCCGCAAATCACATTTCAGAAGACGAGTATGTTGACTTTCTTAGAGGAGAGCTACCCGCTAAGGAGTTCGATAAAATCTATAAAGCTCTTCTCAAAAGTAGAAAGAGAAAGCAGAGCTTATGAGAAAGGTAGCTTCATCAAAAAGAGTCGCGAGGATGTATTTCTTAGCGAGTGTAAACGTGCCTGTCCTAGAGGAAGTCTTACCTAACACTTTCTCTAAAATCGAACCCTTCAATCGAGTCTCATGCAGTCACGATATTATGGAGAGCCTCAAGGCTGAGAAAGAGTTCAGCAAAGAGACTCTCTTAAGGGTCTTGTCTGAGTACACTCAGGTAGATACCAACCTTATTATGGTTGATGTCTCTCACTTATTCTCAGACGTAGGGATCGCGCAGAAAGAAAAGCTCTTATCAGCCCTCACCACAGAGGGAGAGCTGTAGAGATAGGTAGCGAGAAAGAGACTTGAGCTCTTTCTCTACCTTGAATGGATCGAACTTAAGGCGACGGTTAGTACCGCGAAGACGCTCAAGAGGCTTGCGGAGTTTTTTCTGAACCTCTTGAGCCATTGACTCTTCAAGCTTTGACGTAAGCGCGAAGGCTGACTCAAGATCCTCAATCAAATCTTGACCCACCTGACCTTGTTCAGCGTCGAGGACAGCCTCTTCAAGTGCTTTCTTAAGCTTCATCAAAACAGGCTTGCAAGAGATGACCGATTGATTCGCCCATGATCCTGCGTGAGACTCAAGACCTACAGGATATTGACCAAGAGGGAGCTTTCTGTTGTTCGGAGCGCGGTGATAGTCCCCGAAAGCAGAAATATAGCCCTTCTGAACCTTGCTTAACTCAAGGCGTTGAAGCTCGAACTTCGCGCCTGCAAGGTTCTTAAAGTCTACTCTTCTCTCTTGAAAACGTGGTCCAAGACGACCCCACCTACGGATGAGAGTGTAACCGCCTCTATTCTGAGAGTTCGGCACAATGAGCATCTCGTAGTATTTAGACTCATTCTTGTCCTTGTTAATCTTGTAAAGCATGGAGGCTTCCCCATCCCTTACTTTCTGACGAGTGAGTCCCTCAGATTGAAGATAGGGCTTACCCGCAGCAGTCTTATTAATCCGCTGTGAAGCATATCTGAGAGATGCTCGCCTCGCCATCGCCTGACGAACGTAAGCTCTTTTCTCAAGATACTCAATGCGATCTTCGAGCGCACTTAGATTTTCTGAAGATAACCTGTACATAATGTTCTCCTCTTTGGTTGAAAGAAATAGCTACACCAAGAGGAAGATAAACAGCTTATTAAGGGTTGTAGTTGTATGAAACAACCGCAAACTCTTTGCGACCTACGATTTCTTTCGGAGAAACATCGGTTCTCTTAATAGTCCACTCAACGTAATAAGTACGCGCAATGAACTCTGTGGTTAGAGTTTCCCCTACGTAGTAGATGCCTTCAGACTCTCTCACAGGAACTCGACCCCCATGACCTACGAGAAAGAGTCCTCTTGTCTGCGTCTCACCATAGAAAGCATAGGTGATTTCATATGGATCGAAAGGAATACCTGTTTCATCTGTTAGCGTAACTCTGAGGTCGTTGGGGCCTAGAAGCTGAAGTTGTTTGAAGAGAACAGCCATTAGACCTCACTTGCATAGAGAGCTAAGAAAAGATCTTCAAGAGGTGAATGATCAAATATGTCGTATGTCACGTCTATAGTCCGAGAGTCAGGAAAAAGCCAAACGGAGTCCCCCGCGTGAACCTCTATAGTGTAGTGGATCACACCATCAAACTTGATTGTTGGATTAGCGTCCGAGCTGATCGTAGCAATGGTTTCTTTGAGGTCTACAGACTTAAGAAAGATTTTCTTTCTTTTGGTCTTTAACCACCTATTAGGACGATATCCATTGCGATGCTCATTTCGATACATCCCAAATTTCCACTCATGAGATTTGTAAGGATATCCATCACTAATTTCAATCGCCCTATCGTAGAGACTCTGAGAAAACGCTTTCTCGTAGTTCTCTGTGAGAGATCCTGCTAAGAATACTTGAACCTTCTTTCTAACACCTCCCTTTACACCCTTCCTATAAAGGGCAAGGTGGTTTGAAAAATCAATCAGCATAAGGTTTTCCTTTAAAAAGTAGCAGATAGCTTCTGAGCGGTGATTGGCTTATCTACTTGGATTACTAAGTCGCGAATAAGCTCAGAGCCGTCAGCCACAAGTTCAGACTTACACTCTGCATATATCGTAGAACCCGATAGACCTTCAGGGATTTGATACTGAGCTATGAAACGATAAGCCTGATCGGTAGCCCCCATAGGAAGGTCTGCGTCCGTTAAACTTGTCCGTACAGCACCTACGAAGTAAAAGACTTGGTAGACGACATTCTGAACAGACAACGGTCTGCCTAGCTCATCAAGCCAAGACACCTGTAGCGGGTGTGTATCGCCCTCTCTAGCTCTAGTTACCATGATTAATCCTCGTGGGTGTGGTAACCATCTCCGAAGAGAAAGTAACGGTGGAGATCGGAAAGGATAGCATGGGCGCGAGAAATCTTATCTTCAACCCAATCTTCGAGTTCCTCACCCTCATGCACTTGGTCTTCAAGGGTACGGAGAAAGTCATCCATCTGTCTAATATTCTGAAGACTCATATAAGAGCCCCCTCGATGCCCTCCCGCTTGCTTCACGAAACGAGAGTTAATCTGCTCTTCGTTCTCGACTTCCTCTTCAATAATGTCAACGATGTCATCGGCGAGATCATCAATCAAGTCTTCTTCAAGATCATCAATCAAGTCTTCTTCAGAAGCTGTGCGCTTGTAGAACTCACCCTCAGAAATGAAACCATCGTCATTAGCATCAAGAATGTCAAAGCCCTCACCCCACTCTTTCTCAGAAATCAACCCATCGTCGTCTGCATCAAGAATGTCAAAGTGAGGGTTGTCCCATTCATCTTCTGAAATGAAGCCCGAGTCATCTGTGTCGATTTGATCGAAAGCATCGTCCCACTCTTCAGGAGAAAGACGACCATCGTTATCAACATCCATGTCTTGGAAAGAAGATGAGGAAGTTCTAGACTCACCATAATCGCGCCTCATACGCAAAGGTTGAGTTAGAAATGAGCTTCTCTCCCGAGAAAACTCTGAAGCAATTCTGTCAAAAATGTCAGCCATTTTAAGGACTCTTTCTTAGTATTTGTTATTGAGGTAAGAAGACGCGACGCGCTCGACCATTGCGTACCTGTCTCCGCTTGGGTTCTTCTTATGTTTGGGCTTACGCGACCTACCCTTTGCCACATCTTTCTTTCTGTTGTGGTGCTTACCCTTACCTGATGATCCCGCGCCTCCCTCAAACATTCCTTGAGTGCTAGGGTCACGGAACTTAGGCATGGTGTTTGGGTCTTTCTTCTTTCTCTTAGAAGAGGCTGTCTTGAGACTCGCCATCACTTGACGACCATCCTCAGTAATCTCTCTATCGAGCATAACCGCAGGTCGGCGAACTAGGTAGTCAGGCCATTTCTCAAACCACTTAGAGTAGAACTCGTCTTCCCCTACTTCTCTGACAGTCTTATCAGGGTTCGGGATGTTCGGGTCAGCAATATGGACGATGTAGTTACCGCGATCTCCTGTCACATCAAAGATCAGACTCGCATGGCTCCAATCTCGACCTTCAGGATTCCAAGCAATTAAGACAGGCTTACCTTGATCTGTCCACGCTTTCACCTGAGAAAGAGTAGCGGGAGTAGTAAGTGTAGCCCGACACCCAAAGTACTGAGCGCAAGCTAAGACTTCTTCCCACCGCGCACCCTTCATGGGTTGCGCGCCAATGACTTTATTTACCTGATCTTCGTTGCAGTCAACACCGAGCGCGTTGAGAGCCATACACGTCGAGGTAGAGACGCAACTAAACTGTGATCTCTGTCTGATGGGCTTTACGTTAGCCTTCGCTATTCTTCTCATAAGAAAAACCTTTCTTAGTCTTTTCCTCTAGCGTTCTTATAGACGATCTACCAAAGACTTATTCTCCGCAAAAAATGCGTACTTTAAGAGGTCTATTCTCCGCACCACCTCAAAAGATCGTCTAAGCTAGTCTCCGAGTACGATATGTTCGTCCTCTAAGGAGGCAAGTCATGATCGCAGTCTTACATGACAAAGACATACTCAGCGTGAGAACAGACAAACTTTATGAGGGCATCATCCTTTGCCCTATGAAGCAAAGACACACTGATACTTACAGGATCTTCATCTTAAACGGAAAGGGATCTTATTTTTTCGAGGGTATTTCGAGTGAGGGAGGCTTCGGGAGAGGTCTTTACAAATCCACAAAAACATCAGAGGCTCTTCTCTTAAGAAATCTCGTCAAAGCTGTCAACGAAGAAGACTACCTCTCAATACAACCCCCTATCATGTGGGAGTGGGGCGAAGATCAGCTCACAGACCACATCAAGAAGATGACTCCATATCAATACTTAAACTCAAAGTCGTGGTGAAAGAAAGAACATGAACGAACAGAAAGTCGGATGCGAGGCTGTGGTAGAGGCAATCAAGGAAGACGCTAAGAAGAAAGGGTCTAGAGCAAAGAAGATTGACCATTGGAAGTCTTATGCTTGCCAAGCAATAGGGATCTCTAAGATGGGATCGGCGCGATGGTTGATGATCGTCAACTACGGTGTGAAAGAAGGCTACTTTAAGATTAAAGAAGTCAACGGCAAAGAAACTCTAGCCCTCGACAATGAAGAAGGGTCTTCTCAAGTTCCAATCTTCGAGGAGGAAACTCCCCAAGTAGAGACTCCTGAAGAACCAAAAAAAGAAACGCGGGACAAAAGAGGGTTTATGCCCTCTGACTACATCAAGGGTACAGGAATACTTAAAGCAGATACTCCAAGAGCGAGGTCGATCAGAGCAAATGCCCACCGATCAGAGCTAATCCCTCAAAAGGGAGATCTCCTGTGGGCGATCCGACCCGATAACTCTATCTTTCATTCTGAAGTGGAAGAGGTCAGTATCGGAGTACACGTCACACCTCTCAATAAGAAAGATGGTCATTGGACTTATGCCTCTTCTAACGACGTGTATGAGGATCAGAAAGAAGCCAAGAAAGAATCAGACCGAAGGAAGGCCGAGAAAGAAAAAGGCTCGGCTAAGAGTTATTGGTCGGCAGAAGTTATGAACCGAGACGAGTACGCTCTCTTCAAGGAGTACCTCGACAATAGAGACGCTTTCTTCGCTTACTTAAGAAAGTTCTCAGAGGACACAAGTCTTGAAGACGACCTTTTAAGCTAATATCTGACCTCTAGGGATGAGTCCTAATGCCTGATAAGTCTTACCCACCAAAGGGTGGAGATCAGAGGCACAAAGAATAGACCCCGCGACCCCCGTAGCTGTAGATCCCGCATTTAAGACTATAGAAGGTGCTTCTACTGACACCTTACCTACTGATCTAATGCCTACCCCCAAAGACCCTGTGATCGCTACGTTACCTACAGTAGATTGAACACTCGTATCTCCCAAGATCGCCTTGACAGTTACACTTTCAGGAGAGGCATCTACGGAGTTACCCGCAGACTTCAGAGTAACACTCCCCACAGTAGAGGACTGAGTAATACTACCTAAGTTGACGCTCGTTGATCTGTCCCCTACTGACAAGCTCGTCTGCTCCACGTCCCCGAAAGCAACTGTTTCTTTCCTAACTGTGCCTCCCACCGAACCTGTAGCGGGCGACGACCCGAACGTCTCCTCAAGACCTTGACTCTTAATAGGTAGGCCATCTGTCGGACCTCCGTAGACAACCCTCTTGTTACCCGCTACTGTTTCCGTCATATCAGATGTCTCTAAAGTGAGTGACTTCCCACTACTCAAAGAGAAAGAGTCCTGACCTGAGAATCTGAAAGACTTAACGTCAGTGAAGTCTACGATAGGAGCAGAAAGCCTCACTACGCTAGATGACTGTATCGAAACACCTCTACTAGCTTGAATATTAACACCTGTTTGAGCTTCTTTCGCGTCTTGGTTAGATGCTCCCTCATTAGGTGTGATGTAGCCCCCCGCCGAGATGTTGATCGCGCCCTTTGGTGAGGTGACATTAACACCCAAAGAGTTACCGCTATCCAATCCCCCCTCCAAGTTAATCTGAGAAGACTTTACATTTAAGTCGCCATCAAGAGTCACCTCACCTCCGCCATTTACTTTCGCTTGAAGAGCTTCAGGAGAAAGGCTTGAAATCTGCGCTTTCAAAGATCCATTCTTAGTGAAAGAAATGAAAGAGTCGGAGATCTCTTCACTTAGAGGGTTTACTTTCAAAAGAGTAGCACACTGACTCCCTATTTCTCCCGTGACAGACGGGACAAGAACTCCCTGCCCACTAGAGAAAGAAACACCTAGTGGAAGACCATAATTCTGACGGCCTGCGCCGAAAGGGTCATTTCCTACCACACTCCCTAAAACGAACTCCACAAGAGGTAATCCACTCGCAAGTCGCTCTGCATCAAAGCCGTCTGTCTGTTCTGTTACAGGGAGAGTCCCATTCGATGTGTGGGACACCTCTACCCTGTATTCAGAAAGAGCTGTGGAAACAGGCTTTCCCGATTTAGTCTTTCTGTCTTTCCCTCTCTCGTTCATACGGAGAATAGACTTGCCCCCGTAGAGTAACCTACCTGAGTTAGCCCCCGTGACCTGACCCGACTCATTAATAAGATTCGCTTCAAAGAAGAAAGAGAAAGGGTTGAGGTGTGGCTCTAGAGTCCCTCCGTCTTTCTCGAACTCTGTCTTGCCTTCTGAGTCCTTAAGAAAGATCTTGTTTGGAAGGAACTTTCCGAGAGGGTCTGTGCTCTTTTCAGTTGGGTTCAACGTGGGGCTTGATGAAGGAGATCCGTCTGAATCATCTCCGAGTTGAACTTGCATATCCCCGCTCCAATTGAAGCCGTCAGAAATCATCTCTTGAGGGATATGCTGTGCGTCTCTCTGAACCATCCCCGAATAGACCCTCGCGCCCGCCATCGAGTGGAACTGCTGAAGCGACCTCATCACAATCGCTTGGTCTTGATCTCTTAGTCTGATCTCGTTGGCTCTCCTGTTCGTGAGCAAGACGCTCTCGTCAAGAAAGAGATCCGCCCCCTGTGCCGAAGACGCTAGGATATTCCCCTGATCCATGTGGCGCATCTTAAATCTTATTCTCTGCGCCACCTGAGAAACAGCCTGTCTGTCTTTCAGGTTGTTAAGAACCTGCTCTTCTGTGGTGAAGTCCTGAACAGGAAGCCAATCATGACCGTAGAAAGGAGTTCTAGGCATCCAAGTCAGAATAATAGGCTGTTTCCTACCTGCCTTATCCCCACTGTTGGCGACCCAACCTACCATACAGTAGTCACCGACCTGTGGGATCGCCCCTAAGAAATGCCTAGCTCCTGCTGAAGCTGCAGAAATCTCAACACCTGTATATTTAGGTCTTTGATGCTCTCCATGAACTACCTCAATATTGCACCTGAGCTCAGGGTGGTAGACATCAGTAATCCGCGCCAAGCACAGAGAAAGAGCAGACCACCCATAGCTAGGGTTGCTCTGCTTGAGCGCACTATTTCTGAGCCTCTCACTCTCTCCCCCTGAGTAGTGAGTCATCTTACTGTACTTATCCATCAGCTATCCCCTTTTAGTTGCTTCTGTCGAGTAACCCAACCAAGAGCTTTATCGGCAATCTCTTTCTTATACTGATTGACGATGTAGTTATCGTCTAGGCCATTAGAGGCCACAGTGAGGAAGTTGCCCTCATCAGCTAAGAAAATCTCAATGTCACTTGTGTCTCCTCGACACTCGCATGACGCGCCCCCTCTTGACTGTGGCTTGATGTCAGAAATACGTCTCGGTGTATTCGTGATCACCTGATCATTCTTCTGATCCATGAAACCGTTAGTGAGGGCTGACTTCAGACTCTCAGCCTTATTCTGTCCCTGCAAAACATCTCCCGTGAGTCTCTGATAGGCATCGGCAATCTTCCCCTCTCCACCGCTCGCCTCAATTCTCTCTACGACCTTCGAGGCGAGATCTTGAAAGATCTTTTTCCTGTCCTGACCCTGCACGTTGCTGTGGAGTGCTCTGAGAAACTGATCAACCTCTTCTTCTACGAGAAGTCTCGTCACATCGCTTCTTAAGAGACGGTCAAAACCCCCTCCCTGATCTATGTTTAGACCTCTCCCGTACTGATATGCTCCGAACAGTTCATAGCCTTTCTCATCAGAAACAGGAAAGATCGGACTCTTCCACGTATCTTTGTAATATATGTACGGTTGCTGAGAGTATCTAACACCTTTGATTCGAGTTCTGACCCTAATTTTGAGGTACACATCATCTAAGATCTTCTTAACATTAGAAGAGTTCATCACCTCATTGTTTCCGAAGCCGACACTCCCCCAATCAATCTTTAAGTTTTCTACGAGTAAAAGAGCGGTGTTATCCGCCACCTCTTTCTCTAGCTCAGAGGTGATCTTCTCCTCATCTCCTACGTTGACCTCCCCTGCTTTTCTGACCACAGTTGTACTCTTAAAAGCTCCCGCTTTCTTGGCCTGTCCCTTGTAGAAAGCACTTGAAGCCTTCTTTCCCGTAAGATTCTTTCCCTTTAACTTACTCCTGAAATGAGAGACTAGAGTTGCAAATATACTAGCGTAAAGGACAGAGCCGTTTATTTTCTTACTGATGCTCGTGACCCATCTCTTTCCTCTCTTTTGGATGCCATGCTCTTGGAAAGAAAGAAACAAGATGTCTTTGGTCGGCACTGTAACTGCCTGATTGTCTGAATACCTCGTCCTCGTGTAAAGACCCCTCTCCACAGCACCCTCTCCAAAGCGCACTCGGTTCCCACCTCCAAATTCAATCTCCTTGAGCACCATGTTTGTCTCTGTGGAGTCTATTCTTTCTACCTTAAGATAAGCCTGTTCGCCTCCGTCCTGTTTGAATACTCTAGGACCTTGATCTTCAGGGTTAGGGGAAGAAGATGAGTAGTACCTGTAGTAGCCAGGTTGGTTCGGGTTGAAGCTCGCCTTTCTGTTAGAAAGAAGAGTAAGAATGGAAGCCGTACTACCTGGCTTTTGGATTGTCCCGTCCGTTTGCGCTTTGTTCTCCACAGCTTCAATCAAGTCTACAATCGTAGCAAGACCCACTGTCGAAGCCCTTGTCTTAGTCTTAGCTTGGTCACCCCTCAGCTTTTCTCTCGCTTCAAGATATGCTTTCTCTATTTTCTCATTCACTTGCCGAGCGTCTTTTCGACCCCTCTTTCTTAACTTAGAGGCATTTCTGCGAGCAGAGTTAAGCTCCCCTAAAGCACCTGAAAGATCCGCCTCTCCGGGAAGTAAGCCTGTGTATGTCCTACTAAATCCCTTTCTCGTCACCTTCCCTGTGGCTTTGTCTTTCCGCTCTTTCCTAGAAACAGTGTGCTTTGTAAGTCTTAGACTCAGCTCTTTTCCATCACTCCTTGTAAGCACCCAAGGTCCTTTGTAGAGAGTGACATCATCTACCTCTTTCGTTTCTTTTGTTCCGACAGTCGCAGAGTCAATTGAGGCGAGTTTAAGTACGCCAAGTCTCAAACCATACTTAATAAGCATATTCCGATACATCTTGCGCGTATTTGAGTCGAACCCTGAAGTCGCTCCTTTCAGCATATCAAGCCCAAAGGCGATAGCAGAAGGGTCAGGGTGTTCAGGATCAAGTGCCATTACCACATTAGGGAAGCCGACTGTCTTGTAGAAGCCCTCGTCGTCTTTTGCGATCAAACTCTTAGGTGGAAAGAGAGGGTTCGCGAGATTGATAGAGTCTATACCGTCTTTGGCGGGATCTCCAGGTGGCAGGAACTTCTTTCTCCGCGCCGTAAGAGTTAAGCCTGTCGTGCAGTCTCCGCCGAAAGAGAAAGAATGAGAAACAGAGGTCACATAATAGAAACAGTCTATATGCTCAACATAGACAGGGTAACCAGGTTTGAGCTCAGGTCGCAGAGGGATACTTAAAGAACATCCATTCACGTTGGTGTTCGATTTCTCTAGCTCTACCACAGAGGCAAAGAAAGCACTCCGCGCTGTGTTGAAGAAAGTGGTGTCCATTTCTAAGGGCTTCCAACCATACTTCGCGACTAGCCTGTAGTCCACATAAGTACCCTTCACCCCCCACGTACCTTCCATCCCTAAGCCCGCTGTATTTCTGAACATACCACCTTTCGTGATCGCATACGTGTATTCAGGCTCCTGATGCTCGAAAGAAATGTCGAGGATGTCTTCTCTCTTAATGCGGTAGACTCGGCTTGAACTCGTATCCATGTTGTAGAAAGGAGGCTTGAAAACCAAGTCTCCGTCCACGTCTTGATAGAACTCGTAGCCCACTTTCTCAGCCACTGTATCTGCAATGGACTGTTTAGTCTCAAACTGACTAGAGAAAAGCTCGACATTTCCAAGCGCACCTATATCGGTGATGAAAGCCTTGAGCTCTGTAGAGAGCATCCCCAAACCGCCTTTACCTGTATCGTCTAGCTCCACCGCGAAGAGAAGGTCTGCGGCTCTTAAGAGTCTAGCTTTATCATCACTCTCGAAAAGGCCGAGTGCCTGAGCCACACCTAACTCCCCACCCTTCGTTACTTTCCCGTTGTAATGGATATTGTGCTGACCCTTGATGATCTTTCTTAAGTCAGATCCTTTCCTCTTTCCCCTAGAGGGATCGCCTATGAAAGCCGTCTGTAAGCTAGAGAACATACTCCCCGAAGCTCCATACATTCTTAGACCATAAAGCCCCTGTGAGAAACGGTTCTCCCAATAGCGGAGCGTCTGAGAAAAGAGACTTCTACCACCCGCGTTCTTGCTCTTTTGATTGCTCGATTTACTGAACACCCACTCAGCATCCCCTGCTGAACCCCCTGAGTCTCTGTAAAGGTCATAGATAATCTGATGTGGTGTCATGTTCGTGTAGACGTGTCCGTCGAGCCTCATCGAACCTCTAGACTCAGCAGGTGTTGAGGCGAGGTATGCAGCGTTAGTGTTGATCTTTTGGTTTTGCCAAAAGTGAAGTAACCCATTACAGCTAAGACTTGCAGAATAGAAGCCTCCGCTGAAGTTGTAAGAAACACTAGTCACTACGCCGTGAAAGACAGGATAATAGGGGCGCATCCCCACCTTAGAAAGATCATATTCTTCACCGCTTGAAGCGTTGGCATAGGTGTCGCCTTTAGGACTCAAGCCCTCTACCTCAAAGAAGCCTCTATAATAGACGTTGACCTCCACACCTGTAGAGAAAAGAAACTCACCATCCTTAAAGATTGAGTCCCCGTAGTGAGAAGGGATGGACATCTCAATACTTGAAGAGGAATCCCCTGATGAGACTCCTGCGTTCACAGAAACGGAGGTGATAAAAGCCTGAAAGTCGATCTTATTCTTACACTCTAAACAGCCCGCGATTGTCGTGTCTCCATTCAAGAGCACGATGCAGTCAGGAGTCCAAGAAATGATCTTTCTGTGCTTATTGAGAATATCCTGCGACCAATTACCCGCTGAAGGTCTGCCGTCTAAGATGTTATCTGCCATATTATCCATCCCCTCTTTAATCGGAAGAGTTGAGGTTTCTTAATCTTTGAACCACCTGAGTGCCGAAAGGATCATTGAACTTATGGTTATAAACTACGAAAGAAAGGTCGAAAGAAACACCACCATTCTGCCTCGTTTCTTCGAGGGTATAGCTCATACTCTCAATGCGCCCTTCCCATGTCTGACCGTCGTAGTGGATCGCCTGCCTACCTATCGCATGATAGGCTCTAGATCGACCTATCCTATCCGCGATGGCTGAGTTATTTCTGTAGAGAGAAAAGATCGCCATTAAGTGACGGAAAGAAGCACTGTCTTTTCTCGCTGTATGAGTTAAGCCGTTCGGACCTTTAGTGGAGGTGTTGCCTGCTACGAACGCGCCTATAGAGCATGAAATACTGATCGTAGGTAGCTCTTGACCCCACCTCTGAAAAACAAACCCATATCTCGTCTGATCCTGATAACTCTGAATAGAGTTGTAGGACACCTCAAAGCTTGAAGGGTTGATCATAAAAACAATAGGAGGGAGGGTATCTAACGCCCTGTGTTGAACAGCAAAGTCAATCAAGCCCTCTCTGTCTGTGTAAGCGGGCGCGATGGCCTCTATCGTCTCACTGAGCTTAGACCTCGCCTGTACTTTAGAGCTAGGATTGATGGGAGGGCCTGCTAGAGAAGAGAGGCGCGGTGAGAAAGCATTAGTCCCCCCTAAGTCTTGCCTACTTCTCGGCAAGAAAGAGGCTCTCGGATTAAGGGGGCTAGAGAAAGGGCGAGCTTGGGAGAAAGTAGCTTTTCTCGTGACGTAATCACTCTTCGTAGGTGGAGGCACAGCCTCTAAAATAAAAGGGGAGTACTGTCTAAGATTCCTATTACTTAAATCTACAGGGTAATGGTTTGGACTATCTTCAGGAAAGAGTATCAAGTCTTCTCCCATAGGTAGATCCACATAAGGGACTGTGCTTGTTGTACCTCTCATCTGAACCAACCTCCCTGAGTCCTCACACCGTGTACTTCTCTTTCTACCTGAAAGACCATATTGAGCTTGAACGTGAAGGGTGATTCAGCCGTCTCAGAAACAGAGAAACTCTGAAACCATCCGTACCACTGACCTCCGTCAAAGTTCATCTGTATACGCCCCTGTAGAGCAATATAGCCTCTAGCGTCATAGATCGAACCGTTGTTGTGAAAGAGCGCGAGCATATCTAGGTATTTATCATAGGCGAGTGTCTCTCTCCTGTTGCCTCCAAGATCAATGCCGTAGGTGTGGTTCTGACTCGGTGTGTTAGGTCTTTTAGCTTGGAGAGAGGTCACTGATCCTGTGGTGTTAGAAAGACCCGAGAAGAGACGTATGAAGCCTCCTGTGCTCATATCAAGAGTAATGGTGTAGGGTTCATCTCCCCAATAGTATTCAACCCACCCTCCGATGGTTGGAGTTCGACTTACTTTCTTTTGATAAGAGAAAGCGAGCTGAGTGGGGTTGGTGTGACATACGAGCTTAATCCCATCGGGGAGCATCGAGTCTTTCCCATTAGGGTGTATGATGTCGAAATAGACAGGTCGCTTATTGAGCGCGGGATTAGCTTCGTCGAGGTGGGAGTTGAAGTAGGGTTTAATAACAGACATGGATCACCTCTTTCTTAGCCCATCAACATACCCTGAGACTGATTAGCTCTCTTAAGGGTGTCTAGCATTGCGGCGGGGTTATTTCCGTTGATGTTATAGTTGTTGATGATAGTAGACCCTCCCATGCCTCCACGACCCGCGTTAGGGGCGTTAGGGTTGAAGAAAGCAACGGAGTCATCGCTTCGACCTTCCATTAAGTATCCATTATGGAAGAGCATGGGCTTTGTCATCCCTGAAGCGGAAACGGCATCTTCACCGTAGTACATTCTGAACTTCTGTCTTAAGTTATATAGTTCAGTCTGTCTGTCAGGATCTTCGGCCTCTCCATACGCTTTATCTAACGCCCGTATTGCTGACTGTCTTTGACCATAGTTGGATAGATCTATGTTGGATAGATCCATACCTAAACCACTCTGAGCCCGCATTTGGCTCTGTAATTGATCTCTATCTCTTTTCTCTAAAGCTTCAGCAACAGCATCCTTGTGCATTTCTTTTAATCTTTTACTCTTAGCTGCTGTCTCAGCTTGTATGTCTGCCGCTTCTTCAGCGGCTTCTTTTCTTTCTTGGGGAGTCAAAGATTGATCTTTTGCGAACTCTTGCATCTCTCTCAAGCGGGATTTAGAATCAGAAAGATACTCTTTCAGTTCGTGTCTTTCTTTATGGCGAGCTTTATCTTCGTCAGTCGCCCTCGCAAGAGCACTTTCATGACTCTCGGTTCTGTAACCCCCCATATGCACAGTATTTTCCATTGCACTTAGATGAGGAAGATGTCGAAGTCCTGACTCTCTAAATCTCGCTTTCTGCTCAGAAGAAAGAGCTTTATATTGTCGAGAATCGACTTCTTGTTTAGTGAAAAGAGTAAAGTCTGCCTGATCTTCTCGGACACCGTAACCACTTAAGCCTGAAAATTGATAGCCCCGCCTACCTATCCTTCTCTTATACCCATCTTCATGAGCTATACTTACACTCTCTCCTGTGTGAGCTATGCCATAATCTCTCTTAAGCTTAACGATCCTATCTCTTTTGCTCTTTTCAAGTTGCCCCGTCTCAAGTTTCTCTAGGTCTTCCTTAGAGAAACCTTGACCCTCAAGGATAGACAAGAACATTTCCTCTGCCCCTTTAGATTTAACAAAGCCCGCAAGAGTTTCTTTATCAGCACCTCCCGACGTGATTCTGTGCATCGCGGCCCCTCTAGACCTCTTCTCATTTTGTTTCCTATCCCCCCCTTGAACAGATTTGTCATACTCAGAATAAAGACTCGCCTGCTCGTTTAACATCTCAATATCAAGCTCCTGACCCCTAAAACGCTTCTCCGCGTTGGCGATTAATCTATCTTCTTCTTCTTGAGCGGCTTTTCTTCCCTCTACTGACTTTATCTTAGAGATTTCTAGCTTTCTTTTCCCTGCTCGCTCTCTCTCCGCCTTTCTTTCTTCTCTTAACTCTTTGGACTTTAGTCGCGCTTGTTCTTTTTTCTCCTTAGCAATCCTCATAGACTCTTGTCGCTTCCCATCATCTTTAACGAGAAAAGATGAAATGGCGAGCACAGGACCTAAAATACTCTGAAGTATGCCTCCCAAGAAGTTATTGATCTTATCTGCGGAAGTCATCGTAGAGTCCACAACCTCTTGAAGAAGATCTAATTGAGTTAGCGTATTAATATTCTGAGCGTCTAACTCCGCGCCCTGAGCATGGATGTAGTCTTGGATATTGTCTACCTGTCTCCCTTGCTTATCGACGATTTTGCCATTCTGAACTAAAAGCTTATCGGAAAGACCTGCTTTCTCTAACTCAGCTTTGGCTTTAGCTTCGTCTATTCTCCCGTCTGCTCCGCGAGTGTTGGCTTTAATGTCTTCCAATACTCTGAAGTCATCCCTCATTGCCATATCGAGCATCCTCATCTGCTCTAGCTCATCGAGGCTCTTTCCTGTCATCTGAGAGATCTTCTCCATCTCAATAGCAGTCACATCTCTAAAGCCTTTACCGCCTGTGACATTGTAGAGTTGCTTAAACTGAGCCGAGAGCGCACCTGACATATCTAAATCACCGAGCGCAAGTGCTTGGTTACTTAGGCCACCCTTCCCCGCTCTTGCTAGTCTTACTGCTTGCATGAGCTTTCTAGCTGCTCCCTGACCCTCTGTGCCTCCTTTTCGGCGGAGTTCCCCCATCTTTCTTTCTAACTCCGCGTCACTCATTTTGGAGAAATCGCTGTCCCTATCAACTCCTATTTCTGACATAAGCTTTCGAGTTTTACGGCTTTTGAAGAGTTCAAAGAAATCTTTCTTAGTTTGCTCTGCTGTCCTCTTGAAAGCACCCTTCATGCCCCCCGTGAGAATGATCCTCTTAAACCTTTCCTGTATACCCTCGCCTTTGAAACCGCCTGCCAAGCCTTTGGTGAAAGCTTGAGCCGCTTCAGGCCCTAAGACTTTAGAAAGATTGACGAAAAGGTTAGCCGCTTCGCCTATCCTTATATTCATTGACCCGATGCCCTGAGACAAGTCCTGTACGACTCCGAAAAAGTCTTTTGTGTTAAGAATAGATTGCTTAGAAAGGTCACGGATGCGCCCGAACTCTTGCGACATCCTTTCTAGGTAAGCTCCATTTTTAACTGAAATACCAAGTTCCTTTCTGAACTCTCCTGAGAAGCTGACTAAAGTTCCGAAATCGACACCGAGAGCCTTAGCAGAGGCTTGGAACTCAATAGTCATCTCTTTCATTTTACTGATACTTCTCTGAAGACTTAAACCTTCGTCTTGAAGAGATCCAAAGTTAATCCCCACTTCATTGAAAGTATATGCGAGCTGTCGAGCTTCTTCTAAGCTAACGCCAAGAGTATCCGCAAAACCAGCATCAGAAAGACCCTTTCGGATCGTACTTACAGCGTCACTGACATTAGTCATCCCATCGGCGAGCAAGTCAGTTGCGCCATAAGAGCTTATCAACTCTTTGTGGATGCCTTTTACGTTCTCCTCAAGTGCTTGGAATATCTTAAAAATAGCAAAGATTCCCGCCAACGTACCGACTGCTACCGTAAGACCCGCAGCCGCCTTAGAAAGACCCTTTCCCATTCTGAACATAGAGGTCAAACCTGAAGCATCCGTCTGACCTTTTGCTTGACCTTTTGCTTGAAGAACTGCCCCTAAGTTACCTAGCCCCTTTTGTGACTTTGTAAGGAACTTCTTAGCTGAACCAAAAGTGCTATCTAAGTTCCCCGAAAGAGCCTCTCCAAAAGTGTCTGCAACACTACCTAAACTGTCTTCTAAATACTCTGCTACAGCGTCCATGTCTGTCATGGCAGACTTGCTGAAAGGATTTACTTTAGGATCAAAGAAAGTGCCTTCCATATTACGAGAAAGACGCTCCTGAGCTTTCTCGAACTTCTTTAAGTCTTTCAATGCTCTTTGAGCAGCCTTATGCTCTTCTTTCTCTAGCTCTTGTAGATTTCTTAGCTCTCTCTGAAGTCTCTGATCCGCGTGGTTGAGCTGTCGTTTCGTACCCTTTTCTTCTATTCTATTTCTTTCCTCAACCAATCGGACAATTTGTACGTATTGAGCAGAAACAGAATCAGCAACAACTTTGAGGTTGCGACCTAGACCTACTGCATTTTTTTCTGCGGCCCTCTTAAGGCCAGAAGAAATACGCTCAATCTGATCATTGAGGGCTTGAGCACCTTTCAGGTCATCTGAGAAGAGACTCCCTGAAGTCTTAGCCATTTTTTCTAAGTCTTTTAATGTTTTAGGCAGAGTTTTCTGTAACTCTACAAAGCCTTCCATCGAGCCCATAAATCACCTCAATCTAACTTGGGAGTTCTATTAGAAATCTGATCCATCAGAGACGTTTTCTGAGGGACGCTAGAAACAAGATTACCCTCCTCATCAACAGAGACATTAGGGCTGACCTCACGCGCTGTAATATAACGCTCTTTAACGTGTTCAAACTTTTCTGCGTGTTCATCATAGCTCCTGTATGTCTTAGTCTTACTCGCTATTCGAGAGACTTCTTCATCTGTAAGACCCATAATAGGATTAGAGATAGATGAGTTATTCCTGAGCGTCGAGATGTCCTCCATCCTCTTAATATTTCTTTCCCTAGCCTCCGCTACTCTCCTCTTCTCATCCTCAATCTTCTTATACATCGAGTCCTTATATTCACGTACAATCCTATCATGCTCATCTTCCTCTCCTGAAACCCATCTCTTCATCTCTTCTTTCAAGTCTTCAAAGGAGTCTTTCTTCTTTCTCTCTTGCCTAAGAGAAACAGGGTCGATCTTCCCTTCCCTAGCCTGTTTCATCAGGTTCTCTCTGTACTCTTCTGTCCTCTTATCCTCATTCTCCCAGTTTCCTCTGATCTCTTTCGCACCCTTAGAGTTCATGGCTGAGGTTACTAAGAGTGCTTGCTCCCACTCAGTACGGACTTTCTTTCTTTCGTCCTCCATCTGATTCCATATAATCCAATTGAGCTGAACACTGTTCAATTCTTTCTCTGAGGGCGCGGAGAAAACTGACTTGGCTTTCCAAGACATCCACAAAGAACGTGACTCACTCTCATAAGAATAAGCCTCTAAATACTCATAGGCTCTTTGGCTCTCCGCTATAAGAGAGTTGAGTGTGATTAAAAGCCTACGGTGAACAGGTATGGAAAGCTCGGACACTTCCTCTAGTATGGAGTAAACCGAGTAACCCATATCGTCAAACACCCGACCATTAATCGAATGTATACACCTAGAAAGAAGCGCGGTTTCTCTTTCCTGAGAGACATAGGGTGAGTAATCAAATGCCCAATCTATGTCTCTAGGGTCAGGGTTTCTTAACTTAATGTGAAGGTTGCTTGGCCTTGATGTGAAAGACCTATACAGAACACCCTCAGAAATGAGAGCGCGCACCTCGGCATAGTAATCCCTCATCCCTCATTTGTCCATGTCCTGTAGAGCCTCAGAGTACTCTGAAACCTTCTTGGTCATGCCTTTAGCAAGCTCGTCGGACTCTTCGATGTTCTGAGCTTGATTGATCTCTGCGATCCTAGCCTCTAAGACTTTCTTCTCTTCCTCAAGGTCTTTCCTCTGAGGGACAAGCTTAGAAACAGCATCCTCAGCCTCGCTCGTAAGGTCAGTGAGTTGAGTGAAAAGCTCATTGGCGACAGAGCGAGAGAGGTCATCAAGGATGTCAGAAACAGCTTCGATCTTCTTAACCTTGACAGGAGTTCCATCGGCGAGGAGATCCCCTGTCTCGATGTACTCCTGATCAAGATTAAGATCTCCAACACGAATAATCGCTCGGCTCAGAGCCTCTTTCCTAAAGAGGTCGAGGTATTCCATCGTAGTGGTGTCCTCATCCTCTCTTAAGAGAGCTAGGGACTTTTGGATCTCTGCATCTTCTCTCGCCGTGAGGGTTCTAAGAGTCAGAGAAAGACCAAAAACTTCGATGTCTTTGCGGAGACTACCAATCTCCGCAAGAGGCTCGAAAGCCTTCTTGAGTTGCGACAAATTCATGATGTAAATCCTATCCGTTTATTTGATGAGAGGGTACGGCTACCCCCTGTTATACCAAGCTAATCTTAGTTTACGGGAAAGACACCGCCCTGATTACCTTGACCGACATTCTCAGAAGAAATCCTATCAACACCTGACTGAGCAGTACCTCCTGAAGCGAGTGTATTGTGTCTAATGGTAGACACCTGACCGAGAGTCGGATCATTACCGCTAGGCAAGAACTCTCCGTAAGTAGAGAAGAGGTCATGTACGTCTTGAGCTGCTGCGGAAATACTCTGAGTCATGAGAGAAGAGTCAGCAGAAGGGTTCGCGCCTGAAATAGAGGTCATCCAACAAGCCTCGAAATAAGTGATGATAGCCTTATGGCTTTGATCTGCGCCGTAAGCGTTCTCTGCGTTAGCTCCTGTGACATTCTGACCGCTGAAGTCAATGTCTCGGATGCCTTTCTGATGGTCTTCATTGGTTTGACCTGCCTCAACGTCAGCGATGGTTGAGAATACCAACTGTTGCTCGATGTCGAAAGGCCACCTGTGGTGCTGAAGAGTACGAACTGGTCCGTCCACACCGCCCGCAAAACCGAAGGCTTGGTGTCCATTAGAAAGATATAAGAGTGTGCGCTCGATAGAAACGTCAACGGGATCGGAGACACCAGGCACACGCTCGGCGACCTGATCACCGAAACCGATACCACGAATGTCCTCTACGCCCCTGTTGAAGTCTGCACTCATGCTTGAACAAACACCGAGTTGATAAAGAAGGGAGTTGTTAGCAACTCCGGGTCGATATACAGGGCTAAGAAGTCTTACTTTCTGAGAAATCGCAGCCCTAGTGTTTGGACTAGCGTTGTAGTCGTAAATATGACTTGAGCCTTGAGCTCCGTTTGCGGGCTTTGAGTCAGTGTTCGCCATGACGCATCTCCTCTTTCTTAATATTGTCCACTCATACTGAGTCGGTTGATAAATGTTCTATCAATAAGCCTTACATAGAATAACTATCGCACAGGAGAAAAAAGCATGAGAGAGCAGTTAAAAGATCTACAAGAAAGAGTAGAACAATTAGAAAAGAAAGCCTTTGATTCTTATGGGAAATCCTACGGAGGCTACTCCACCCACTCCCTGCCGACAAGAAACGCGGAAAAGATGGGCGAAAGCAAGCCTAAGAAGAAGAGGAAAGAGAACCCTAAGTCCATTGACAGGTACGTCAAAGAATACGCAGAGCAGAAAGACTACGGCTCCGCAGAAGACATCCCTAAGAATGAGAAAGGAAAAGCCTACGCGATTGCTTGGTCTAGGTACTGCTCAAAGCGTCCAAACTCTCCGCGCTGTCAGAAAGAAAAAGGCACTTACTTCCCCAACCGCCCTAACATCGCTAAGGGCATCGAAAAGAGCATGGCTGAGAAGAGAAAGAAACGTCAAAAGAAGGCGATGGCAGAGAGAGTTGCGTACCTCTACGAGACATCAAAAGACCTTTAAGACTACTTGTTTTACAATCTCAGTCATCTCCTCATCACTCATATCTTTCCAATCAACATGGATGACCTGAGTATCGGGTCTGAGCCGATAAGGGATATTCTCAATCTCCCTCTTCAAGTTCTCAAGGTAAGTCAAGCTCAGACCTGACTCATAGCTCCTATCTCTCTTGTGTACTCTTTCTAGCGCGACTTGAGGAGTAGTGTTAAGAAAGATGCAAGCCGATAAGGTTGGGATCTTCGGCTCAAGTATCTCATAGTGAGATACATAGCATTCATGTTCTCTTGCTGACATGATGCCGTCTTGATGGAGCATATCTGCGAAAGGTATGTCCCCATACAGAGAGCGGTCAAGAATAAGATCCTCACCCTCTGTGTGGTCTTGGTATCTCCTGTAGAGAAAGTAAGACTGAAGAGTATAAGCCCATCGCTTAGGGTCTTCATAGAAGAGGGGGAGAAAAGGGTTGTCTTCAACACTCTCATATTTTGGAGTATAGTGAGTGATTTCTGCGAACTTCTTAACGAAGGTAGACTTCCCGACTCCGATTAGACCCTCAACAGCGATGTGCATTTCGCGCTCCCATTCTCAAGTGTATACATGAGAATGGTTTACCGAATGAAGACTTAACTTTGAACAGTAATGTCAGATAACACAGACCCGTCGTTTGACGTGATGGTTTTAACTGATAAAGTACATCCTTTAGAAAGAACAAAGTCTACACCGCCAAGAGAAAACTCGACACGACTTTCTTCGGTCTTCTCTTTGTCTGAAAGAACCTCTTCAAGCGTAGGATTCGGGATAACCTCAATCCCGAGAAAGTCATCAACCTCTTTCTGTTCTTCAGAGCTTAAGACAGGAGTTGGGTTGACGTATGAGAGGATCTCTTTCCTGTAACGGTCAGGAAGACGAACACCCCACGCTTTAATGCAGAGTTTAGCAAGCTCAGAGTATTTAGTAACGGTGTGTCGAGCGCAAACTTCTTTCACCCACTTGTATCTAGAAAGCTGAGTGGATACCTGCATCTCTCTTGAAAGTCCCCTCCCCCTCTGAGAAAGAGAAAGTTTCAGAGCAGAGATCGCCCTTCTCACATCGAAGATCTTAACCGAGTTAAACCTTTCATTCTTGATGAGGATCTCGAAAGCACGTTGTGAAGACTCTTCAACGTCACCGTCAAGACCAAAGACTTGGTAAGGGTTCTCTAGGATCTCTTGAAGAACCTCAGTCTGAGTTTTGTTTAGCCCTAATGGGGTAGCACCATTGACTGCCATGCAGTTTTCTCCTTTGCGGTACTGTGTTAATAAGAACACATCCCCATATATGATCTCGCATGAACCTACTTCAGAATAGTGAGGATTTTTATGATCGAAAGCATACTCGCACAAAACCCTAAAATTCTTTATGGCGCACTTGCTCTATACGCTATCTCCATAGGAAGTCAGCTCTACACTAATCATAAAATGACCCAAGTTCAGAACAGGATCACTGAACAAATAGAGGGAAAGTTAGACGCGAAAGCTCAAGAACTTCAGAGTAAAATAAAAGAGATCGGAACTGCTCAAGCTAAAATGGTGAGCAAAGAAGAGCTAGAAAGAAAAACTGAAGAAGCCCTCAGTCAGCTCTCTGAGGAAACAAGAGATCGACTAGATAAATACAAGAGAGACACTCAAGCAGAGGTGACAAGTGTTTCGACAAGAGTAAGAAACATCCGAGCAAATTTGAGAAAAGGGCGCGCTCAAGTAGGTCAGGAAGTTAAAGTAGCAACACCCGCGCCTAAAGAGTGGTCAGGAATTAAAAGTAAAGACGTTGCTTGGTGTAAGCAAAACCCCTCTAAGTGCGATCCCTTCCCTATTCGGTGGGAGTACCCACTTGTCGGCAAGCCTGTCGTTTCTTTTCTTTCAGACAATGTATACAGAGGGCAGTTCAATCTAAACCTAGATTTAGGACTCAAGGTAACTACTGTAGGACTCAGAGACAGAAAGGGAGTTGTCGAGAACCAAGCTGTCTTCTTTGATGTAGGGTACAGAGACTTGGAGACAGGTCAGTTTAAGACTCTTCAACACTTTGAGATAAAAGAAGGAGACGGGAAAGAAACAGACGTTCTCTTCCACAGACCTGCGATCAATCCTTTCTTATTCAACGACAAGCTGAGTCGATATGACTTCTCACTCTTATTAGGAGCTTCTTTCGCGCCTACTTTCGAGAGCGGATCGAGTCTTTCTTTCCGAACAGGAATGAGTATAGGCGGAGGCATTGTCAACTTCAAAGATGGACAAATAAGATTAGGCGCGAATGTAGTTCTTTCTAAGGAAATCTTGGGGGCAGGGTTGTTTTCTACCTACCACCCGAAGATTCTCGGAAAGCACTTCAATCTCGCGCCTATGCTCGGAGTCTTGTATGACTCTAATCTTAACCCGTCTCTACAAGTCGGGTTGAGCTATCAGCTATACTGATTAGCGACGTGAAGCTCGGAGAGCGTTAAGAGCCTGAGCTTGGAGACGTGATTGTCTCTTAGTAACAGCCGTCTCAATGTCAGCCATGCGCTCCGCGAAGTTCATGAAACGCTCATGGAGGTTCAAACCACCGACCATGCCACGAATGGTCGAAATGGGCTCACCGCGCTTGAGGTTAGGACCTGTGAGAGTGAACTTGATGTTTTGAGGAGTCTGCTTAAGAGTGAGCGTGTAGTCACCTGTGCCTGACACGATAATGTTGTTGCTCTGTCGCGTCCAACGCTCATTGAACAAGCCATAGTTGCTAAGAAGATCATGGACGAGGTTAAACTCAGTAGTAAGCTCTGCCTGCTCCATACCCATCTCTTCAGTACCTGCATCCTCATGGAGTGGCCCTGTTTCTCTCACAGAACGAAGCCCAAGATCTTCTGCTTTATCTGCAAGGATAACTTTAACAGCATCGTACTTGTAGATTTCTTGAGTGCGACTGGAGAACCCTATGAGATAGTAAGCCTTTGGGTTAACGTAGATTTTGAGCTGACGGTGCTTGAGATCAACAACTGGGTTATCGTCGTCAAAAGTAACCTTTGCATTCTTAAAGCCGAGCATACGAGCAGAACGAGCAAGATCCTGTGCGTTCCTGTTCATCTCAGCAAGAGACATTGGACCAGTCTTTCTGTGTCTCATCTTTGTTCGGGGAGGGATCTCAAAAGATTGGCGTTCAAGGCGGGCGATCCTGATCTCAAGATCAGAAAGAATTTCTGAGGCTGTTCTTCTCATCATAGACTCCTATAGTCTCAATCGAGGTGTGTTAGAAAACGTCACCTATAAAAGTAGTATAAAGAGAGTAAAAACTCTCTCAGGAAGGGTTCTTATTCTGAGGCTCTTTCTCGATTGCCTTGATGAGAACGGTATCGCCCTCAAAAATAACTTGGAAATGCCCCTCGAATTGAAATTTGTGATTCTTAAGATCGCTCAAGATCACCTTCTTATAGACCTCTCCATCCTCTAGTCGAAAATCCACCCACTTTTCTTTCTTCATATTTTGCACTTTCATTTCAAATGTATGCAATATCCTTTATCAGAAAAAAGAGTGGTGCAAGGACTTTCAAAAGAAGTTAGGGAGTTTCTTAGCTCTTTCGTTAATCATCCTCACTGTGTCGAAAGCATCACTAATATCTTTCTGATATCCTTCGATCTTTCTGAGGGTCAACTCTAGCTCATGACCTAAGCCTCGACCATGATTAGAAAGATGAGACATACTCCCTAAAAGCTCGCTCATCTCGTTACTGAAGTTAGCTTTTACCACAGGGTGATCTTCAAGCTCAGAAACAATCGTGTAGAGCATATCTACATTCTGCTCAAACTCGCCCCTAAGATCAGAGAGGATCAGCTCTTCTTTCGACCCCGCTATGCGAGATGCTTTCTTAAGCATCTTCCTAATCTCATTCTTAGAATAAGATCCGCGAAGTCTGTTGGTGTTCTTGTACAACAGATGCCTAAGTCTCTTAGCTTCATCTTCGGTGAGCGCAGAAAGATTTCTCTTTGCCTTACGGATGATCATGTAATCATCTCTAGAAAGATACCTTCCATTAGAAGCTAAGTCTGAAAGCATATCTGACTGAGGAGAGGTGTTCTCAGCGATAATGTCTTTCACAACTGAGAGTTGCTTCGGGGAAAGAGATCGACCCCCATCAAGAACAGCCTTAAGCTTCCCTAAAAAGTTATCACTAGGTCTGTAAGAAAGGGCCTCTTCGACTAACTGCTTTTGCGTGTCGAAGCGAGACACTACATTTCGGACTGCTTGGATTTGATTGTCTGTAAGCTCAACACCAATATCAAACTTTTCTCTAATGTCTTTTAAGAAAGAGTTGTCAGGCGCATGAGATAGAGCTTCATTTAGAAGATCGTCTATCTCTGAGTCAGGGTTGGCTATCCTGTCTTCGATCTCGAATAAGATAGCCTCCGCACCACCACCTAAAGGATCTCCGTCTTTTAGCTCCTCAAGGATCTCACCAAAGAACGTATTGTCAGGGTCAAGGGCGAGAACTGCTTCTACGCGAGCAATCGCGCCATGATCTACAAGGTGGTTATAAAGGCGCATACGAACTTCAGCTACGCCCATTTCCGCATCAGAATATCCTGTAGAAGACTCAACAGTAACAACAGTCTGCTGACCTCTATTCTTCAAAGTTACGAAGTAATCATCGAGAAACACCTCTTTGTTTCTCTTAAGACCTAGCTTCTCTCGAATCTGCTTGGCGGGCAGATAAACTCTGAAAGTAGTGTCGATGTTATACTTTCTTTCTTCTTGTTCTCTTCTCATAGTAGCTCTCTTTTCCGTTTTACATAGAAAAGGCCACATAAAAGATTAAGCGAAGTCTTCTACTAGTTCTTTAACCGCTCTGAGGAGGTTGCTCTAAGGGCTACCGTATCAAATACGCTTAAGAACTAACATTAATAAGGAAAGTAAGGGATGCCGAAGCTCGCCCTGATTTTATCCACACAATCTTGAATAAAGTCATGGTTAGTGCAGTCGATTGTGCCTATGTTACTCGACCACCTATCCCAGATAGACCTCTCTGCGGAGTGGGCATCTGAGGTGTAGAAATCGTAGAGATCTCCTAGATTGATGTAGTATAAAGTCTGACCCCCCACTTCGATCTCTTTCCAATTAAATTGGATAAAATCATCAAAACCCATGCCCTTTAGCTTTCTAGTATCGTCGCTTGGGAGCTTAGTGACGAGAAATGTTCGGTCATGAGAGAGTTCAACAAATTTTCGTGATGAACTTGCAACTCTGACATTGAGATCTTCAAGGTGAGCCACGCGCATCTCAAGGTCGTTAAGTATTTCTGAGGCTGTTCTTCTCATAATAAATGTCCTTATCAAGTAAAGGTGTAAAATGGCTTTAGACGCACTAGATGAGCATCATAAAAGATTAAGTGAAATCTTCTACTAGATCTTTAACCGCTCTCCTGTACTTAGCGCGGTCATGCTTCTTAAGAGTTTTGAACCACTCAGATACCATGATTACCATGATGTCTTCTTCTTCAATTCTTGGAGGCAGATCCCCGATAACTTTCTTAACCGCCATATCAAAGTCATTACCGTAGTCTTCCATGAGGAGTTGAACTGCATGGCAGGAGTCGTTAATACGAGGGTCATATTCGATATCTGCGAGAGAGTGTCCTTCATATCCTGAGCCGTAATCAAAGCTACTGTGAGAGCCTACGTCAGCGTCGTCGCTGTCGATCTGTAGAATGTGGATAAGTTCATGCTCTAAAACTGCTCTAAGAGTTCTTCGACCACTCGCCAAGTTAAAATCTTGGGCGAGGTTAATCCGAATGCTTCTATCTCTTTTAGAGGTTTGAGCTAAAAAGTTCCCTGAGCTACGAACGAAGAGGAGTCTAATCCCCTCAACTTCTTTCTCAGTCTCTTGAAGCTCTTTTGAAAGGATCTTAAACGGAACGACTTTATCCCAATCCTCTCTAGCTAGTTTCTTAAACTTGCTCCAACCAAGCTTATACTTTCTCAGCCCTGATTCTCCGTATACATCTCCCCTCTTTAGGAGCTTAGAGAGGTGATGTATGGCAGGGAGCATATAACCAAAAGCCCACTCAATCTCGTCCCTAAACTCCTCTACCATCTTGGTTAAGAGCTTTGCCGAGTGCTTCTCAATTTCTGCGTAGTCCTTTGAAGAGATTGCGCGATCTATCGCACCCATGCGAGGGAACTGTGTAGGGTCACGATACATCCCTAAGCCTGTGTCATCTATTTTACGTCGAAAGAGTTCTTGTGAAAGCTCTCTTGACTTAGCTAAGACTTGGCTCACTTCGTCGTACACTGCATCAGCAACGACTTGATTAGGCTTTCTTCTAGAAGCATATCGAAACATCTCTTTTATCCTTTCTGTTACAGAAAAGATAAATGATAAAAACTCTATCAGTCCTCGTCGTACTCTTGCTGTGCTAAGACTAACATACCCTTACTCACCGCATGAAAAGGGTCGGAGGCATGACGCACTTCTGAGATCTCAATCGGGAATCTCTTCTTCTTAGTCTCGAAGACTTCCTCGAAGAACTCCATGAAACCACCCGCTAGACTCGTCCCACCACCCACTACGATTGGGATGGGCTTATTCAGAGTGAGATGACCGCCTTTCATCACAAACTGCTGTGCGATGTTATCAAGGGCGTACTCGATGAGTGCCTTGTAGTAGAAAGAAATAGCCTCTTCTTCTCGATTCTTAGGGTCGTTTAAGTCGATCCCTTTCTCCTTGACCGCGCACATCTTAGAAGCAGTTCCGCCCACTGAGCGAGCTGCGCCTTGATCAATCCAATCACCTCCGCGAGCCACCGAGAAAGAAAGACCCTCAATAGTATTGATCGCGAGCGCGATGTTCGTCATCCCCGAACCGAAAGAAATGCCGATCCCTGAGAACCCCTCTTTGGCTGTTTCAGAAAATACAATCGCCATCGCCTCATTTGCAGGATGAGCGGTGTATCCACACTCTTGAACGATGCGCGTAAAAACACCCTTATGGTAAACCACATCCATCTGCACGTCTACGGGAGCCGCGGGGATTGAGAAATAGCAATGTTCACCCTCATGAGAAGGCTCGCCGAGCACGTCCTTGACCATATGTCCAAGTACAGTAAGAGAGTCAATCTCATCAGGAGAAACAAGACCCGCCTTGAGAGGTCTGCGACCCTCGCGCCCAAACATATTGGCTACTTCCATAGCCTCGTCGCCAAGCACGAGAAGATGATCGTCAGACTCGATGTATGAAACAGAGCCGAGCTTGAGCATTTTCTTAGCTGTAGCGGGAAGATCAATGAAAAGATCGCGCATACGGCGGATCTTGATTTCTTTCTTAGCACCAACTCTTGAGGATACGAGGTTCATTGTGCCAATATCTAATCCAACACCTTTACTCATGGTGGAGATACCTTTCTGTATATGTGGAGCGGTTGTGGGTTATACCCACTATTTCTGAGCTTTTCTCATCGCCTTTAGAGTCGCCATCGCGTCTGATAGAGATGTGTCTTCACCGCTCGTTTCGTTTACTGTAGATGCAGAGGATGACTTCACGTCATCAGAGAGAATCTTAGAAGGAATGAAAGTCATCTCTTCTGCCTGCTGTACTTGCTGATTATGGGTGGTCTGCGCTGAAGAAGATTGCTGTACTACTACCTGTTGCTGAGGTAGTTGACTTGCCACCGCTTGAGCGATCATTTCAGGAGAAAGAACGCCACTCAACTTCTCTAAGAGCTTACCCGCAAGATCATCAAGATCAACTTGGTTATCATGATGATGAACTTCTGTCTTGTGTACTACTTGTGGCTGAGGTGGAGTGTGAGGCACTTTAGGTACACCTACCCTCGCCACTAAACCTTTACTCTTAGACTCCCTTACTACAGGGAGTTTAGGGTGAGAAGAAAGAACACCTGTATTCACGAGAGTTTTGATCTCTCTATTCGTTTCGTAGAGCCTTTTTGGACACTCAAAAGAATCTCCTTTCTTCATCTTAATCTTAAGGGAAGGAATAGAGATATGATCTACCTGACATTTAACTACGTATATCATCTCGTTAACGACCCTTCTTTCATCTTGAACTCTATGAGTCTCTGCACTTCACTCATGGCTCTTCTTATACCTTTCTCAATCCCTTTCTCAAGCCATGTACCTTTCGCAATACCTGGATGCACCCAAGCTTGCTTTGTGGTAAGGGGCGCGGTTCTCACTACCATCTCCCCTGTTTTCTTATCTCGGAAAGAAACAACTGCTCTCTTTCTGTTCTGCTTCCTATTAAGAACAGGGTGAGTGAGCCAAGTCATTGGAAAAGGCTTCCCTGAGCTTTCAAGATAATCGCACACCCACGACCATCTCTCGTTGTACGGGATAGTAATCTTAAAACTCAGCTTACCTCTCTTGTCCTCTACAATCTCGTAAGTCAGGGCTGTAAGAAAGTCTGAGCTTCTCAGGATCGAAGGCGCACCCTTATAGGTTGCTTTGATCGCCTCATCCTTGATGTAGAAAAGAGCAGAGTCAGCAAAGAGTTTAACAATGTCTTTATCTTTGACCTGTAACTTCGCGAAGCCTATTTTGCTCCCCATCTGAACTTTAGGCACGTTCCTCTTTTTAAGGACAAAAGGCTTCTTACTAGCCACGAGTCACCTCCCTTAAGAGTGATGGTTTTCCCATGTGCCTGTGCGCCCCCTAACCTCATAAGCATTGGGCTTGTCTTTCCTGTCCGTCTCAAGAGGATAAGCCTGACTAGGAGAAGCTAAGAAAGGCGCGTCTGACCTCGCGTGGTAGGTATCTCTGTAAGGCTTGTACGTGTATCTCACGTCTCCCCAAGAAACAGGCACTCCCACCACAGGAACTTTGTACCTGATGTCTCCTGAATCAAGATAGGAGACGTTGAAAGTCTGATGAAGGATGTTCCCCCTATTGGACGCGAAAGAAACAGCCCCAATAGAGTATCTGTCGTTATTCTGCTTAACTACGAAGTCGCGCTGATTGACGACAGGACTAGGACCGATCCACACACCATAGTTGTGAGTCTTTCTGCGACCCTGACTTTCTTGAGTGATTGCTTTCTCACCGTCATCAGGGCCAATAATAATGTCGTAAGGCCCATCATATCCGCCTCTAATACCTGTGCCGAAACACATCATACAAAGCGAGTCGGGCTGTTTCGCATAAATAAGAGTTTCCCGATTGAAGTCACCACACCCACAAGGTTCACCTGTAACTCTACGAACAAAGAGTTTTACTCTTTCTCCCCCCTGATCGAGAATCCAATTGTTTCTACGGATGCCCTCTCTCCACATATAGTCAACGCGCTCTATTTCTCTATCAGAGAAAGGGGCGCACTGATCAAGAGGAGTTTCATACAAGTCCCCCGTAGAAGGGTCTTCAGCTACAGTTGTTATGCGATAGTAGTCTTTCTTATCCACACCTACTCGAATGCGCCTATCAAGGGCGTAAGCTATATAGCTCACAAGCACCTCTGAGTCCTCCGAAATAGGTTGTGGGAAAGACTCTTCTCTTAAGTTCTTAGGGTCAGCTAAAGTGTACTCCCTAAGCGACACTTCCCCTACTTCTCCGAGTACAGTGTGGACGGGTGCTATTTCCCCGTCGATAGTAACGAGAACGTCTTTAGGAGAGACTGAAGGAGTACCTAACTCTGAAGAACTAGAAATAGGGTTAACCGTCCGAAAGCGATAAGCTCTTTCAGCTTGGTCATCTTTCGCGACCCAATTACGAACGACTTCGTTGTGGACAGTGAAAGTCTTATTCTCGTCACGAAAGAAAGTCCCGCCCACAGGAGTAAGGTTCACTCTGTGGTAAGGACCGAGATCAGAAGCAGACGACCTGTAGATGTTGACTCCCCTGATGATCCACCCTTCATTCTCATGGCGAATAGCAGGGTTTTCCCATCTCAGATCAATCTTATTCTTGAGGTAGGGTGAAATGGCACTCGTGGAAAGCGGGGGGAGAGGGTAAGCACCTCTATTTTTATACCATCCTGCAACCATAGCGCACCATTTCTTTCTCAGCCCTCCGCGCTTTCACCTTCAACGGAAGTCTGAAGAGCGTAGATTGAACCGTCATCACGAATTTGCCAAGGAGTGTCGTCAGTAAGACCCACACGCTCACGGGCATTAGATAAGAGTGTCTGAGCTTTCTGCTCATTTGCCTCAAGATCAGCAATCAAGCGAGACTTACGAAGCTCAAGAGATCCGAGCTGTTGAATCATCTGCGAGGCGAGGTTTCGGACTTGAGAAAACTCTGAGAGTTCTTCTTCTGTAAGTGATCCGATTTGGGTAGGTGTCTGAGATGCGTCACTCATACTTTCATTTCTCCTTCATAATTAGTACCTCAATCATTTGGCACTTTTCTCTAAAACTCTTAGCCTGACTCGTAGGAGTACGAGCAGACTCGTTAAGTTCTACCGAGTCTATATAGAGAATGTCAGGATTAACGGAAAGAAGTTTATGTCCGTTCTCAGAAATAGTTCCCTGATAGGTAGAGGCGAGGTCGCCTTCTGAACTGCTTTTAATAGCTAAGTCTACAGGTCTAAAGTCTTTTATCTTCCTTTTGTCTTTCGGCCTCTCCGCAAGGGGAGAAGGTTTTGAAGAGGGAGCGGAAGAAACAAACAAAAGCCCGATAAATACGACTAAGAAATACACAACTGCGCTTTTCATGTGGAAACCCCGTTTTGAGACGATCACTTTGTCAAGTGAAAGAGAATTTTATTGAGAGTTTCATTGGCAGTCTTTATGTCTCCCCTTATCTCTTCTATTTGCTTTTGCTGATTGTCAACTTGAGTCTGTAGAACCGCAACCTGTGTTGACAGTTTAAAAGACCAAACAATCGCAGGAATCGCTAATGCAGTAGCGATCTTAAAGCTCCACTCTAGAACTTTCTCAGTTTGCTCTGATAAGGGCATGACCAACCTCCTTTACTCTCGTACTAATAAGCCTAAATAGAAACACTATTTAAACCGTCTCCGAGACGCATACTTATTCCTATGGTACTCAGACATCATCCTCTCCGCCCTCGCTCTATTTACCTTAAACTTCCTCATGAGCTTCTCTTCAATCAAGTCTTCTCTTAGCCCCATACTGAGCCAAGTGCGGATTTCAGAGTTTACCTCATAAGGTGGTATAAAAGCATAGAGATCCATGTCTCTATTTAAATAATCGAAGGAAGCTCGGCGATCCAAAAGACCCCCCCTCGCTAAAAGATCTCCTAGACCTCTGCGCTCGATCTTCTTAACAAGAGAGGTGTCTCTTTCCCGAACCCTAATGTTCATCTCTTTCATAACAGAAACGACCTCTCTAGACGTTTTAGAAAGAAGAGTCTCCCCTCTTACAAGGTACTTACTCCCAATAACAGGAGTGTCGTCGTTGTAGATCAAAACAAACTTCACACCACCCTGATTTTCAAAGACCTCCCCTGATCCCACAAGTACTTTTCTCTTTGCGACACTTAACGGGACTAAATAATAGTCCCCAACAGAAAGAACTGCTTCGTCTTCAGCAAGCTCTTCAAGGTCAAGCTCTGCTGGATCATAAATAGATTCTCTGAAGAACCTTTTCACACTCGAAAAGTCTGCTTCTGTTTCTGAGGCGGTAAGGTTTTCGAGACGTGCGATCCTGATCTCAGGGATGATTTCACTTGCAGGTCTTCTCATTGGTAAGACTTCTTCGACCCCTATGAGCTCTATATCTTCCATATTAAACCCAACGAACTTGCCTTGATTGAAAGCAATCTCTAATGCCCTTCTTACATCTTCATCATAATCATTGGCCTCAAGGATCTCTTTCCCTGTCTCCGGGCTTTCTCCCCCTACAGAAAATAGGGATGTCTCGATAGAAGGTCTAGCTGACTTTTCGAGTCGTGCAATCCTTGACTCAAGGTTTCGGATTTGTGATACTGTTTTTCTCATGGGGTGTTTCTCCTAGTATTTAAAGTTAGTTAGAGTAGAAATGTGCATGAACACTTTATCTTATACTTTCATCTAACTTTAAGCTGTTCTTCTAGTCATAGAGCCTTTCTCTTTCTTTGACTGAAAGAGGAGGATCTATAAACAATCTACTCACTCAAAGAAAGTTTCTCGGACTCAGAACACCCTTACCAACGTGGGGGCCAAATGCTGACCTGATACCGATACCATACTTCGGCTGAGAAAGACCTCTCATGAACTTCGTTGTCCGAGACTTCGCCTCTACTGACATAGACCACATCTGCTCCGCGCTTGACTTAAGACCTTCATACTTAGAAGATCGGTCAAGAGAAAGAGAAATGCCTCCGATAGAGTAATCAAACTCGTCTACGATCCAATTAGCTTGGAGAGCCATCGCTGCAAACTGTATCGCGCCCTGCAATATAGGTGTCCTCCACGCAGGCTTCTGTTGAACTAGCTGAGTAAGATTTCTTAAGTTTTCAGTCTCAGGCGGTTGCATATTCCACCAATCCAACGCCCTCTCAAGATATTCAAGGTACTCAGCGTCTTCCCACACTTGACCAAACACCCTGTTATAAGCCCCAATACTAGACTCATGCTCAGGGGGTCTAAAGTGATAATACTTATCAGGGTTCTGATCCCTCAGAAGAAGCCTAAGCTTATCTACCATTTCTTTCTCAGCTTGGTTCATTGAAGCTACAAGAGTCAAGTCATTAGAAACAATCTCAAACTCTTGAACCACCGTCTGTGGTGGGCTGTTCACAAGCTCTTTAAGCGTCCACCTGATCCTGTAAGTGCCGTAGCTCGCCGTAGGAGGTATTCTGACACTCGCATAGTACTCACCCACAGAAGGGTTCTCAGGTATACGGGCAGGATCTCCAATTAAGACCTCTGCTTCAGGGGGAGTAGGGTCTACATAATAGAGCGCATATGTGATCTCTGCCGCGTTTGAGACATTCCCACTTGAGTTAGTGAGAAAGATATCTAAGTCACCTCGACCAAGTATTTGATTCTTCTTAAACAAGACTGCCATAGTCAAACCCTCTCTTTCTGTGTGAAAGAGAGTTAAATATAAAGGCTTTATATGTCTAAGGGATGGCGGAAGTCGTACTCTCGATTCTTAAGGACTTTAAGTACAGAAACCATGTCTTTAAAGCACCACTTCACTTCTCTTGAGTACATTAAGTAATCCTCTTCTCTATTCGGCGGAGGCATCACACAAGAAAGGTCTATCGCTTGTAGATGAGTCTCCCCCTGAGAAAGAGCTTTACAGATGCGATGACACCCATCTACAACCTTCCCATTCCAAATAAGAATAGGTCTACTCAAGTCTGCATCAAGACAGCCTGTCAAATGGTCTGAGATGTGGTCTTCGCCCCAAGACCAATCATTTAAGAAAGAGCTTGGGATCTCCCATCTCTTTGATGGAAGACCTTTTGAGATTTTAATCAGAGAACTGACATCCCAAACGTCATTCTTAGTTAAGTCATTTTCCGATCTCTGAGAGAACGTCTGCATAAGGGTAGACTCCTAGTCTTCGTCAAGGTATTCACCCAACCCTATATCATCTATAATCTCTAGGGAAGCCTCTTTCTGACGAATAGCGAGAAGGTCGAATATATCTAAGTCTGAAGCCTCTTTCTTTGACTTATCTCCCCCCTCTTGTTGCTTGCGCTTCTTCTCTGCTCGCTCTTTTTCTCTTTTCTCGCGCTTCTTCTCTGCGAGCTCAAGCCTTCTCTTTCTCTTTGCTGGATCGCCCTCCCCCCCACCTATCCCGCGAGGTATACCTAAAGTATTCTCAACGGTATTTCTTTCTCCCTTGCCAAAGAGTTTGTTTTTCAGCTTGCCAACTCCCGTAGAAAAATCGAGGTTCATGTCCTTTTCAATCTCTCTAAGATTTCTCTCGACTCGTTCAGGGTCAATATATGTCGTCTCGTCTAGCGCACCTTCGTACTTTTTCCAAAGAACATAAGACTTCTGATCTTTAACTTTAGTGTCCCTCCACTCCTTGTAAGCGGTTTCAACGTCTTTCTTAGTCCAAACGTCACAGTTCTGAGGGTTTCTAGGTCTAATAGGCACTTTCTTTCCCTGCGGATTAGTTCTCATAAAACCTTTTGGATGAGGCTTGCACGTCTCTCTCTTAATTTGACCCACACTAGGAATACGAGCCATCTTTAGCCTAGCGACCCTCGCAGGATTACCCGCGACCTTTCGGATAGAGAAAGAACCGTCGTCATTAAAGTGACTGATTCTCTTAACCTCGAAAGAGCAAGATCCTTTTCCATCAAAGTCTTTGTGAGAACCTAAATACTCACAATCTTCAGGGATAAGGTAAAGAATAATCTTTCTCTTATCGAAGTCATAAATAAGTTGAGAGCTAGTGAACATATTATCTGTTCGGCGCACTACGTTGTAAGGGGAGTTAAAGTCGTCAAATCTTTGAGCATAAAGCTTTTCTATAAGATCTTCTGTCGAAGTTATTTCGGGGAGAATATCGAGGACTTTCTGAAGACGAGCAACAGAACTCTTCTTGTTCTCTCCAAGAGTGTAACCCGCGTCAGGATACCTAAGACCATGATTGGTCATCGCGTGGTGCTTGTTCTTCCCTGTAAGGTCAGTGATGTGGGCTTTGTGCCTAGCAGTATGCTCCACAGAAACAGCTTGTACGCCGTCACTAACAATCGTATGACCCCTGACACCCCCCTCAAAGTTTAAGACTGACTCTAGGGCATCCTCGAACGTCCGACACTTGAGAGCATTGAGAATTCTAGAAGCATCTCTTGAGCCGAGCGCGCCCAAGTGTGGGTTATCTTTCTTCTTGCCCTTAGCCCCTTCTTTCTCGTCCCATAAAACCATGAGTGCAGAGTTGGCTACAGCGATTCCGAACTCATTAATGCCCTCTAGCCAACCTGTATTCTCATCTCGAAAGAAGACGACTTCTACGCCCCCACGATAGGTGTGGAAGACCTTAAGCTGAGGAACATAGTTTCTGTCCCTATTTTTGAACATGAACTTCTTTCCACCGACTTCAGAAAAAGCGATGACACAAGATTGCTTTAACATATTTGCTCGACGATACATACGCGCCTCTTTCCTAATATGCTTTTCTTTCCAAGACTTCCACTTACTATATTGGGGGCTAGATTTGAGTGAAGGGTCATGCCCCCAATTTTTAAGACTGATTTCCCACTTAGACATCCCTGTGTCCTCTACGGGCTGTCCAGGATTACCTCCTAGCATACGGGAGTTAAAACCTATCTCTTGTTTAGCGTTGACAAAATCGTCATTTGACCACTCAGAGAAAGGCTTACTCTTTCTACGCTTGATACGGTGAAAAGAATCATAGCCTGACTGAATACCGCCCTCTTCCTTTGCCTCTTGTCTATTGATAGAAGCTAAAAGACGATCATCATCTTCCGCCCAAGAGTCTAAGGCTTTCTGACTCATATTAATAAGCCCATGCCACTTGTCGTAGACTTCTTTCTTATCTTCGTCTGAAAGTGCTGAATACCTATACATACTATGCTCCTACTGTTTATCTAGTAGAAAGAGATAAAGTGTTTACCAACGATATCTCAGCAACAACTTTGTTTCAGAGTCGTCTACCTGAATGTCAGTGGGAGGTCGAGAGTCATAGGCATAACTGAAAGTAGGCACTAGAGAGAGCTTACCTATGATAGATGCTTCAAGTTGACCGATGGCAATCAGACGGTAATCTGAAAAGTCTTTTAGTTTAGGTTGATAGTACCCTGTAACAGACAGTTTGACCTTCTTTCCAAAAAGAGACTCCGACAAAGAAAGATAAGAAGTGCCTCTTGTGGTGAAGCCCTCACCTTTTCCATCTTTAAGTCTTTCATAGTCTGACATCGCACCTAAACCAAGCGCAACTTGACCCTCAAAGAGAGGGGATACAAAGCGCAAATACCCTCCCTCTAGTTGCCTTAAGACTAAATCTTTGAAAGAGTCGTATTGGCTCTGCACGAAGAGGTCTGATCCGACCCAACCGCCCCACATAGAAGTCCACCTTAAATGAGCAAAAGCTTGGTCTTTAAACAGCTCTTTACGGCTCTCCCCCCGAGTCCCTTCTAAGACGAGAAAGAAATGATTGTATGACTGCACATAGTCTGTTCTACTCTTTAAGAAATAAGAGAGCGTGTCGTTGTTTCCTGAGAGTCTCTCAAACCCAACATCCACTCTCCCTGTGAAGCCATCTTTCGCGTCACCTCTCGTATCTTCTATATTGACCTGAGAGTTAACGTCAAAAGCATAAAGACATATTAGTAGGAACAGTAGAAACTCTTTCATAAGTCACCATAAATCTTTCTCTAGTTAGTTTGTCTAAGAGAAAGAGTTTATAAATAACTTACGAGTCTGTTCTCGTCATGTAGGTGAGACTCTTCATGTTTCTAATCTCATCTACAAAAGAGAGAGCAGGTATCTTGGCAGTCCTGTTGAAGTATTCTCTTTTAAGATCTCTGATCATATCGGTCTTCTCAAAGAGAAAGAAAACCTTTTGACCTTCTCTCTCCGCGCCAATGAACCGAACTCCTGCGGTCTTAAGGTAAGCAGAGAAATAAAGGTCTGAGGTCTTATACTTCATCAGGGCTTTATCTCCGAGATGAGATCTTGTGCCTTTCGGACACCTCTATCTTCTGAGGGGATAATGACGAGTTTGCCTTTTTTATCCCACTTGGCGACAAGAGGTAAAGAACCCCATTTCGCCGTAAGACTTTCACCATCAGAAACGAGGACTCGACCATCATAAGATTTCTTGTCGAGGAAAGCCCCCACCGCCTTCTTGTCTTGCAAAGCGATCTTCAAGACCTGAGCCTTTCTTAAAGTACGTTACCTGCCCCATCGTAAACAACTACGAGTGGGTCAAGTGTTGTACCGCTAACAGGATCAATTCTAACACTCTTAGCTGTAGAAAGTGCGCCCCTAGCGAGAGAAAGATAGAAGCTTGAGTCATTCTCGTCAATCGCCTTGAACACAGTTGTGTCAAAGAAACTCTCGGTAGGGAGAGTAAGTCCGGGATCTGCGTCAAAGACATGACCCGCAGGAACGGTGTAGGACGCGCCACTAAGAATAGAAAGAATGTCAGCAGTAGTGGTGCTTGCGTTGTTACCTTCAATCGTGACGTTCGCAAGGTTGAGTTGACCTTGACCACCACCCTGAATAAGACCATTCATGGTGGCTACATCAAGAGCAAGACCATTTCTCATACGAGAAATATAGAGATCCGCGATGCTAGTGGCATCGGTGACGCTCAGAATGTCATTGTTGTTATCTTGGTTTACGAGAAGGTAAGCAGTAAGACCGCTGACTTCTTTCGCTACCGTAAGCCCACTAACCACAGGAGCAGTATTCACAGGCTGACGGAGGTAACGAGGTCCTTGCGCTACAGGGTCAACTACAGGGTTGGTCTGTGAGCGGTTCGGAAAGAGATCTACAATCTGAAAGACGTTGTTAGGGATAGACGCATCCCTCATGCAAATAACAGGACTAGCCATGTCTATTTTCTCCTATTCTTACTGAAGGATGAGTGTGCCGTCGTTGTTATATGCAACGAGGACAGGAGTAGAGTTACCCGCTGAGTCAGTCTTAGACTGAGCGACAGAGATCTGACCCTGACGAGCTGAGATGAAGAAGCTACCGTCATTGCTAGAAAGATCCTTCACACCTTTAGGAGTGGTGAAGAAAGTCCCAACTGCGTTAGGTACGAAAACGTCTGCATTGTTCTCGTTTCCTACGTCAGTATTAGCAGGAAGGGTAAAGATACGAGTCTCAGAAACAATCTGAAGAACTTGCTCTACAGTAGCAGTTGTCTTACCGTTACCAATACCGACAGCTCCTCCTGTCACAGCCTGAATAGCCGCGTTAATACCATCAGCGTCGAGAGCCAAAGCTCCTGCCACCCTGTTGAGGATATTCTGAGCGATAGTGTCAGCCTGAGCAGGTGTCAGAGCAATGTCTCCCGCGTTGCTATTCTCTACAGTAGCTACGAGGTACGCAGAAAGACCGACAACTTCTGCTTGAACTACAAAAGAAGCGTCAAGAGAAACAGTCTTAATAAGATCACCCTTGAAAGGAGCTCTAAAATAACGAGGTCCTTGAAAGCGGGGAGTTAGAGTCGCGTTAGATTGGGTCTTATGAGGGAAAAGATCGGTAATCTGAACGAGTACTTCATCTGTGCTGTTAGTCACAGCAGGCATACAAATAAAAGGCATTTTAGACTCCTATTAAGCGAACAGACTGCCGTCTGCGTTGTAGATAGTAACGATAGGGTCAGCAGTCAGAACACCCGCAAAACCCTTCTCAGCGTCCTGAGCTGAAGAAAGACCCGCAAGAGTACCCTCTTCAGCAGAAATAGCCCAAGAAGAGTCCCCGTTCACAGGGTGACGAACGTCATTCTGAAAGCGAGCGTCTGTGTTTACGTCAGGGATGAAAGCACCCGCTTCCTCGACCACTGAACCTGTCGTGACAAGATAAGTCTCGCCCGCCAAAACGCGAAGAACATTTGCTACAGAACCCGTTGAGAGGTTAGCTGTAAGAGTTGCACCTGCGGCAACACCGCCAATGATATTGTTCAGCTCGATAAGACCAAGAGATCCGCCTGTACGAACCTCAGAAATAATAAGTCCCGCGATTTCTCTCGCCTGTGCAAGAGTAAGCGCAGGTCCTGCGTTACCTACTTGGATGTTGTTCAAGAGGTAAGGGACAAGACCTTTTGAGTCACGAGCGAAAGAAACAACACCTGCATTAGTTGAGAGTTGAGCTCGGAAAGCACCTCTAGTACCCAAGTCAATCTGACGAACGTAGATTGGACCTGAAGCGGGAGGGTCAATAGAGGTATTTCTCTGACTCTCGTTAGGGGAGAGGTCAGTCACCATGACTGAGCCATTCTGAACTTCTTTTCTGCGAGCTACCAAGTAAACCTGTGGCATAACATTTTCTCCTTTGGGAAAGAACTGAGTCTGAAAGTGGTGTCACATAAAGGAATTATTTAGCCTCTATTGATAATCCCACATCTGATCGAAAATAAGGGTGTACCTCCATCTGCGCCCACGAACACTTCAGGAACAGAAACGCCCGTAAGAGAAAGCTCTTCTCCTGGGCGCAACATCGAAGGACTCATCCCCGCAGAAAGAGAAAAGAAAATATTCTGTCCTCCCTGCGCCTGAGAAAAGTTCTTAATGTTAAAAGTACCGCTAAAGTAAGGGAGATGGATGTTAAGAGCACCCGCTCCGAGTATGTCGGGAATGATCCCATTTGTATCTAAATCAGGCGCGCTTCCTATGGTGGTGAAGTAAGGGACAGTCACCCCAAAGAAGTCATACGGAGGCACTACTACAATCGGCCCGAACTCTGTCGTAGAACCATCAGGCAAAACCCCTCTTAGTCTGAGGTAAGCCACATCACTATCAGGAGGAAGTCTAGTCTGCCCTGCCTGTGGGACTGAGGCGAAGTCATCAAGGTTGAAAAGAAACCTAGTCTGATCCCTCTTCGTATCTTCTTGTCCTCTAATCCTCGCCTGACGCAAAGACTTAGAGACAAAGCTTCGACCTGTCTTGACAGAGAACATCAAAGAAGGGTTCGAGAAAGCATCATTTAAGTTGCTTGCTCCATGAACCTGAACATCTGTGATGTTTCTAAGAATGGTGTTGCTAACGGACATATCAACTACGTTCTTTGAACGGTAGTTAAGGCTAGGCAGTAATCGACCTCTAGACATAGGTTACTTCCCTTTCTTTTCTTTCTCAACCATAGGGGCGTAAGACTCGGTGTTCTTACCTTTAGATTTTGCGAGCTTCTGAGCATCCGACCATGAGTCAACGCGCTCACCATCCACATTGGGGGCAAGCCTTCCACCTACATTGGTGTCTCGCTTGATCTCATCTTGTCTCTGATCGAGCTTCGCGTTCTTTGCTCTCATCTGACGCTTAATGCGCTCATTCTTAGTTGACCACCCATCGCCTTTAAAGATCATATTAGTGGTCGGCTTAAAGAGCTTGAGGTTTTCTTTCCCACACTCAGGGCAAGGCTGAGGGGTCTTATACTCTGACATCGGGACTTGACAGGTGTACTCAGTATCGCAAGCAGAACATTTATATTCGTATCTCATGGTTCTTTCTCTTTCTCTTAGAAGAAGTCTCTCAGGACAGCGTAGACGTGTTTACACACTTTATGAGTGCCTTGAGGGTCACGCTTAGATGGTTCTTCTGCTGACCCTCTAGGTGTACCAAAAAGATAATCATTCTTAAGTGCATGAAACTCACAACCCTGATACCGCCAATACGAACAGGTACAAGAAAGAAAGAGATCAGGCGAAGATGGGTCGCCCTTTGCATCTACAGTTACCTCGTACTTACCTACGGTGAAGGTAATGGGTTCTCTGTAGATCTTCTGCTCAAACTCTGAAGCCACCGCAGAAATAGACTGAGATTTAGATACGACAGAAGGGTCTAGACCTTTAAGGATCTGACTTTTCTGTGCTGACGTTTTAACTCGTTTAATCTTCATAAATCTAGTCTCCCACTGCAATAAGAGAGACTAGATAGAAAGACTATCGCTCAGAGTCTTCTTTATAGGACTTGTAAGCCTCTATGAAGAAGAGAGAGTAAGTGTATAAGGTGCAGGAAGATAAGAGTATTTCGATAGATCCCATGAGGTTGTCTCCTATTACTATATGATTGGTGAGAGGCTTTAACAAAGGAGATCGCCTAATGCAAACTTTCGTTCCTTATCCGAGCATAAAAAAATCAGCCGAGTCATTAGACCGAGCAAGATTAGGGAAACAACGCTCAGAATCAAAGATTATCCTGCAAGTCTTAGAGAGAAAGAGGCGGTCACCCGAAGAGTTCTTTGGGTGGAAAAACCATCCCGCAGTCCTCATGTGGGAAGGTCACGAAGACTTCCTCCGCGCCTACTCCCTAGCGATCTGCTTAGAATGGAGAAAGAGAGGATACAAAGACTCAACGCTCCCCTTTTTCTTAAGGGGGGTCAAACCCAATCCTCAGCCCCCATCTTGGTGGGGAGATGAAAAGGTTCATGAGTCCCACCGCTCAAAGTTGATTGCAAAGTTTCCTGAACACTACGAAAATATATTCACTAAGACTCGCAAGGACTTAGACTACTATTGGCCTACACCGTGAAAGGAAAATATATGTGTAACCATAGCGATGAAGAATGGCGCGATATCCTAGACGATATTCTCAACCCAGCCAGAGATGACTAGGAAGATAAGATAACTGACGCTCAAGCCGAGACAGTCTGCGATCAAGATCACTAAAGATCTCAGCATCTATCTCGTCTTGAAAGTGACCACTCGCCAGACGATATCCCTGACTAAAGTCAGTGCCGATGCCATAGTGACCCCGACCATTAGCTACCTTGACATTAAGGTCTTTCTTAATGTGGTCAAAGCACTCCTCCACACAATCCTCGACATGACCTTCTAGCTCTCTCACATAGCTCTCGGTGTCAAGCGTTGCATCGTAAGGAATCACCCTCCTTGTCTCCTGATCTATGTAGAAGTCTTCATATTCAAAGCCGTCAAGTCTTTTGAGAGATCTCTTAAGAGGGTTAATGTCGAGAACAAG
>MDSZ01242383.1_pt1 | contig 52309 bp, 53 predicted proteins | sample 811201 | NCBI WGS metagenome assembly MDSZ01 (sample SAMN05326647, study PRJNA326480) | marine metagenome | isolation source: seawater | place: Indian Ocean: North | collected 2010
TGGGTTACTAGAAATAAACTGATTTTTTTTTTTTTTGAGTAATTTAATAGTAAATTAGAAACTAATTCTGTATTTTTTCTATCTAAATTACCAGTAGGTTCATCTGCCAAAATAACTTGTGGATTAAACGAAATTGCCCTGGCAATTGCAACTCTTTGTTGCTCTCCCCCCGATAACTCAGAAGGTAAATTATTTTTTCGATTCTCTAGACCAATTTCAGAAAGAATAAGAGAAGCCTTTTCTTTTTCATTTTCAATTTTATTTATTTGCATTGGAAACATAACATTTTCAAGAGCTGTATAATTTGGTATTAGGTAAAATTGTTGAAACACTAGACCAATTTTTTTTTTTCGTATAAATGTTTTTTGTTCCTCGTCTATCGCAGAAAAATTATTATTTTCAAAAATAATTGAACCTGTTGAGGGGTTTTCTAAACCTGACATAAGCATTAATAGACTTGTTTTTCCCGAACCGCTTTCACCTATTAAGGCTACTCTTTCATTTTTTTTTATTTCAAAATTTATATTTTTTAAAACCCTGATATCATTCCCATTTACGTTGTAATTAAGATTAATGTTATCTAGTTTATATAATTTTTCCATTTTAAGATTTCTTTTAATATTGATTATTGGTCTAAACTTTATACCAACAAAAGTTTATTGTAATCAAAAAATTGTATTGTATGGTGATAGCTTAATGTCTGGTTATGGACTTGAAAAAAAGTTTCATCTATCAACCACATTACAAAAAAATCTTAAAGAAAAAGGATTTGATGTGAATGTTATTAATGCCAGTGTATCTGGAGATACGACATCCGGTGGACTAAATAGATTAAGCTGGTTGCTTAAAAAAAGAGATATAGATATTGTTATATTGTGCCTAGGAGCTAATGATATGTTAAGAGGAATCAAACCTTATTTAATAAAACAAAATTTGAATAAAATCCTAGAAATACTGCAAGAAAGAAACATAACTATTCTTCTAGCCGGCATGCTATCCCAAGAAGCATTAGGAAAGGAATATAAAAAAAAATTTGACAGTATTTATCCTGAACTAGCTAAAAAATTTCAAATTTCTTTTTTACCTTTTTTATTAGATGGTGTTGCTCTGAATCCTGAATTAAATTTAAACGACGGAAAACATCCTAACCATAAAGGTATTAAAATAATAAGTAAAAATCTTGAAAAAAAACTAATTAACCTTCTTCATAATAAATTGAATTAAGACAAAATATTCAAAGAAGAAAATAAAAATAGCTTCAAACAAACTTTAGAATATGTATGTATTTTTAACTTAAATCTACTCACATTTTCAAGAAGGAAGTTTATTACTTTTTTGTAAATCTAGAAGTATTAAAAATAAAGAAAAGATTAAAAAATAATATTGGTAAAAAGTAAACCGCCATTTTACCATTTGTTGATACAAAAAATGAAACTAAACTATTTGATAACAAATAAGAAAAATTTATAAAAAAAATAAATACCCATTCCTTAAAAAAGAATATTAATAAAATCATAAATAATGAGAGGACTCCCAAAACCAATTTGGAAAAAAATCTATATTTTTCAAGATATGATTTTAGTCCTTGTATTGTTAAATAAGATTTATCTTCATTACTTTGTGAATTTAGATTGTGGCTGGATTTTGAGTATTTTTTTTTATAGTAATCATACATATTTTCTGAAAAGAGACTTTTAGCACAATTTCCTAAATTAAAACCTATATCATACCATAGTACCCCACTGGGTATGTAAGACATAAAATGGATACTATTTTCAAAATAATTAAATCTTATACTATAAGCATGTAAAATATCATTAATAATTGCCTTGTTTAATATTGGATATTCTTTTTTAAATTCAAAATAGACTTTCTTTAAGAGTTCATCTCCTTTTTTTGTGCCTATATTTTCCTTAAGAATATTAGGAATTTGATCGGGATAATGAATAGATTCAAACTCTTTATCAAATATTTGATTAACAACTTTTTTAGGGTTTTTATAGATATCTCCATAATGTCTTTCCCAAACATTTTTACCGTACTTTTTTTCCAGGCCCAATGGTTGCATTTGTCCTTTATAACCATTTATTAATTCAAGTGATCTTTTTGATGTTATTATTCGATTCAGGGTTTCATATAATAAAATCGTATTTTTCCCAGAATTAATATTTAGGGTGTTATTTACATATTTTTCTTTGTTATTTGTATTGCCATAATAATTATTTAATACATGTCTATCAAAATTATTCATCCTCCAAAATAATTGTTGCCCAGTATAATGATTTACAGATAAAGAGAAAAATGATTCAACAAAAAGATCTTTTTTTCCTCTGTCTGCTTCAGTACCAACCATATACAGAAAAAAACTTTTATAGAAAGCCCAGAATAGTGTAATTATCAGCGAACATGAGAATAAAAAAAATATGTAAAATCTTTTTTCTTTGTTATTAAATTCTTTTCTTTTTAAAACTACAAGTATTAAAGAAATTAGGCCTAAAATTAATATAAAAAAAGTATCAAATCTTGTAAAAAAGCCACCAAAAAGCGAGAAAAAACTTAAATAAAAGAAATAGTTTTTCCCGGTATTTTTAAAATTAACTAATCCACAGATTGATAGAATTATAAAAAATAGAACAAGATGAGTTTCATAAAAACTATTTATATGGATATAAAAAAAACCACCTAGCATTATTAAAATAGTAATAATTAAAGAAAGATTTTTTCCTTTATATTTAAATGTTAAATAAATTAGGTTAACTTGAATAATTGATAAAATTGAATTTAAAATAGTTATTGGAATCAATGAGTCAAATATGAAAGTACCAGAAAACAAAATATAAATAGGGTATAGAAAAGGCCTATGACTTGGGCTTCCAATTACATCAGGATTAAAAAAATGTTGTATAAAAAACTTAGAATAATTTAGTGCAGTGGCAGAGTCACATTCAAAGTCGAATGGACTTATAAATATAAATATGAAAATTAAAAATAAATTAAGAAAATTTAAAAAAATTAAATTAAATGATAAATAATTGTCAAAAATATTTCTTTTAAAAAAATTCTTCAACATACCCTTTTTTACAATATTGACAGTTAATATTGAATAGATAAAAAAATTTATTGTGATATTGATTTTAGAATTTTCAAATAATCTTGAAGACGCTTTTTGCCCATATTATTTGATTTTCTCCAGATAGGAAGAATTTCTTTGAGTTTTGAAAAACCATCTTTTGTTAGAGTCATCAAATTTCCATTAATATCTCTTTTTACAATCTTTATTAATTTCTTCTTTTTGAGAATTAATAAGTTTCGTCTTATAGTTGATATCTCTAAATTTAATAATTCTGCAATTTTTGTAGTTTCCAGATGATTATAGATATTCAAAATAGCTAAAATAGGAATTTGCGTTGAACTTACTCCACTAGATTTTAAAAAGCAATTATATTCATTTGTTAGTTCCCTTGCCATTGATCTTAAATTGAAGCAAGTACATTTTTGTAGTTCTTCAATTTTAATAATTTTTTTCATAATTAAAAATATAATACTTTACAAAATTTTAAAAGTAACTTAATTTGAAAAGTATATACACGTGTATATACTTTACTTGATTAAAATTATGCATTTTCAAAAAATAAATTTAGATGATGGAACCTTCATTCGATACAAAAAAATAGGCAAAGGAAATCCTATTCTTCTCCTTCATACTTTTAGAAATAGATTAGAATACTCTGATCAACTCGGTGAATTGTTAAAAAAGAAAAATACAGTCTATTCCATTGATCTTCCAGGCTTTGGCGACTCTCCAATAAATAAAAATACAAATTATAATCTTAAATTTTTTACAGATTCTATTATAAAATTTGTAAAAGAACTAAAAATTAAAAATCTTTCAATAGCTGGTGAGTCTATAGGAGCAGTTTTATCTGCTAGTGTTTCGGTGCAAATACCAGATCATATAAAAAAAATATTTATGTTCAATCCATATGATTATGATTCATATTTTGGAGAAGGAATTCAAAGAGGAAATTTCTTTGCTAAATTTATTCTAATGCATATAGGATTACCGGTTATTGGTAACCTTTTTTCAGCCTTAGAAAATAAATTTATACTTAAAAATGTAATGGGTGGAGGGTTCTTTGATTCTAAAAAACTAACAGAAAGTTATTTAAATTTATTATGCACTTCAATTAAGAAACATGGTTATGTATACCATTTCAGAAATGTTCTCTCAAATTTTAGTAAAAATAGAGAGATTAAAGAATTATATAAAAAGGTTAATGTATCTACAAAATTAATATACGGATGTAATGATTGGGCGAATGAATCAAATAAATTAGAAACAAAAAAACTACTTAAACTTAACACTTATCAAACAATAAATAATTCTGCACATTTTTCTTTTTTAGAAAATTCAAAAGAGGTAGCTAGTATAATCAGTAAACAATAAGTAAAAAGAGTTCACAATCGATTAAATTATAAAAAAATAATAAATTAGAATTTTTTTGTTAAATTACTTATTATCAATTTAAAAGGAGTAAATTATGGAAAAAATAGCCTTTATTTCTGGAGCCAACAGAGGAATAGGTTTTGAAACCGCCAAAAAATTAGCTGAAACAGGTGTGAAAGTAATTTTGGGATCTAGAAGTTTAGAAAAGGGTGAAAAAGCAGTTAGAAGATTATCTTCTGAGGGAGTAGATGCTGACTTGGTTCAATATGACGCATTTGATTTGGATGCACCTCAAAAAGTTTATGATTATATTAATGAAAAATATAAAAAGTTAGATATCCTTATTAATAATGCTGGGGTTCTTCTTACTGGAAATCTTTTTGTTACAAATTCTTCTAATGTATCTGAAAAAGATTTAAAAGATACATTTCAAACAAACTTTTTCTCGGTCATATCTCTTACCCAGAAATTACTGCCATTAATTAAAAAATCCGATGCCGGGAGAATTGTCAATGTTTCAACAATTTTAAGTTCTTTAACACTTCATTCTGCAAAGGATTCACCAATTACTCCTGCAAAAGAGTTTGCTTACAATGCTTCGAAAACTGCATTAAATGCATTCACAATTCATCTGGCACTAGAATTAAAAGATACAAAAATAAAGGTGAATTCTGGACATCCTGGCTGGGTAAAAACGGAATTAGGTGGTCCAAATGCTCCAATTGAAGTTGAGGATAGTTTTAAAACATCCCTTCGTTTAGCTACATTAGATGATGATGGACCAAGTGGTGGACTATTTCATGAAAATGATACTATACCATGGTAGTAGAATAATTTATAAAAATTTCAAGATGTCTAGAAATAAAATAACGCTTTTTTTACTCATCCCTATTCTAATTTTATCCTCTGAATCTATAACAAAAGACTTTAACTCTAACTATTTCACATGTGCAGATGAAATTGGACCCATTTTAGAGTTTTCAATTCCAAAATTTAATAAAGATCAAAAAAAAGAAACTTCACTTAAACTCTTTAATTTTGAAGATAGAAAAAAATTTGATATTACTAATGGTTTGATTCAAAAAAAGTCAAGCCCAATTGATACGTCTTATTATTTTTATGCAATAAAATCCTCGGTCAAAAATGAATTCGAACTTGAGTTTTTCCCACCATCCCATGCATTGTTCAAAAAAAATGATGCTCAATTTACAGATCTTGTTTGTTGGATTGGCGAAAAATAATTTTTTGATTTAATAAAGATATTAAGACATTATTATCTTACTTATCAAGTAAGATATCAATATTATAAATTATTATATTATTCAATGTATGACTCTTTATATTTTAATGGCATAATTCTCCTAGGCTACTTTGCAGCTTTTTGCACTACGGTTGCTTTCTTGCCTCAAGCCTTAAAAGTTTGGAGATCAAAAAGCTCAAAAGATATTTCCTTATCAATGTTCATAATATTTACAATTGGTGTGGCCTCATGGTTGATTTATGGTTTGAAGATAAATGATAAACCCATCATTATTGCAAACTCTCTTACATTAGTATTTTCTTTATTTATTTTAATTCACAAACTTAAAGATAAATAATATATTTCATAAAGTCATTGCTGAGTGAGTGTTATAGCGATTTTTCAAGAATTTTCAGCTCTCATTAAATAATTTATTTTTTAGTTTATTCTAAGATAGTTAAATTTTTATTTCGTAGTGCTTCAATTAATTTATCAATAGTTTTACCCTTAGTAAAACTTCCGAATTCAGATTTTTTTGTTGCTATTTCGCTAACTGAACCTGCTAAAAGAATATCAAAAATTTTCCAACCACTTTGTTTTTTTAAAAGCAAATAATCAATTTTTATATTTTCCTTATTTTCAATTTTTAATATTGTCTTAACCATAGTATAGTTCTGATTTATTTTTGTTGTTTCTAATTCTTTAAAATCTACATTCTTCATTTTTCTAAATCTTTTAATATAATTTTTTGCAATATATTCCTCGAAAACAAGTTTCATCTCATTTTGTTTGTCACTTGGCACATTCTTCCAAAGGTTTCCTACTATCATGCCCGTCATTTTATTAGTATCATATGTATTTTGAATTAATTTTAGGACGTTTTTGTAACCATTAAGATTATTTAGACTTATATCTCTTAACCCTTTATGTAATTCTTTAACTGTATCATCGGGATTGAAACTGATAGGTTTTATAGTTTTCACTCTATCTGTGCCTGAGGATTTAATATTTTTTGTTGATTTTAATTTATCTTCTTTTTTTATCTTTTTTGACTTTGTATCTTCAGTTTTTTTCTTAGGAGGAACTACTTTTTCTTTGGATATCTTTTTACTAACAGATTCTTTTTCAGTTGTATCTATATTATCTTCTTTAAAAATTTGATCTTCAGCATTCTTATTCAAAACAGTATATTCATTTTTGTTTATTCTTTCAGTCTGTTCTTTATCTAATTTATCCCCTTGAATAAAAAATAGAACTAATCCAAATAAAAAAATTACAATAATAAATATAAACCACTTGTATGATTTAATAATTTTAAATATATCAAATTTCAAATTCATAATTATATGTCTCTAACGTTATTTATTTTGTTTTACATTTCATTCATTAACTTAAAATCATATTATAATCTTATTTTAAAATATTAATTAAGTTAAGATATATATTTGATTAAAATAACCCATTAATATTATCAAAAATATTAGCAAAAATTTAATTTCTCATTTTTGCTAACTTATATTTATTACTTATAAATTTGATAGATATAATGTATTTATTCCCATATTTACTCAATAATAGAACTCAGTTACTCAAAAGATTAAATTTTTTCTAAAATTAAACTTTTTAGATGCCCAAACTTTAATTAATGAAATTTGTGTATTGTTTAAATAATAGGATTCTTATAGATTTTGACAAATTGTTGATAATAGCTTAAAAAATAATAAAATGCGGAATACTTGTGTAGATACACCTATTTATTTTTTTATTTTCAACGTTCTATAAGTACTATATTACTAGGACTTTTTAGTTAATTAATTTTCGACTTAACCTAATTTATAGTCTGACAATCAAAAATTGTTGATTTTAAAAATCATACCATTTTGTACTATATAATGTAATTTTTAGCAGTACCTATATGATGTGACTTAACCTCTCAAAATTCTTTTTTTTTGAGTTTAAGATAATAAATCTCGAGATTTTAATTAATATTTTTTTTTAATCTATATTTTTTGATTTAACGTGATTTTGTATTAATATTTTCATGAAAATACATAATATCTAATGATAGTTATATTTATTTTAAAAAAAATGTAAATTTTTTTAAATTCTACAAACTCAATTGCACAAAATTTTTAAATGGATTAGGAATAGTTAAAATTTCATTTAAGAATGAAATTTGATAAAACATTTCAAATCGAATGAATTTAAATCTAAAATATAACTAAATAATAATTATGAAAATTTCTTGGTATTTTGCAAAATAAAAACTTAGAAATCTTTATAATTTCATTACCCCAAGAGTTCACTATCCATATTCAATGATTTAAATATAAAATAGTTCATTTAATAGATTAATATAACCTTATAATATTAACAAATAACAAATTAACAATATTATTAATACTAGTGAAATTATCAAAATATTTTTCTTAATTATAATAACTGATTTTTCACCATACCTAAAAATTAAAAAAGACACTAAAAAGAATCTAACACCTCTTGAAAATAATGATGCTAGTATGAATGTAAAAAAGTTTATTCCTAATATTCCAGATGCTATACATGTAACCTTGTAAGGAAATGGTGAAAAACCACCAATTAAAATTAGTATAATTCCCATTTTAGAAAAATCATTTTCAAAATCTTCGATTAAATTACTAATATTTGGATAACTTACATTTAGGATTGGATAAAAGAAATCCCAAAGAGCATTTCCTATATAATAAGAAACCATACCTCCGGCGACTGAAGAAATTGTTACAAAGAATGCTAATTTGATGAATTTGTTCTCAGCAATTATAAAAGGAATAATAAATGGATCCGTAGGTAGTGGAAAAATAATTGATTCAGCAAACGAAATAAAATACAGCAACCATTTTGCTTTTTTTTTTTTACAAAATAAAATTATCTTTTTGTATAAATTATCTAGACTACTTTTCACATCTCTTTTATATCATTTAAAAAAAATTGAAAAATTCTTTTTTGTAATTTCTAATAATTTAAATTAAATTCATATAGACTCTTTATAGATATATTTATTAATGAATTATTTTTTAAATATAAATGTTAAAAATTAACGAAGCTAAATCATGGAAATTAAAATTTGAACAAACAGATTTTAATCCAAAATTTATTTTTAAAGATTCAAAATCTAAGAAAGATATCTTATTCTCATTAGGTTTTTTTTTATCCGTAATGTCAATTGAAACCCTTTTCAACCAGCCATTCCAGAGGAAAATTAAGATTCTTCATAATAACTTTTATAAAAAATTATTTAAAAGGAAATATGCTAAAATAGAGAGAATTGAAATTAATTCTTTTGCATTTAGTTTATTTCTAATTTTACAAAAGGTTTTTGAAGAAAATGACAACCTAAAAAAGTATGTAGATGAAATAATTGAAAACACGACTTGTCATTGGTGTTTTATTGAAAAGTTAAATGATAAGGAATATATATATCGTCTTAAAATAATTAAAGTACTATGGGATCAAAATAAACATATAATTTTATCTAGAACTTATGATTCCAGAATCGATCTAATTTTTCTTTTGTATAAAAGTTTTGAACTTGGTATTAGCGATAAAAAAATTATTAAAAAGAATCTTTCAGTTTTGATTTTTTCAGTAAGCAAAGCTCAAAAAGAATTCAGATACGATGTGCTAGAAGAATTAAACAATAAAAAACTTTGATCTAATATTTTATTACTTGGTATATTTTTTTGCCTATTTGTTATAATGATATTTATTTTGTAAGAACTTAATTTACAGTAACTAATTATACTCATGCATCACGTTATTAAATTTAGAAATAGTAAAGGCTTGAAAAAAACAAACTACAATATAATGTTGTAATATATATTATCTTCCTTGAGGGAAAATTCAGTTGGATTAGAAGTTATAAAAAATTTTTTGATCTTTATTTATATTTTAATAGCAAGCGTTCTTTGTTTATTATTAATTCTAAATCATGAAGTGTTATCTTCATTCAATTTAAAATTCTTAGTAAAAAAATATTTAGAAATACAAATTTATGTTAATGATAATTTTCTTCTAGTACTTTTTCTTTATTTCTTATTATCAATTATCTGGGTTGCTTTTATTGGAATTGCTTCACCAATTCTTATACTGTCTACTTTAATATTTGGATACATTGGCTCATTTATCTCTATTATATCCTTCACCATTGGGTCCACCCTTTCATTTATATTTGCAAAAAACTTCAAACATCTTATAAAAAAATCTATTAGGAAAATTGATGTTAAAAAAAACTCTTTGTTTTTATTTATTATTTTTAGATTCGTACCTGGCATTCCTCTTATAGCAAGAAATTTCTCTGGAATATTTTTTAACCTAAGTAATAAAAATTTTATGATTGCAACTGTAATAGCTGAGTCACCCCAAATAATCTTATTTACTTTTATTCTCCAACGATTGATAGAATCCTCTGAGATACTTCTTACAGATTTTAATATTTCTGTTTTATCAGGAAAACTTATTGGGCCAATTTTATTAATGCTAATTTTCGTAATTTTCATTTTTGTCATAAAAATGAAATACCAAAAATTTTTTGTAAAAAATTAAATCTTCTTTTTTTTACATTCCATTACTATATTATATATTAAGGAGTTGAGTATGAGTAATAAGCAAGAATGCGGGTGTGGAAGATCGCCCACTGGATTTTGCATTGGATGGCACAGTTTATCGGAGACTGAATACAAGGCAAAGTTGACACAGTACGAAAATAGAAAAAAGACAAAAAAGTAAATACTAGAATTTAAGATTTTTTAAATGCTTCCAAAGTCTTTTCAATCCCTTTGGTGCATTGGTTTTTCTTCTTTTCGGCCATCTTCTAGTTGGATCAAAAATTGTTTGGTCCAAACCTATATCTTGGACTGCTGGTTTTTCTATAATAACAGTATAAAAACCATGATTTTTATATGAAACACCAATATCAAGCTCATTCTTATAACTTTCATATCCTCCTATTAGATTATAATCACTCATTCTTTTAACACCGGGCCTAAATGAAAAATAACCCCACTCCCATCCCTCTTTGCAGAATACTTTTCTAAAACTTACTCCTTTATGTTTTACAAGAGGTCCATAACTAAAAATATCAAGCCTGCTGGCACTTTCTTTACTCTCTAGCCAAACTTGAATGATTTTAGGGTCAAAATCTAATATTTTCAAAGAATCTTGTATAAAATTTTTTCTAGTGTAAATCCAATCATCTTCACAATGAAATACATATGGTGTCTTAATTAACTTATATGCGTCAACTATAGATTTAATTTGTCCTTTTTTATTTTCATTAAAAAGCAAATTTAATTTTCCTGACCATCTTTGATCAATCTTTTTATAAATCTCTTCATCTACACTGTCTTCTGTAAGATACAAAGACTCTAGTGGATAATTGTTAAATTGAAAAAAACTCTCTAAAGTTCTATTTAGAAGTTCAACCCTTCCACAACTAGTGAGGACAAACGACATTTTATCATTCATTTTTATACATTATGAAGTTATTCAATGATTAAAACAGTTTTTTTTTTTTTTTTACAATAGGATTAAAGATTGTTCAAATTTAAAAAGGTAATTTGGTTTTTCCCATTAAAAACTTATCAACATTATGAGCTACCTGTCTACCTTCTCTTATTGCCCATACAACTAAAGATTGTCCTCTTCTCATATCTCCTGATACAAAAACGTTTTTTAGATTTGTTTTGTAGTCAACTTCATTCGCTTTAACATTCCCTCTTTCGTCAAGTTTAAGTCCAGATTCACTAATTAGCCTATCTTTGACAGGATGAACAAATCCCATTGCTAAAAGTACCAAGTCAGCTTTAATTTTGAACTCTGATTTTTTATCTTTAGATTCTTCCATCAAAATTTTTCCATTTTCACTCTTTTTCCAAAGAATTTTTTGAAGTGTTAACGTTTTAACTCCATTACTATTACCTTCAAATTTTTTTGTAGAAACACTCCAATTTCTGTTGGCTCCCTCTTCATGAGATGAAGATGTTCTTAGTTTTAAAGGCCAGTTAGGCCAGGTTAACATTTTATTTTCTTTGACTGGGGGCTTCTCCAAAATTTCTAATTGAGTAATTGATCGAGCGCCTTGACGATTGGAGGTTCCAATACAATCTGAACCAGTATCACCACCGCCAATGACCACTACATCCTTATCTTTTGCACAAAATTCTGGTTCTAGTTTTATATCATCACCCTCGCATATTTTGTTTTGGCGAGTTAAGAAATCCATAGCAAAATGTACTCCCTTCAAATCTCTTCCAGGGATATTAAGATCTCTAGGTTGTTCTGAACCACATGCTAAAACGATTGCATCAAAGTCTGAGGAAAGTTTTTTTACAGAAATATCTTCTCCAATTTTGGAATTACATTTAAAATGAACACCTTCTTTTTCCATTTGCTTCATTCTTTTGTCAATTAAATGCTTCTCCATTTTAAAATTTGGAATACCATATCTTAACAAGCCACCGACTCTATCATTTTTTTCAAAAACAACTACCTCGTGTCCAGCTCTTGCTAATTGCTGAGAACAAGCAAGGCCAGCCGGTCCAGAACCGACTACTGCTATTTTCTTATTTGTTTTCTGGCTATTAATCTCAGGAATAATCCAACCTTTCTCATAAGCTTTGTCTATTATCGAGCGTTCTATACTTTTGATCGTAACAGGACTATCATCAATATTTAAAGTACATGCTGCCTCACAAGGAGCTGGACAAATTCTACTGGTAAACTCTGGAAAGTTGTTAGTAGAATGTAAAACATTTAAAGCTATTTTCCAATCTCTTTCGTAAACCAAATTATTCCATTCGGGAATAATATTATTGATTGGGCATGAGTCATGACAATAAGGAATACCACAATCCATGCATCTGGCTGCCTGTTCATTTAATATTTTATCTGGAAATGGAAGAACAAATTCATCAAAATTTTTCAATCTAGATTTTGGGCTCAGAGATCTGTTATCAGCTCTTTCATATTCTAAAAATCCTGTTACTTTTGCCATAAATTAACAACCTTTTCATCCATTTCTTTTTCTATCTTTTCTAATAACACGTTTTCAAAATCAATAGGTAAAACTTTAACAAAATTTTTTAATTCTTCATCAAAATTTTCTAAGATTTTTTTCGCTACCAAGGAATTAGTATTATTAAAGTGCTTTTCAACCATCTCTTTTATTCTTAGTTCGTCATTAAACAAAAAATTATACTTATTGAAAAGTTGATCAGGAAGAATATGTTTGGCTTTCTTTATAGACGAAATATTTACCATTGAAAGGTTACATTTACTTTTAAATTCTCTCTCGTTTTGGTAAACATAAGCGATCCCTCCGCTCATACCTGCTCCAAAATTTACCCCTGTTTTGCCTAAAACCATGACTATCCCTCCAGTCATATATTCACAGCAGTGATCACCTGTTCCTTCTACTACAGCTGTGGCTCCAGAATTCCTAACAGCGAATCTTTCACCAGCAACACCTGAAAAATAGCACTCACCAGATATTGCTCCATATAATACGGTATTACCAACAATAATGTTTGCATTGGATTCATATGTTGATTCCTTAAACGGTTTTATAATTATTTTACCCCCAGACAGACCTTTACCGACATAATCATTTGCTTCTCCATCAAGATTCAATGTCACACCTGATGACAAAAATGTTCCAAAACTTTGTCCTGCTGTTCCAGTTAAGTTGATGATAATCGAATCACCTCTAAGTCCTTTGTGTCCGAACTTCTTTGCAACTTTACCTGATAACATTGCACCAAAGCTACGGTCTGTATTTTTTATAACTTTCTTAATATTAATTGTAGACATTTTTTTATTCAAAACTTGTTCTACTTCTTTAATAACTTCATTATCTAAAACTCTATCAAGGTCATGTTCTTGACTAGATGAGTTATATATGTCTTCTGATTTTTTATAATCAGGTTTGTATAAAATCTTAGATAAATCAATATTTTTGGCCTTCCAGTGCATTATTGCTTTATTTTTAGCCAAAATATCAGATTTCCCTATTAAGTCTTGAAAGTTTCTTATTCCAAGTTCTGCCATTATTTCTCTTACTTCTTCGGCAACCAAGAAAAAATAATTAATCACATTCTCAGGTGTACCCATAAATTTCTTTCTTAAAGATTCATTTTGGGTTGCAATGCCAACTGGACATGTATTCAAATGACATTTTCGCATCATTATACAACCAACTGAAACTAATGGCGCTGTTGAAAAACCAAACTCATCTGCACCTAAAAGTGCACCAATAATAACATCCCTACCAGTCTTTAATCCTCCGTCTACTTGAAGAGAAATTCTATTTCTTAACTTATTCATAACTAAGGTTTGATGAGTCTCAGCTAACCCTAACTCCCAAGGAGTGCCAGCATTTTTAATTGAGGTAAGCGGTGAAGCGCCTGTCCCACCATCATAACCTGCAATTGTGATATGATCTGCTTTACATTTTGTAACTCCAGCAGCTACAACGCCAACTCCAAATTCTGAGACCAACTTCACACTTATTCTAGCATCGGGGTTAACGTTCTTTAGATCAAAAATAAGTTGAGCTAAATCTTCAATTGAATAAATATCATGATGAGGTGGGGGTGAAATTAATCCAACTCCAGGTGTAGAATGTCTGACACTTGCAATTTTTTCGTCAACTTTGTGACCTGGTAATTGGCCTCCTTCTCCTGGTTTTGCTCCTTGACTAATCTTAATCTGTATATCTTTCGCATTTACAAGGTATTCAGTTGTTACTCCAAAGCGTCCTGATGCCACCTGTTTTATGGCACTTTTCATTGAATCTCCATTTTTAAGCACCAAAAATCTTTCTGGCTCCTCACCACCCTCTCCGGTGTTAGATTTGCCACCAATTCTATTCATTGCTAGTGCGAGAGTCGTATGTGCCTCTCTAGAAATTGAGCCATAGGACATCGCCCCAGTTGAAAATCTTTTTACAATCTCGGACGCAGGTTCAACTTCTTTTATTGATATCTGTTTTTTTCTATTAAATTCAAATAAACTCCTAATGGTGAACATTGATTTATTATGATCATTAATTTTAGTTGAAAAATCTTTAAATGATTCTTTGGAATTTATTCTGACAGCCTTTTGTAAACTTGTGATTGTAGAAGGTGACCAAGAATGTTTTTCGCCTCTGATTCTAAAAGCATATTCTCCACCTACATCAAGCCCTTGTTCATCTTTAGTTGTAAGTAATGATTGAGAATATCTATTAAGAGTTTCCTCCTGGACCTGATTTAAAGTAATGCCACCTATAAGTGTTGCAGTACCAGGGAAATATTTGTTAACCACATCTTCGGAAATTCCAACAGCATCAAAAATTTGAGCACCGCAATAAGACTTGAGAGTTGATATTCCCATCTTTGACATAATCTTGAGAATGGCTTTGCCGGATGCTTTTAAAAAGTTTTTTTCTGAAGATTCATAGTCTTTTTTTTCAACTAATGTAGATATTGTATCAAACACTAAATAAGGATTTATCGCTTCTGCCCCATATCCTGATAAAACTGCAAAGTGGTGAAGTTCTCTTGCTTCTCCTGTCTCAACAACAAGACTCACTTTCATCCTAAGGCCTTCTTTAATTAAAAAATGATGAACACAAGATATAGCTAATAAAGAAGGAATTGGAGCAGTTACTTTTGAAACATTTTTATCAGATAAAATTAAAATACTTGTTCCATCTAGTATTTGCGATTTAGCTTCAAAACAGATTCTCTCAAGTCCATCTCTTAGTTCATTGCCTTTATTCGAGTTTTTAAAAAGAATGTCTATTGTTGAGGATTTTAATTTTCCTTTAGTTATTTCTTCTATGTCTTTAATTTTTTGTATATCACGATTAGTCAACATTGGTTGTTTTATCTCCAACCTTGGTTTAAAATTTTCTTCTGGTGAATCAAAAATATTTGGTTTTTCTCCCAATGTCATTTCTAGTGACATTACCAACTCCTCTCGAATTGGATCAATGGGAGGGTTTGTAACTTGAGCAAAACATTGTTTAAAGTAAGAAAAAAGAAGCTTCGGTTTATCGGAAAGCAATGATATGGGAGTATCTGTTCCCATTGATCCTATTGGTTCTGCGCCTGATTTCAAGATTGGTTCAATGAAAAAGTTTATATCTTCCTTGGTGTAACCAAATCCAGACTGTAATCTTTTTATCTCATTAAAATCTAGATCTTGAAGCGAACTAACATTTTTTAATTCATCTAAAAATATTTGACTTTTATTAAGTGAGCTTTTGTAATCAAATTTTTTAGCTAATTTACTTTTGATTTCATCATTTCCAATAACTCTTTTTTCCATCAAGTCAATTAAGAAGATCTTTCCGGGCTCCAACCTCCACCTTTTAACAACAGTCTTTGGGTCAATATCCAAAACACCCATTTCAGATGCAAGTAGTATCAAGCCATTATCTGTTTGAATATATCTAGATGGTCTCAATCCATTTCTGTCTAATATTGCTCCGACTTTCTTCCCGTTTGTAAAACACATTGCCGCTGGTCCATCCCACGGTTCAATATAATTCGAGTAATATTGATAATAATCTTTCATCTTTGTATTTTGATTATTTTTTTCCCAAGCTTCTGGTATCAGTAGCATCATAGCGTGTTCTATATCGTATCCTCCCATCATTAAGTACTCTAGGGCATTATCAAAAGCAGCTGAATCGGATAAACCGTCAAAAATTAAAGGGTTGAGATTCTGGAATTCTTTTAAAAATAACTCGGATTTAGAAACATATGCCCTTGCATTCATCCAATTAGCATTTCCTCTTAATGTATTAATCTCTCCATTATGACACAAAAATCTAAATGGTTGAGCAAGATCCCAACTTGGAAACGTATTAGTAGAGAATCTTTGATGAACTATAGCTAAGGAAGAAATGAACATTTCATCTTTTAAGTCATCATAGTAATCTTTCAATGAATCAGACATTATCATACCCTTATAAACGATAATTTTACTTGAAAGCGAGGCTATATAAAAATCGAAAGATTTGAGCTCAATTTCTATCCTTCTTCTTGCAATAAAAAGTCTTTGTTCAAATTCATTAATTTTACTAGCCTGAAATTTTTGTTTAATAAATATTTGAGAAATATATGGTTCGTTTCCTCTAATTGATTCTCCTAATACAGACTCATCTTTTGGAACCTCTCTGATATATAGATTTTCTAATTTAAGTTTTGTAAGATACTTATCAATTATTTTTACACAATGATTTCTTTCTTCTGGATCTCTCGGTAAAAAAAACATTCCAATCGCGTAATCATCTGGTCTTGGTAGAACTATGTTTTGTTTTGAAAGTTCCATTTGAAAAAACTGATGTGGTATCTGTGTTAACAAACCAACACCATCCCCAGCTTTAGGGTCAGCACTAACAGCCCCGCGATGTGTCAGGTTTCCAAGAATCTTTAGTCCTTTATCAACTATCTCCCTTGAAGGAATATCGTAGATATTAGCAACAAATCCAATGCCACAAGAGTCTTTTTCATTTTTAGGATCGTAAAGACCTTTTTTAAATTTTCTCAACATTCTCATACTAAAAATTAAGTAGTATATACTTTATTATTATATAGTTAATCAGTCATCTATTAACATAGTTTTTTCGTAAATAATTTTTCCCATTGTTTCTGAGTCCGACTTTTCCTCTCTCTTATATTTTACTAATCCTAAACCTTTTGCGAACCAAGTTGTTGAAAAAATCTCAATATTAATATTACCCAAAGTTGGGTCTGGATAATAACTTGTTTTTCCATATCCAGCTACTTTAATACAGTTTTTTATTTTCTTTCCTTTGATGGAAATAGTTTCACTAGTACTAACAATTTTATTTTTTAATTTGAATGGTAAATTTGTATTATAAAACCTGTCATAACCCAACTTCATTTGAATGGTTGTTTTATCATCAACCAGCCATTCAATACCTTCTTTAATTGGAAAAGCTAGAATTAGCTGTGATTCCAAATCTTTTTTGGTTGATTGAAATTCTTTTATATTTTTTTTTGAAATTCCTTTCTTTCCAAATTCGTAAAAAATTAATTCTCCATCGTTCTTTAAAACAGGAATCGAATTATCAGTTTCTGGGAGGAAAAAAAAGCTTTGTCTAAAATTTTGTTTTTTGTTTTCTTTGTCTTGAAAAAAAACATCATAGAAAATTTGTTTTCCCTCGTTATATGGAAAATAATTTTGACTAATCTTGCATGATGAAAACATGAATAAGATAAAAAGAAATAGATAAAGTTTTTTAATTTTCATTTTCTTAAGATTACCTTTTAGTTTTTGGTTAGAGCTAGAATTTTTGTTCTTTAACCAGCGGAGCAAGTTTAAGTTTAAATTCTAATGCATTGCATAGCATTTGACCCACAAGAATATGAGCTTCTTGTATTCTTGAGGTATTTAATGCTTGTATTGATATAATCTCGTCACTAAATTTTTCAACATTTTTGATGTTTTTACCTGTAAAAGCAATTGTTTTAAGTCCATTTGCTTTTGCATATTTCAAACCCATAATAACATTTTTACTATTTCCTGAAGTTGAAATCCCAATAGCTACATCACCAGTATTTCCTAAGGCTTCAAGTTGACGCGAAAAAAGATATTCAAAGCCTATATCATTACTAATAGCAGAAATTGTGGACGTATCAGTTACCAATGACAAAGCAGGTATAGCTTTTCTATTTTTAGAAAATCTTACTGTTAATTCAGTAGACAGGTGCTGGGCATCAGCTGCACTACCACCATTTCCAAAAAAAATTAGTTTTTTTTTATTTTTAATTGATTTGTAGCATAATTGAACAATATTCAGAAAATTTTGCTCAAGATTCTCTTTTATCTTTCGAATTACCAATTCGTGTTCAGTTAATTGATTTTTGAAAAAATTTCTTAAATTATCTTTCATAATTTTATCATGGCGATCTTATCTGGACTCGAACCAGAAACTAATCCTTAGGAGGGATTTGTTATATCCAGTTTAACTATAAGACCTCAATCACTTTCCAAGTGGAATCTGATATTTTAAAACCAATGTCTCTGATCCTGGATTTTTTTTCCCACTATCTGCATTAGAAATATGAAAAATACCAACTCCTATTCTTGCATTATTCTTAAATCGGTAAAACATGTCTATGCCTATATAAAATTCTAATGGATTGCCTGCTTTTATTTCATTACCATCTTTATAATACCCACAGGCCAAGCTCGGAGTCATAATAAATCTTTTCTTTTTGCCATAATATCCATCAATTCCAAATCCGCCGTAGGCATAATAAGCATTTTCATTTGTCCCTAAAAAACCGGCAAAAGGTTTAATTAAATTGAACATTTTTCTTCCACTGTGAATTTCCAAATTAATCATTCCTGATTGATCATTATGAGGGGGAGAGCCATCTTCCATATAATTAAATACACCAACGCCAACGGAAAATCTAGCTGAATCCTTAGAAAAACTATTTGAACTTAAAAAGAGTAAAATTAAAATAGAAAATATATTCATCAAGTAATTACAATTCATTTGCATTTAAAATGGGATTTGGTATTTGAAAATAATTGATTCCGATCCAGGATTTTCTTTGCCTAAACCAGCGTTTGATATATGGTAAATTCCAACGCCTACTCTTACATCATTTCTAAATCTGTATGATATATCTCCTCCACTCATAAATTCTATCCTATTATACATTTTTATTTCATCACCGTCCACATACCAGCCTGCTGCAAAACTAGGTGTTAAGATAAAACATTTGCAATTACCAAAAAAAAAATCTACCGATACTCCTCCATAGCCATAGAAAGCATTTTCACTTGTTCCTAAAAATCCAATTTTTGGCTTAAATATTTTTAAAAAATTTTTTCCAGATTGGTATTCAAATTGATATAACACTGATGATTTAGCAACACTCTCTTCTGTAAAACAAGTGCCATCAGAATGAGAGGATGTACATCTTTTTTCTCCGTTTTCCATAAAGTTGTATATACCTCCTCCTAAAACCAACCTATTTTTTTTTTCCTTTGCAAATAGATCCTCAATATTAAAAGAGCATAAAAATATTATTAAAAAAATTTCTAAATAATTTTTCATTAATTAATTACAATAACACTAACTGTAAACTATCATTTAATAATGAAAAATAAAATTAATAATTCCTTTTTAATAATCTCATTTTTAATACTTATAAGTCTTATTGTTGGATGCCAAAAAAACCCTGCAACTGGTCAAAATGAAATTAATCTAATGTCAGAAAATGAAGAGGATCAAATTGGTAGGAACGAACACAAAAAAATCATCAAACAATTTGGCGGAGAATTTAAAGACAAAAAACTTAATAATTATATAAATAGTCTTGGTAATTTCCTTGTAAGCACATCCGAACTTCCAGAAAAAAAGTTTACATTTACAATACTTAATACTCCAATTATAAATGCATTTGCTTTGCCTGGAGGTTATGTTTATCTAACTAGAGGCTTAATATACTTATGTCAAAATGAGGCACAACTTGCAGGAGTAATCGCGCACGAAATTGGTCATATTACAGCTAGACATACAGCCAAGCGGTATACACAAACTATTGGAACTGGAGTTTTTCTTCAGGTATTAAATTTATTTTCAAAAAATAATTTCTTGAATAATTTTTTTGGTCAATCTGCACAATTATTTCTTCTATCTTATTCAAGGTCACAAGAATACCAAGCCGATCAGTTGGCGGTAAGATATATGACAAGAGCAGGTTTTGATCCAAATGAAATGGCCGAATTTTTAAGATTAATGGAAGAATCTTCAAATTTACAACAAAAAGTACTTAAAGTTAAAAATGTAACTTCTGAAATCTTGAAAACTCATCCCAATTCATCTAAAAGAGTTCAAGAGGTAGTAAATAATTACAAAGGTAAAATTCCATTAAATCCAATTATAGGTGAAGAAATTTTTTTAAAAAAAATTGATGGAATTTTATACGGTCATAGACACGAAGAGGGATTTTTCATTAAAAATAAATTCATTCATAAGCCATTAAGAATAAAGTTTGGCTTTGATGAAGACTTCTATTTCTTAAATAATCCAAAAGCACTAATTGGAACTACAAATAAAAAAACAAAAATTATTTTTGATCTTGAAGAATCAAATGAGAAAAATGACCTGAATTATTTGGCTAAGTGGATTGCTGTACCCAAAAAAAAAATATTAGAATTTAGAACCTTCTCTAATAATGGATTTATAATATCCAAAGGGACTGTTATCAAAAAAGACCAAATAATTAATGTTGCTTCTCTAAAAGATAATAATGACATAATTTTTAGATTTGCTTTAATAACAAATAAATCAGAAGTGGAATATTTTAAAAAAAAATTTAGTCAAATAATTTTAAGTTTTAATAGAATTCGAGACGAAGAGTTAGATTTATTAAATCCCCCTAAAATTAAAATTATATCCTCTAGCTCAGAACCAGAGTTTATCTCAAGAACAAGCAATAAGTTAAATATTCAAAAAATGTATTCAGAAGAGATATTCAAGTTAATAAATGATCTTAACAAAAAGAAGCTTGAAGTAGGTGAAAAGGTAAAATCTATCTACTGATTCAGTAACTCTTCTAATTTGCTTTTAGCAGTTTTTTTTTCTAAATTTTGAACAGCTGCATATTCATTACTTAATCTGTTTAGAGCCGTTAAATATATTTGCCTTTCAGAATAGGATTGTTGCTCTAAAGAATCTTCTTTCTTGTGAAGGTCTCTCACTACCTCAGCAATTAAAACAGGATCACCACTATTTATATTTTTTTCGTATTCCTTTGCTCTTTTTATCCACATGTCTTTTTTTACAGCGGGTTTTTCATTTAGAACATGAAGTGCTTTTGATAATCGATTTTTATTGCTTAATTTTCTTAACCCAGAACTAGATGCCTTATCTTTAGGTATCCTCAGTTTCATCTTATCTTGTTTAAAGTTTATAAGAATAAAATCTTGCGATGCACCATCTACATTGTAGGAATCAAAATCTTCTATTTCTCCAACACCATAGGTTGGGTAAACCACTAGATCACCAATGTCTAGTTCTAATTCTTTTTTTTTCAAAAATATCTCCAATTAAATTTAATTTGTGGATGATATACTAAAAATATTGGAATTTAAAGTTAAAAAATTAAGAACCTTTACCTGGATTAGGACTAAAATGCTCCTCAAATTTATTTTTTTTATCCTTCCATTCTTCGCGATCCGGTGGTGGATCGCCCGCTTTATTAATGTTAGGCCACTTTTCCGCATACTCTCGATTAATATCTATCCATTTTTGCGCGTCTTCAGCTGAGTCATCACTTATAGCTTCAACTGGACATTCAGGTTCACAAACACCACAATCAATACACTCATCTGGATGTATTACCAAAAAATTTTCTCCTTCATAAAAACAATCCACAGGGCATACTTCAACACAATCCATGTACTTGCATTTTACGCAAGCGTCTTTCACAATATAGGTCATTAATCTGTATATAGAACAGAAAATTCATATATTCAAGACAATTAGAATACAATTTTTTTATTATTAAAAAATTTCCTCGGATTCTTATAAAGAAATTTTTCAAATTTATTATTAGGAGAAAATTTTATATTTGTCTTTTTTTTAGAGAAAAATATTTTCCTTGAAAGTCTTTCAAAATATAAATGATGAATAAAGAAAGTTTCTTTATCAAATTTAAATAAGTAAAAGCCCATTTTTTTAAAAAAGGGAACTTGTTTTTCAATCTTATTTTCTGATTTCAATGAAAGAATATTTTCTCTAATAAATACTTTAAGAGTATTCTTATAAAAAATATTTATTAACATTTGTTTCAAAAAGGATAATTTTTTTGAATTATAATAAAAAAAAGTTACACCTCTTTTAAAACCTAACGAACGGTATCTCTCTAATTCTAATTTTGAGAGTTGATTAAAAAAATTGTCTATCTCAATTCTTTCGCAATGTCCTAAATTTTCTTGTAAACAAAAATTTATAGCTCTTGAAGAAGAAGAAATATTTTTTTCCTCTTTAATCTCACTTAAAAAAGGCATTTCTTTATTAACTAAAAAATTTAAAAACTCTTTTAACCTAAAAATAATTTCCTTTTCATATTTTAAGAAAAAATTATCGGTAAAAACAAGAATCTTAGGATTCACCAAACTTTGAGCTTTCTTAAACTTTCCAATTACTTCATTCTTCCATAAAATTGTTCCATCAATGTAAAAATCAAAAAACTCAAATTTTGATATTTTGAAGACATCAATTATTTTTTCAGATTCTTTGGTTAATTTTTTTTCCAGAATTTTATTATTAAACAAATTCTTACTTCTCTTAAAGTTTGATTTTATCTTAAAATTAAATCCTTCAACAAAACCAATATTTTCTTTCCCAAAAAAAATTTCCTTACCTTCTATTCTTACTATCTTGGTTTTTTGTAAAAGAACGTTTGATGAATTCATTTCAAAACTTTTAAATTCTCCAATAAATTCTGATATTAACTGTTCATGGAGTTTAGTTGAAAGTTTTAGCTCTAAATCTCTAACCTCATTTTGAAAATTATTTTCACTCTCAATCCAATTTTTTTTGTAAGATATAAATGACCAAGTTCTTATTTGAGAAATTTTATAATTCAATTCAGCTATTTTTTTTGTTGATTTTTTTATTGTCTCAATGTTTTTCTTCACCCACTCATTTGGTATTCTTTTTTGTTTATTAATCAAATAAAGAAAAATTATTTTTAAGAATCGTGTGTGATATTCGTCTAAATTATTTGAGTAATCTGGGATTCCGCATACTTCCCATAATTTCTTAAGTTTAAGAGGATTAGTGATTTTTTCCTTAACATGATTGTCTTTTAACAAAATTTTTAAATATCTATGATCATCTCCATTCTTTTTCAATTTAAATAATTCTTCATTTGGTCTTCGAGATAATGATGCTAGTAAATGTTTTGAAGAATTAAAATTAAGTTTATCATTCCTCCAAAAGATATTTTTTATCTCAGTAAATTCATAATTTTCTAAAAAACTCACAACTTCATTATTCAAACTCTTTAAAGATCCGGTTGTTCCGAAAAAACCGTTATTACAGAATCGACCTGCTCTGCCAGCAATTTGAGAGATTTCGTCAAATTTAAGATATCTCTCATCAAAACCATCAAACTTTTTTAGACTAGAAAAAAAAATATTTTTTATATTTAAATTTAACCCCATTCCTATTGCATCTGTTGCTACAATATAGTCAACTCTTTCATCCTCAAACAACTTTACTTGTGCATTTCGTACATCAGGAGATAATGCACCCAAAACAACTGAAACCCCTCCATGAGATTGTTTTATCTTATTGGCTATTTCATAAACATCAATTTGGGAAAAAGCAATGACTGCTGATCGCTTAGGTAATCTTGTTAGATTTTTATAACCAATATATGACAATTTAGATAATCTTGGCTTATTTAATATTACAATTTCAGGGAATATCTTTCTTAAAATATTTTCGATACTTTTTGAACCTAAGAATAAAGTTTCTCTAGTACCTCTCATGTTAAGAATTTTTTCTGTAAAAATGTACCCTCTATTATAATCTGAAGCCATTTGTACTTCATCAATTGCTACAAATTCAAATCTTCTGCTCTCTGGAATAGACTCTACCGTGCAGAAAAAATATTTTGCATTATCTGGTATTATCTTCTCCTCGCCTGTTATAAGAGCAAGAAGTTTATTTGGTAAAGATTTCTTAGCAACTTCATAATTTTCTCGAGCCAAAAGTCTTAGTGGAAATCCAATTACACCTGAATCATAACTAAATAATTTCTGAATCGCAGTATAAGTTTTACCTGTATTTGTTGGTCCAAGAATCGCAGAAATTTTTTTTCTCATGAAATCCTTAAAAAAATTAAATTTTATTCATTACATACGGAAGAATTCCGTTGCTTTCAAAGTACTTTATTTCATTTTCGGTATCAATCCTGCTAAGCACATTTAAAAAAATATTTTCTCCATTTTTTTTTTTTATTTTTATTTTTTTTTCTACATTTGGTTCAAATAAATAATCTCTAAGAGGCCCTAGATAAAAAATTTCTTCACCACTAAAATTTACTTTACTCTCATTTATCTTAATGAGTTGAAGTGGGAGAACACCCATTCCCACTAGATTAGACCTATGAATTCTTTCAAAACTTTCGGCAATTACTGCTTTGATTCCTAATAACTTGGTTCCCTTAGCCGCCCAATCTCTTGAAGATCCAGTTCCATATTCTTTTCCTGCAAGAACTACAAGTGGTACATTTTCCTCTTCATATTTTTTTGCTACATCATAAATTTCTCCTTCAAAGTTTGATGGAAAGTGTTTTGTATAACCGCCTGGCTTACCAACCATTTTGTTTTGAATTCTGATATTAGCAAAAGTTCCTCTGGTCATTACCTCATGGTTTCCTCTCCTCGATCCGTAAGAATTGAAATCAATTGTAGATATTTGTCTGTCACGTAAAAACTTTCCAGCAGAACTCTCTTCTTTAATGACTCCTGCGGGCGAAATATGATCAGTTGTTATAGAATCACCTAGCACCAAAAGTGGTCGAGCCTCTAAATCTTTGTCTAGATCGTTTTTCTTCTGATCAAGAAATGGAGGTTTTTTTATATATGTTGAAGATAATGACCATTCATATGTTGATGATTTTTTAACATTTAATTTTTCCCATTCTTTATCACCCTTAAAAATTGTTGAATAATTTTTTTTATAAAATTCTCTTTTTATTGTTTTTTTTAAAATTTTTTCAACCTCAACTTTCTTTGGCCAAAGGTCATTAAAATAAATTTTTTTTCCAGCTACTACATTTATAGGATCTTTATCTAAATCTATATCTACTCTCCCTGCCAATGCAAAAATTACAACAAGAGGTGGTGATGCAAGAAAATTTGATTTTATTAGTGGATGAATTCTCCCCTCAAAGTTTCTATTTCCTGAAATAACACTACAAACATTTAAATTATCTTTGATAACTTCAGCACTGACTTTTTCGTCTAACGGTCCAGAGTTACCAATACACGTTGTACATCCATAACCAACTATATTAAATCCAAGGTTTTCTAAATATTTTATTAGCGATGATTCTTTTAAATACTTGTCAACAACCTTACTTCCTGGTGCGAAGGAGGTCTTAACCCACCAAGGAACTTTTAATCCAAGCTCTACAGCTCTTTTTGCTATTAGACCAGCCATTATTAATACTGAAGGATTGGAAGTATTAGTACAACTTGTTATTGCTGCTATGCAAACTTTTCCATGAGTGAGTTTTTTTGTATTTTGATCAGAGATTTTTTCGCTTTTTTCAAGACCCTCTAAAAAAGTGTTTGAGAGATTTTTTAGATCAACCCTGTCTTGTGGTCTCTTAGGGCCTGAAACACAAGGTTCTATTAAATCTAGATTAATATTAATCACCTCATTATAGTCAATTTCCTCATTTTTGTTACCCCAAATCATCTGCTCCTTAGCGTATTTTTCAATAATTTCTATATGTTTTTCATCCCTACCCGTTGTTTTAAGATAACTAAGGGTTTCTTCGTCAATTGGAAAGATCCCGCAAGTCGCTCCATATTCTGGAGCCATATTTGAAATAGTTGATCTTTCTGATAAGCTTAAACTTTTTATTCCATCTCCATGAAATTCAACAAACTTTCCTACAACTCCAAGTTTACGTAATTCCTGTGTAATATTCAAAACAAGATCTGTTGCAGTTAGTCCATCTTTAAGTTTTCCTGATAATCTAACTCCAACAACTTCCGGGAGTTGCATTGATATTGGCTGACCTAACATTACAGCTTCTGCTTCAATTCCTCCAACACCCCAACCAAGAACAGAAAGTGCATTTACCATTGTTGTATGACTATCAGTTCCAACAACTGAATCTAAATACAGCAATTTATTTTTAATTTGAACTACTTGTGCTAAATATTCTAGATTTATCTGGTGACAAATCCCTGAGCCAGGAGGAAATAAAAAAAAATTTTTCAAAGAACCTTGAGCCCATTTCAATAATTTATACCTTTCAGAATTTCTATCATATTCCATTTTTACATTGTGGATTAATGAATTTTTCTTTGAGTAACTATCAACATTTATTGAATGATCTATTACCAAACTAACAGGTACAACTGGGTTTATTTTTTCAGGATCTAGTCCCTGACTCTTTACCTTATCCCTCATCGCCGCAAGATCTGCAACAGCTGGAACTCCTGTATAATCCTGCATAAGCACTCTGCTAGGAGAAAAAAGAATTTCCTCACCAGTTTTTTGATTTATAATATTTTTTAGATCCTTTAGTTGAATGTTAATATCATCCTTCCTCCTGATCAAATTCTCGAGGAGAATCCTGTAAGATATGGGGATTCTGTTAAGATTAAATTCTAATAATTCTTGAGATTTTTTAAGGCTAAAAAAGTTATATTCTGTTTTACCAAATCTAAGACTTTCTTTAAAATTTGTTGTTGTTAGATTCATTTTCTTCTCTAATCTTTATAATAAAGGTTTTTTTTCATGGTGCTAGAAATTATATCGGTCTGTTTAAAAAGAAATAAAAGAATAATTTTCGATAACTTTAATTTAAAAATCAATAAATCTCAAATAATGATTTTGATTGGGGATAATGGAGTTGGTAAAACTAGCTTGCTTGATTTGGTTGCTGGCATATTACCACCTGAAAAGGGAACAATAAAAATAAATAATAAATCCATCATAAATCTTAATTCAGATAAAAGAAAAATATTTACATATCTTCCTCACAAAGATGCACTAAAAGAAAATTTAACAATTGAAGAAAATCTAAAAATCTGGTCGAGTATTTCGTTTGAAAAATTTAGTTATAAAAAATTACAGAGTATTTTTGACTACTTCCATTTGAAGAATATCAAACAAAATTTGGTCGGAAACTTATCACAAGGTCAAAGAAAAAAAGTTTCATTAACAAAACTTTTACTCACAAATACTAAACTCTGGCTTCTCGATGAACCTTTCAATGGTTTAGATTCTAATTCAGTTAAAAAAACAAAAAAATTAATCGAAAATCATTTAATGAATGGAGGATCTACTTTACTGACCAACCACATCAACCTTAATTTAAAAAATTCTAAAAAAACTTTTCTAGTTGACCCTACAAATAATTTAGCTAACAAAAAACATAGTTTTAATAAATGGGAAGATTTTTAATAATGTCTGATTTTTTTAAGCTTTTTAAAAGAGAACTCTCTATAAGTATGAAAGACTTTTTAGTTCTATTTACATTCTCTAGCTTTTTTATTATTTCTGTTTTGATATTTATTTTTGCGTTCGGGGCAAAATTCACTGGAATAGGAGGAATATATAAACCCATAATTTGGGTAATATTGATTTTTTCTATAACACTTATCTCCGAAAACTTTGTATACAATGATTTTTTTGACGGTAGCTTTAAAGAGTTAAATTCTCTTGGTTACAGCGAAGAATTGATTATCTTTTGCAAAGCAGTTGTAATGTGGTTAATGATTTTATTTGCAACAATTTTTTTGGTACCAATTTTTTCAATATTTTTTGATATAAGTATTACAGAATCTTTTTACCTCTTTACAAACATAACTTTAGCCACCCCAAGTCTAACACTAATTTCAATTGTTTCGTCTCTCTTTTCAATTCAACTTGGAAGAAATAAAATTATTCAATTTATTCTTATTTTTCCCTTTTACATTCCAATTATAATTTTTACAACCACATCTAGTAATATTCAAATAGATTCAAATTTACATGACAATAATTTTTTGATTTTAATTGGGATTTTTTTCATTACATTACCATTAAGTTTGTTTATAAGTAAATTAATTATGGGGGAATTAAATAGATGATTTTTAGATTTGCTAATCCATTAAAATTTCAAAAATTTACAGAAAGTTTGCAACCCATCTCGTCGAGTATTGCTTTAATTTTATTATTTTTAGGATTATTCTTTGGATTTTTTAAGAGTCCTCCAGATTATCTTCAAGGTGAAACAGTTAGAATTATGTACGTTCACGTACCATGTGCGTGGTTTTCTCTAATGATATATTCTTTAATAGCTACTTGCAGTGTATTTGCTTTAGTTTTTAAACACACACTCGCTTATATAATTTCTAGAGCTTCTGCTCCTATTGGTGCTTGTTTCACTTTAGCAACTTTATTTACCGGATCAATTTGGGGGAAACCAACTTGGGGGACATGGTGGGTTTGGGATGCGCGACTAACATCTGAGCTTATTCTTTTTTTTATCTATATTGGCCTAATAATAATTCATAACTCTTATGATAATAAAAACAAAGGCGATAGATATGCCGCCATATTAGCAATAATTGGTATTGTAAACTTACCTGTAATTAAGTGGTCCGTTGATTGGTGGAATACACTTCATCAACCAGCAAGCATATCTAAATTTTCTTCCCCATCTATAGACAGTTCTATGATGGTTCCGTTATTTGTAATGACACTTTCACTTTTCTTTTTCTTTATATCAATTTTACTAATAAGAATACGAGGTGAGATTTTTCAAAGAAAAATCGATGTTTTAAGATTCAACCAGATAAAATGATGAAAAATTTTGCAAACTTTTTAAACTCAGGTGAACATATCTCTTATGTTTTATCCTCTTATTTTATTGTATTTTTTATAGTTTTTCTTATCTTCATAACTAGCTCAATAAAAACAAAAAAATTGGAAAAAGAATTTGCAAGCCTTTCAAAAAATGAAACCAAAAAATAAAAGACTTGCCGTACTCTCTTTCTCTCTGGTTCTTTTCACTTTAGGTTGCATTATTATTCTTACCAACCTGAGAGAAAACCTTATTTTTTTTTATTCACCATCTGAAATATTAGAGAAAGAAATTAGTTCACAAAAAATAATTAGAGTTGGAGGAATGGTAAAAAAAGAAAGCTTAAAAAAAAAAATTATTAAGGTCAACGGGAGAAGTTTAGAAGAAATTTCATTCGTTGTTACTGATTTTAACGAAGAAATTAAAATATCTTATATAGGAATACTACCTGATCTATTTAAGGAAGGTCAGGGCGTTGTTGTTGAAGGTAAAATAGCACATAACGGAGTATTTAATGCAAAAAATGTTCTGGCTAAACATGATGAAAATTATATGCCGCCAGAAATTAAAAATATTAAATCAATCAAGGAAAAAAACAATGGTATCTGAATTAGGATTTTTATTTTTAATAATTTCTTTTGCAATTTCAAGTTTTAGCTTTTTAGAGTTGTTTTTGAGTCAAAAGTATTTCTCAAGTTTCTTTTTTGATCAAAAAAGAATCTGCAAAACAATTTTCTTCTTAATTCTGTTATCATTTGCTTGTCTTACATATTCCTTTATCAATTCAGACTTTTCTTTAGATGTAATTTCAAAGAATTCAAATAGCCAACTTCCAATCATATATAAAATCACTGGCGTGTGGGGAAATCATGAAGGTTCAATTCTTCTTTGGTTATTGGTAATGACATTTTTCGGATTTTTATTTTCTAAGAATAACCAATCATCGGATAGCTTTAAAAATCATGTATTAAAAATTCAAAATAGTTTGTGTTTCCTAATTGTATCATTCATAGTTTTCACATCTAACCCCTTTGCAAAGACATTTCCACCACCAGTTGAAGGTGCTGACCTTAACCCACTTTTACAGGATCCAGGGTTAGCCATACATCCTCCATTCTTATATTTAGGGTACGTTGGGTTTTCGATAATTTATTCTATATCAGTTGCTGCCTTATCTTCTAATCAAAAGATTTCTTTTATTAAAATTTTAAGACCCTGGGTTTTCTTATCTTGGATTTTTTTAACATGTGGAATTGGTTTAGGGAGTTGGTGGGCATACTATGAGCTAGGTTGGGGAGGATTTTGGTTTTGGGATCCTGTTGAAAATGCTTCATTATTACCATGGTTAACTGCTTCTGCTTTATTACATACTATTGTTATTGCTGATAAGAAAAAGTTACTAATAAACTGGACTATAGTTTTATCAATATTAACCTTTATTCTAAGTTTGCTGGGTACATTCCTTGTTAGGTCAGGAGTGCTTGTATCTGTGCACGCCTTTGCAAGCGATCCTACAAGAGGAATCTATATACTGTTAATACTTTCATCAATAAGTGCCTATGGAATTGGAAAATATCTTAAGAATTATGATAGAATTTCAAATCATCCAAAAATTCAATTAATTTCTAGAGAGGGAATGATTTCATTGAACAACATATTTATGCTTTCCATAACTTTTACTGTACTTTTAGGAACAATCTATCCGTTATTCTCAAGTGTAGTTTTTAACTCTAAAATTTCTGTTGGTGCTCCATTTTTTAATTCCATTTTAATGCCCATTATGTTTCCTTTTGCATTGGGAATGATTATGGGGCCATACGTTAGATGGGGAAGGGATGATTTAGTGAAAATTGTTGACAGAATAAAAATTTTGCTTTTTTCATTTATCGTTCTTTCTTTTGCAATTTGGTATTGGAATTATAAGGATCCTGTACTATCAATCATATTCATTATTTTAGGAAGTTGGGTTATAGTAAGTTCATTTTTTGAAATCATTCAATTCTTTTTTATCAACAAGAAATCATCAACAATCCCAAAAAAAATACTTGCTCAGGTTTTTGCTCATATTGGTGTAGGTTTGCTAATAATTGGAGCAACGGGAAGCAGTATTTTAAAGCAAGAAAAAATCCAATTTCAATCAATTGGTGAGATAATAAAAATTAAGAATTTTTATGTTCAGTTCCAAGGTGTAAAAAAAGTTGAAGGACCAAATTATATCAGTCAAATGGGAGTGTTTAAAATAATAGATCAAAATAAGGTTATAAAAACCCTCAAACCTGAAAAAAGATTTTATAACTCTGGCAATCAAGTTACAACCGAAGCAGCTATATACTCAACTCTTTTGGGTGACCTCTACATTGCCATAGGAGATATTCATCAAGATAAAAGTAAATGGACAACTAGAATATGGTTTAATCCATATACTATATGGATTTGGATTGGAGTTCTTTTTCTAGCTACCGGAGGAACTTTTTCTTTTTTTAACAGTTTGAGAAAACAAAAATGAGAATTTTATTTCTTTTTATATTCATTTTTTTTATTTATATTTTTTATGAAGGGCTTAAAAAAGATCCGACAAAAATTCCATCAAATTTGATTTCAAAAAAAATTCCAGAATTCAGTATTAAAAGTTTTAAAAATTATGAAATGTCAAACACTGATTTATCAAAAAATGAAATAAAAATCGTAAATTTCTTTGCTTCTTGGTGCCCACCCTGCCAAGTAGAGCATCAACAACTTGTATCACTTAGTAAAATAATTCCAGTATACGGCATTGCCAAAAAAAATAAGTTAAATGACTTATCATTATGGTTGAAAAGATTAGGCAACCCTTATAAAAAAATAGGAATGGATTATGATGGCATTGCAAGCATAGAATGGGGTGTATATGGTTTGCCAGAAACTTTTATAGTTGATGAGAATGGCGTAATTAAATATAAGCACGTCGGTCCAATTTTAAAAAAAGATTTGATAGAAATACAATCTGTTATCAAAAATCTAAAATGAAATATATATTAATTTTTATAAATCTCTTTTTTTTTCAGGCTTATTCTATAGAACCAAATGAAATATTAGATGATAAAAAGTTAGAGAAGATCGCAAGAGAAATTGGAAAAGAGCTGAGATGCTTGGTCTGCCAAAACGAAGATATTCAAAATTCAAATGCTGATATTGCAAAGGACCTAAGAAAAATTGTCAGAATAAAACTTCTAGAGGGAGAATCCAAAAAACAAATTATAGATTATATTCATTCAAGATACGGTGATTTTGTTCTATTTGCACCCCCAATAAGAATTGATACATTTGGTTTGTGGGCCTTGCCAGTTTTATTTTTCTTCTTTCTTACTTTTGTATTATTTAGGAAACGATAATGATATTTCTTACTATCTTAGCATTCTTAATAATCACTTTTTGTTCAATCTACATAAGAAAATCTGATAAAAGATTTACAGGATCTTTTTTAATTTTTATTTTTATATCTGTTTCAACATTAATTATTTATATGAATAAAGGGAATATGCAAACATTTACATTTGATAATTCACTCAACACAAAAATTGAATCAATTTTAAATAATCCAAATAGTTTAGAAGAAATGGATCCTAAACTGATGATAACTTTTTTGGAAAAGAAATTAAAAAAACAGCCGAGAGATATTGATGGTTGGCTTATCCTTGCAAGGACGTGTGTAATAAGTGGGCATTATCAAAAAGCAGATTTGCATTATAAAAGTGCTTTAAAAATTTTTCCAGAAAATGAAAATTTATTACTCGAGTATGCGATATTAAAAAAAAATACAAATCAGACCAAGAGTTCACTGAAATATCTAACTAGATTAAAAGGTATTTATCCAGAAAATCTAAAAGCTAGAGAAATAATAATTGAAATTTTTTTTAATAATTTAAAAGAACAAGAAGCATTAAATGAGATGAAGGAATTATTCAAAATGAAAAAAGAAGATCCAGAATATATTAGCAGTATAAAAAAAAAATATAAATTAAAGTAATTCTAAATTTTCCTTCTTCTTATTATCAAAAAAATACTCAATAAAGTTCTTTGTTTCATCAGATATCCTAAATATTTTATTTCCCAATTTTTTAACAGGTACTATTTTTAATATCGAATTTGTAAGGAACATTTCATCAAATAAATTTATGTCCGATTTTTTTATACTAGTTTCTAAAATTTTTTCATAATACAACATTGACTTTTCCATAACAACTTGCCTCATTATCCCTTTAATTCCAAAATTGCTTATATGGGGGGTAAAAAGAATCTTATCTTTTGTAAAAAAAATATTAGTCATAGTGCCTTCTACTATATTTTCTAGATCATCAACTAATATTCCCTCAAAGATATCTTTCTTTGTCCATTCTGACCTTGCTATGACTGAGTCAAGTCTATTTAAATGTTTTAAACCAGCTAATTCAAAATTCTTGAATATTGAGGATTCACAGAATCTGACATTAACACCGTTTTTATATAAAGATTGGTCTAAATGATTTTTCGAGAACGATAAAAAAATTATTGTGGGTTTAATATCACTATCAAACTTGTAACCCCGTCCACCAACACCTCTTGTTATAATAATTTTAAGTACACCTTCTTTTAATCCTTGATTAAATGATTTTTCAAGAATCCTTTTCTTATAAGTGTTTAATAACTCAATTGGTGGCATTTTAATTTTAGTAATCATACAACTCTTTTCTATTCTTCTTAAATGTCTGTTCCAGAATTCAACACCAAAGTTTTTTTTTTCCTTAATAAAACACCATACCATTGTTTCAAAAATACCATCACCGTAGGATAATCCTCTATCTAAAACAGAAATTGAATCCTTAAATTCACCATCAATTAACGAGCAAAAATTATTCATCTTTGAATGATCCAACTGCTTTTAACATTCCGTTTGCTTTAGCCTCTGTTTCTAGTGTTTCATTCTGAGGTATTGAATCAGCAACGATTCCTCCACCAGCACGAAAAAAAAGGTCATCATTTTCTTTTAAAATAGTTCTAATAAGTATATTGATATCCATGTTACCATTATGATTAATATATCCAAATGATCCGGTGTATGGACCTCTACCTTGCTTTTCTAATTCTCCAAGAATTTCCATGCATCTTACCTTTGGACAACCTGTGATAGTTCCACCAGGAAAAACTGATTTAATCACGTCTCCAGGTAATATATTATTTCTTATTTTTCCACTAATATTTGATACAATATGATGGACATGAGCATAAGTTTCAATTGTCATCATTTCATCAACTTTTACTGATCCAGGTTTACAAACTTTTGAAATATCATTTCGTTCTAGATCAACTAACATTAAATGCTCTGCCTTTTCTTTGTCAGAATTAATTAGTTCCTTTGTTAATTCAATATCAAGAAGTCCATTAAAACCCCTTGGTCTTGTTCCAGCTATTGGTCTGGTTTGAAGATGCTCTCCTTCAATTGATATCAATCTTTCTGGAGAAGAACTGATAATAGTGCTATCTTCATATTTAACAATTCCAGCGAAGGGTGAAGGATTCTTTTTTCTTAATTGTTTGTATATCTGAATATCTGAAACATCATCTTCAATCTTAAATCTCCATAATCTTGATAAATTAGCCTGAAAAATTTCACCCTGATAAATGTAATCAATGCAGGATCTTACCTGCTCCTGATGTTCATCTGAAGTGCCCTTTGAATGAATTTTTACTGATCCCTTTGACTTAATATTTGTATCTTTTGTTTTTAAACTTGATAAATCACCAACTATTTCATCAATCTCGACTGAACTTTTCTTTTTGTCTGATGTAATAATTATTGTTTTATCTATATGATCGTAAATTACTGCAGAATGAACTCTTGCTGCAAAGGCATCAGGAAGCAAAAAAGGGGAATTAGGAATTTTAAGTTTCTTTTCGATTTCCTTTGCAATTTCATAACCTAGATAAACGAACCATCCTCCATAGAATGGAATTGACTTACCTTTGAAAATCGCTTGGTCTTGAAAAATCCTATTTTTTTTCCAAAGAAAATTAAATTCATCAAGAAAGTTTTTATTTGATTTTCCTTTTTTCAAAACAATTTTAGGTTTATAAAAAATTATTGAATTTCTATTTTGAATGTTTCCTCGAGAGGAACTTTCTAGAAAGAAAGGATATTTTTCTGGATATTTTTCTAATAAATTTAATAGATCTAGATCATCTTCTTTCTCAAGTTGGATAACTAAACCTTCCCAACCGTCTCCATTAATTTTTATGGTTTTGAATTTCTTCATAAATTTGATTGTAATTAAAACTATTATTATTATATTCTGACTTATACTAATATTTTATAGACTTTAATAGGAAAAATATGTTTCATACAGCAGTAATAGGAGGGGGTTGTTTGGGAGCGGCTGCAGCAATTTCCCTTCAAAAAAAATTGAATGCTCAAGGTAAAAATCAAAAAGTTTGTCTAATAGAAAAAGCGGTATTATGTGCAGCAGAATCCTCAAGGCATTCAGGTATTGTTAGATCTGCCAATGCAGATCCGGATGCATCGATGATGGCAATGATAAGCACCAAAATGTGGAAAGACTTAGCTAAAGTGTGGGGAATTGATATGGAGTTAGACGAGTTCGGTGCAATATGGATATCAAAAAAAAATTCTGACGGCGAAAATCCTGCGTGGCAAGATCTTTCCAATAGAATGGGTAAAATCGATCTTGTTTTTGAAGAAATTAACTCAAAATCAGCTATAGAGAAATGTGGTAGAACTTTACTGACTGATGAAAATGAATCTTACTTTTATGAACCTGCAGCCTTTCAACTAGACCCAAGCATATTGCGTTCAACACTTTATGATGCAATAGATCACAATGGAGTTGAATTAATGGAAAAAACAGAAGTAGATACCATTCTAGTTAAGGGCAAAGATATAGTTGGACTCACAACAAACAACGGTAAAATAAATGCAAAAAATTTTATAAATGCTACGGGAGCCTGGAGTTCTCAACTTTTTTCAAAAATTGGCTTAAAAATTCCAGTAACAATCGAGCCAGTTTCTGTAGTTAATTGGATGGAGAGCCCCAAACAAATCAGATATGAGTATCCAATAATCGCTGACTATACAAACCTTTGTTACTTCAGATCATGGAGGGGCAATAAGATGCACGCACATCAGCCTAGAAAAAGGTCAGTCTATGAGATTGCTAAAAACTTTCTTAATGATCTAACATCTGTAAACGGTGGCGAATATTTAAATGAACCAATGAACCAATCCCTGGCCTATAATCAAATAAAAAATTATGAAGATATTTCAAAAAAAAGATTTTCTAATATTGATAAGACTGTATATGCCTCTGGCTACAGGTCATTCTTTGATATAACCCCTGATCTTCGATTTATTTTAGGAAAAGATTCAAAATATCAAAATCTTTTCCATAATCTTGGTTCTGGTCAGGCTATGAAATATTGCCCCGTATTAGGTGAATGTATTGCAGAAGAAATAATGAACGAAGAGAACGTAACAGCAAAATTTGATTATAAAAAATTTAATATTAGTAGGTTCAGTGATGATTATATGAAAGAGTTTTGGAACTTAGTTCAAGGAGAGGAAAACACATTACATAGACAAGGTAAAAATACCCTCTAATTATCGTCCTCGGATAGCGATGTTACCAAGTTCAAATTCCTCCAAAAGTCTTCGCTTTTAAGATTAATGTCGTTTAACCTCATTAAAAGGCTTCTCACAATAGCTCTTACAACAGGATCAGCCTCCTTCAACTTTTGTTTTAATGTTTTCTCATTTATTGGATATAAAATGCAATTTGTTGCAGCTTCAGCAGTAACTGACCTTGATTCATCGAGTGATGGCCCTCTTTCACCAAAAATTTCTCCCTCTCCAATCTTTCCTAGTAATAATCCACCAGGACTATAAATGTTTACTTTTCCTGAATGAACATAATAGGCAGAATGGGCGACATCTCCTTTGGCATATATTTTCTTTCCTTTACTAAATTTTAGTTGCGTAAGTCCTATTTTCTTTTCATTCATTAATCTTAACCTATTCCAATGTTTCTTTTATTTTCTAAATATCTTCTAGTAATAATTTTATTCTTATTTCTAAATCTAGCAAACAAACCTTTTTTTTCAAAGCCAAAGTCTTGCGATTTATTACAATCTATTTTTACAGAATTTAAATCAAGTAACTTAGAAAGTATCTCTTCAATTTTCTCAGAGATTAACGATTCTTTATCAGATGGAAAGTATACTTTATCTCTCACAAGATAAAGTGGAATATTTACGCTACTAAATTTAGTTATTAGAAGAAAAAAGCATTTAGATATAAATTCATCCCATTTTAAATTAATTTTTTTATTAATAAAAGGTATGAACCCGCTATTGCTTAGTATACTATTAATAAGAGCATTTTTAATTTCTTGGTTTGAATAGCTCTCTAAATTTATTTTTTTCTTTTCAATTAAAACTGACTTAATGAAATTCTTGTTATTATTTGATCTGAAATATTTCATAGTCAAATAACATAATTGATCAAAATTCAATATATTTGAGAATGTCTTGGGTTTTAAAATTATATTAGTATTAGATATTTTAGTTAAGTATTCTCCGAAATAATCTAGAAAACTAAAATGACTTGTTGATTGATCATTAATTATTAATTTATCTCTAACCTTCAAAAATAGATTTAAATCTAATTTATTCCACCAGCAACCGTTAATAATTGCATCTGTTGGATTATCAGCATCAAATGAATATGAACAAGATGAAAAACTTGATATCACTATTTTTCTTTTATCTGCCCTAATAAGAAACTCTTCATTTTGATCTGGAATATCAAACAAATTATTGGAAATTAAGTTGTTATAATATCTTAGTATTTGACCTGTCTCATTTGTTTCATATGTATCAGGATATTCATACAACTTACCTTTTTCATAAATTAAAATAAATTCTCTTTTCAAATGATTAAAATTATTTTTATCCCAAGACTTTATTTTGTAAAAATAATTTATCAATTTTTTTGAAGCCCTTATTCTAGAAAGTCTACTTTTTTTTGTTCTAGAGTCATAAAACCCAGGGAAAAAATCGATTAAATTATTTTTTTGTAAAAATTGTATTGTTTTGATTAAATATGATGAAATGTTATTGGGATTATACCTGGATTTTGACTTGTATCCTCTTTTTGACATTGATACACAAAGAAATTGAGAATTAGATTCAGACCAACAAAAGTAAAGTTCTAGAATCAAGAGTCTTAAATGTTTTATAAATAAATTATTAACTTTTCTTTCTTCAAAGATCTGATCAACACAATTATTGATAACGTTTAAATTTATATTTCTCTGAATATCTAGTGGTCTACTAAAATCAAAATCTAATTGATCACTCATGCTTTTCATAATAAATTCTTAATAGTTATGTTCTTTATTGATTTTTTTGCATACATTGTTTTTCAAATATTACAGTTTTATAAATATGCAATAATTATTTATGTTATTATTAGCATGTTAGTTTCTTTCAATATTATCAATACTGATAATAAAATTATATCAATAATTATGGATTTTTTATTTAGGTTGATCGAACCTTTACTAAGAGTTATAAGAAAGATAATTCCAAACTTTGGTGTAATCGATATTTCACCAGTTATATTAATTATAATAATTGAAGCATTTCAATACATAATGACGAAGTACGGATTTTAAATGATGGAAAAAATTATTGATGGAAAAATTATCTCTGCAGAAATAAGAGAAAAAGTAAAAATATTTGGCGATGAATTAAAGGATTTGTCAGGAAAAACTCCTGGTTTGGCAGTTGTTCTTGTAGGTGAAAATCCTGCAAGTAGAGTTTATGTAAAAAATAAAATAGAAAAAACAAAAGAAGTTGGATTTAATTCAATAGAACACAAACTAGATCAAAACGTATCAGAAAAAAAACTTTTAGAGTTAGTTGAAAAATTAAATAAAGATGAAAGTATTCAAGGCATCTTAGTTCAACTCCCACTTCCAGATCATATTGACTCTGATAAAGTTTTAGATAGTATCAAGCCAGAAAAAGATGTGGATGGTTTTCACGCAGAAAATGTTGGGAAATTATGGTCAGGACTGAATTCACTTGTTCCTTGCACACCATTAGGGTGCAGTATTTTAGTTAAAAAAATTTCTAATGATCTTTCTGGAAAACATGCAGTAATTATAGGTAGATCAAATATTGTCGGGAAGCCAATGGCGGCATTACTCTTAAGCATGAATGCTACAGTAACCATTTGTCATTCTAAAACAAAAGATCTGGCTGCTGTTTGCAAAGAAGCAGATATCTTAGTAGCAGCAGTCGGAATACCTGAAATGGTTAAATCAAGTTGGGTTAAAGACGGAGCTATTGTAATCGATGTAGGTATAAATAGAATTGAGAGAAACGATAAAAATATTCTTGTAGGTGATGTTGACTTTGAAGATTGCTATGAAGTTTGTAAGATGATTACACCAGTTCCTGGTGGAGTTGGACCAATGACTATTGCTTGTTTATTGTTAAATACCTTGCTAACATCTTATTCTCAATTTAATCAAAAAACACCTGACCTATCCTCTATTCTTAAGTGATTTTAGTCTTAATGCGTTTAACTTAATGAAACCTTCGGCATCAGTCTGATCATAAATCATATCTTCTTCAAATGTTGCCATTTCTGATGAATAAAGACTATTCTTTGATTTCCTTCCTTCAATAACAACATTTCCTTTATAAATTTTTAATCTAACCGCACCATTAACTTTTTTTTGTGAATGATCTATTAAACTTTGAAGCATCTCTCTTTCAGGAGAGAACCAAAATCCATTGTAAATAAGCTCAGCATATTTAGGCATTAATTCATCTTTAAGGTGGGCAGCTGACCTGTCCAAAGTAAGACTTTCAATTGCTCTTCTAGCCACCAGCAGTATTTCACCACCTGGTGTTTCATATACACCACGTGACTTAATACCAATAAACCTGTTCTCAACAATGTCGATTCTTCCAACTCCATTTTCACCACCAACTTTATTTAACTCAGCTAATAATAAGTATGGTTTTAATTTTTTTTTATTAATTGAAATTGGATCTCCATTCTCAAACTCTATAGTTAAATAGATAGCCTTATCAGGTGCATTTTCGCAAGATTTTGTTCTGGTAAACATTGATTCTTCAGGCTTTACCCAAGGATCTTCTAATATCTTTCCTTCATAAGAGGTATGTAATAAATTTGCATCCATAGAGTATGGAGGATCATCAATTTTTTCTTGTTGAATTTGAATATTACTTTTTTTAGCATAATTAATTAAATCACTTCGTGACTTTAAATTCCACTCTCTCCATGGAGCTATTACTTTAATTTTAGGATTGTTAGCATAATAACCTAATTCAAACCTTACTTGGTCATTTCCCTTACCTGTTGAACCATGCGCAACAAAATCTGCCCCAACTTTGTCAGCAATTTCAACTTGTTTCTTTGCTATTAATGGTCTTGCAATTGATGTTCCTAGAAGATAGTAACCTTCATACAAAGCGTTAGCTCTAAACATTGGGAAAACATAATCTTTAACGAACTCATTTTTTAAATCTTCAATGAATATTTCTTTTACACCTAAGTCTTTAGCTTTTTCTTTTGCCTCTTCAATTTCTTGGCCTTGTCCTATATCTGCTGTAAAAGTAACAACATCTAGGTTCCTTTCATTTTGCAACCATTTTAAAATTATTGATGTATCTAACCCTCCTGAAAAGGCCAAGACTACTTTTTCTTTTTTAATCATAAATACTTCTATTTCTTCTGACAGGCTTCATTTATTTTTTGGTAGGCCTTACTAAAACCCAATAAAGAATATGTGTCCGTAGTAATTGTACCTCTTGTAGATGTCCCAACCACCTTCATCTTCATTGAGGATTTGAGAAATTTAACAATTTTTTCGTCATCTGGTGGACTAAAGCTCCATGCCCTTGAACCAGAAGTAAATAGTTGGAATTTAGCGTCACCTATAGTAACTTCTGGGTTACTATCTGCTTTAAAATTATATCCAGCTATTATGCTAAATTCATTCCACTTGTTTTGACCAGGCAAATGAGTAATTACTGCAAATATTTCCCCCCTTCTTTTATACTTGCCTTCAGCTTTTTTAGGTTTTGAAACTGCCATACATGCTAAGTTCTTTCCTTCACCTTCAGCATAAGCACTCCAATCATTAAACTTTTCAAGTTCTTTGGAAGAAGCAAGAGAAAAATAGAATAAAGTCATCAAAAAGAAAAGAGATTTCAAACAAATTTTTAAATTCATTATTTTTATTGACATATATGTAAATAAATTGCAAGAAACTATAATTCTTAATGATCATGTTTCCAATTTTATTACTAATTACCTCTTGCTTTTTATTTTCTATTTTAGCGGCCTTAGTTAAATTTAATGCACAATTTATTCACCCAATTGAACAGGCATTCTTTAGAAATTTTTTTAGTATTTTTCTTTTGATTCCATTTATTTATAAAATTAAGAAAATTATTAATCAAAAAAAAAATATAAAACTTCTAATTCTCAGGGGGGTTTTTGGAGGCATTACAATGATATTACTTTTTTGCTCCTATACAATGATACCATTATCTCAAGCAATGGCTGTCAGTTTTAGTACTCCTTTATTTATTTATCTAGGTGGAATAATTTTCTTCAAAGAAAAAACGGATAAATTTAATCTTTATATGCTTATCCTTGGGTTTATTTTGACAATAATAATTATAAGACCCGATATGGAAATAAAGCTAGGGACAATTCTTGCGCTGATTGCTGCCATTACACATGCGGTAGCAGGATTATTAGTTAAAGAAATATCAAGAAGTGAATCAACAACAATCCTAATGTTTAGTATGGTGATCTTAATGTGTCCAATTACTTTTTTTCCATCAATATATGTATGGACAACTGTAAAAAATTTGGATTCATACCTATTACTTCTTATGATTGCTTTTATAGCAACTCTTGGAAATTACTGTTGGACAAAGGCTTTAAGCATTTCTAAGCTCACAAATTTGATGCCTTTTGACTTTTCTAAATTAATCTTTGCAACCTTACTTGGATTAATTTTTTTTGACGAGAAAATAGATATTGTAACTATACTTTGCGGGCTATGTCTTTTAGTGTGCACAAACTTATCAGCTCTAAACATAAAAAAAAATGCCAATACTAAAACCATATTACCAAATAATTAGTTGTTTCTTTTTTGCCTTATTAGGACTACAAATTAAATTGTCCCTAAACTATAATGATATTGAAAATATAGTATTTTTCAGATCTTTTATTGGTTCAATTATTCTCCTGATTTTTATTTTACTTAGTAAAAAAAAAAATTTTAGCCTTTTTAATACTACTAATATTAAAATACACATTTGTAGAGCAATTTTTGGGATTTTAGCAATGTACTTTGGATATAAGTCATTACTTTATTTGTCTTTAGCTCAAGCAAGCACCATAGGATTTTCTAAAGTTTTTTTTACCTGCTTAATTTCATCACTTGTTTTTTCTGAGAAAATAAATGTAAGAATAATTTTTTTAATTTTTTTTGGTTTTTTCGGAATTTTTTTAATTACAAATCCCGAACAAATAAATAGTGAAATAGGATTATATATGTCCGTATTTTCAGCTATTTGTGTGTCTGGAGGGATTATTTCAATTTCATATTTAAGTAAAAAAGAAGGAACTTTAAGTATTCTTTTTTATCATTCATTAATTTCAACAGGAATCTTTTTTACATTTTTTTTCAAGAAAATAAATTTTGAATTAGATTACAATTTATTAAATTATGTTCTACTCACAATAACTGCTTTGATTGGTCAATATTTTAATACAGAATCATATAAAAACTCTCAAACAAATAATATTGTTATATTAAGTTACTCTCGTATTATCTTTTCAGCAATTTTTGGGTTTACTTTTTTTGAAGAACAAATAACAAGTATCAATCTCATTGGAATATTAGTTGTTATAATATCAAGTTTTATGGTTCAAAAAAAATAATCACGGGCATGGATAAGGATTTTCATCATGGATTTTATCAATTTCTTCAATAATTTCCTTAGACAAATCAATCTTACAAGAATTAATATTCTCTTTTAGTTGATTTAAATTGGTTGCACCTATTATGTTACTTGTTAAAAAATGCCTTGAATTTACAAAGCTAAGAGCCATTTCAGCAGGTGTGAGATCATTTTGCTTTGCAATATCGTTAAATTTTTCAGAATATTTTAAACCTTTGACTTTTGTATATCTTGTAAACATATCTCCAAAAAGTGTGAGGCGGGCTCCATCTGGCTTTGCACCATTATCATACTTACCTGTTAACATCCCAAAAGCTAAAGGTGAGTAGGCTAACAATCCACACTTTTCTCTTACTGAAATTTCCGCCATACCAACTTCATAACTCCTGTTAAGCAAAGAATATGGGTTCTGAACGGACACTATTCTAGGAAGATCATATTTCTCTGCTATTGAAAGAAATTTCATTAATCCCCAAGGTGTTTCATTAGATAATCCTATATGTCTTATTTTTCCTTTTTGCACATTATCTGCTAAAGCCTCTAACTGTGTCTTAATCTCTATAAAATCATTTTCATCTTCATGAATATACCCTAACTTACCAAAAAAATTTGATTTCCTGTCTGGCCAATGCAACTGATATAAATCAATATAATCTGTATTCAGCCTTTTCAAACTTCCATTGATAGCTTCATTAATTTGTTCTTTATTAAGTCTTGTTTCTTTATTCCTGAACCATTTCATACCTGATCTTCCTACAACTTTTGTTGCAAGGATGATTTTATCTCTGCATTTCCTTAATTTAAGCCAATTTCCTATTATCTTTTCAGTTAAACCCCAAGTTTCTTTCCTTGGAGGAACAGAATATAATTCAGCTGTATCAAAAAAATTTACTCCCTCATCAACAGCAAGGTCCATTTGTTCGAAACCCTCTTTTTCAGAGTTTTGCTCCCCCCAAGTCATCGTTCCTAGACATATTAGACTAACCTTAATTTCTGTGTTTCCCAATCTTTTATATTTCATAATTCAATAAATATCTTGATTTAAAAATTTTCTAACATATTTTAACTATTAAATAATAATAGTAGTATAATATGCTACATGTAAACATTTAAATAAGGAGTTTATAATGGCTTACGACTATGAAAGAGATCTTAAATCAAAATCTACCTCAGTTGAGATTGATTTAGGGCTAAAGGCCTACATGAATAAGGTCTATTCTTTTATGGCAGTTGGTTTGGCACTTACAGGTGTCATTGCCCACCTGACATCAACGTTGGCATTCAATTTTTCAACAAATACATACACTAACTTTGGTGCTACAATCTATGGATCGCCCTTAGCATTTCTAATTATGCTAGCTCCACTAGGTTTTATTATTGCTATAAATATGGGCATATCAAGAATGAAGGAAAGCACTGTTCAAGTATTATTTTGGGCATTTGCTTCGGTAATGGGTTTATCCCTTTCTTCAATTTTCATCCAATATACAGGTGAATCAGTAGCTAGAGTATTTTTTATAACTGCAGGAGCTTTTGGTGGGCTAAGCCTATACGGGTATACCACGAAGAAAGACTTAACAGGCTGGGGTTCATTTTTATTCATTGGATTAATTGGGATTCTGATAGCATCAATAGTCAATATATTTGTTGCTAGCACAGCATTGCAATTTGGGATTTCAGTAATTGGAGTTCTGGTTTTTGCAGGTCTCACTGCTTATGATACACAAAGAATCAAAGCAATGTATTATGATGGAACTGGACAAGAAGGGAAAAAGGCTATAATGGGTGCCTTAACTTTATATCTTGATTTCATTAACCTATTCATAATGTTAATCCAACTCTTTGGACAACGAAGATAGTTTTAAGGGTTAATTAGTAATATACTAATTAACCCGTCTATCATCCCTTATATTTATTTCTAACTGTGAAATTCCTAATCACCCTAGCTCTTTTCAACTTATTTTTCCTAACCCATAATACATCAAGATCAGTAGACCTAATACCAAATGATATTTACTTTAATGTCTACAGAAATGATAGTCCGATTGGATTCCATAAGATTAAATTTTCTAAAGATCAAAGTTTTATAAATGCTTTGATAGAAATTAAGTTTGAAGTCAAATTTCTAGGTTTTGTCGTTTATGACTACTTTCATAAAAATAATGAAACTTGGATTAACAATTCTCTGGTAGAATTGAACACCAGTACTGACAAGAACGGTGATCTATTAAATTGTAATTTAAAAAAATCAGCTGACGGATTTATAATCGAAGGAACAAATGGAAATGAGAGCACAAGTACCTCACCCTTACCTACTAGCTATTGGAATAAAATTCTAGTTGAAAAAGGAGATAGAAAAATTCTTAATACTCAGGATTGTAGTTATATCGACTTTAAAATAAATCTTTTAGGTGAGGAAAAAATATATGAAAACTCATTAATCACAGATCATTATAAATTGCTCGGAAAAGAAATAACTGGCGAATTAGTGGACATAGACATATGGTATGATAAATCAAATCAATGGGTAAAAATGATATTTGTAAAAGACGGAAGTACCATTGAATACAAACTAGATAAATATGACTCAGAATAAAAAGAAAATTGTTTGGATTACAGGTGGTGGTACGGGAATTGGAAAGGAACTTGCAAAGAAATTTTGTGAAAGAAATTTTAAAGTCATCATAAGTGGAAGACGTTTAAATAAACTTAAAGACGTACAAAAATACAATAAAGATAATATTATCCCAATGAGTTTAGACGTTGCTAATTATAAAGAATGTAAAAAAGTTACGAATAAAATTTTAAAAAAATACGAATCAATCGATATCATAGTTTTGAATGCTGCAACTTATAATCCTGGCTCACTTGAAAAAATAGACATTGTTCAAATAAAAAAAATAGTAGAAATAAATATTTTGGGTCCAATGAACTGCTTTTCGCCTATTCTTGAGTTTATGAAAAAAAAAAAGAAAGGTCACTTAGTTTTTGTTTCTTCACCAGCTGGATACAGAGGATTACCAGGTGCAGGTATATATGGGGTTACAAAATCAGCTATAACTTTTCTTGCCGAAACGCTTAAACTTGAATACGAGCCATACAATATTAAGATTCAAGTCGTCCATCCCGGATTCATTAAAACCCCTATGACAGACAAAAACACCTTTGATATGCCTTTTATAATGTCAGCGGAACGAGCTTCAGATATTATAATTAAAAATATCTTCTCAAAAAAATTTGATATATATTTCCCGAAAAGATTAATATTACCTATGAAATTTTTGCAAATTATACCCTTTTCGATATATTCATTTTTGATGAAATATTTTGTTAAAAGAAAATTAAATGGATAAAGTATTTAAAAACTACATAAAATCTTTCGAAAATTTGAACAAAAATAATATTCATAGTCTAATAAACCTTTGTTCCGATGACATCATTTTCATAGATCCATTTAACAAGATAAAAGGGAGAAAAAAATTAGAAAAAATTCTTCAAACTATGTTTCAAAAAATTCAAGATCCAACATTTAAGGTTATATATTTTATTAGTGATTCAAAACAAAAAATAGTGAAGTGGAGATTTTCAGGTAGTGTTTTTAAAAAGTATGTAGAATTTACAGGGATAAGCGAAATTCAAATAAAAAAAGGATTAGTAGTCAAACATGAAGATTTCTGGGATAGTGGTAGAAATTTCTATTGTAATATTCCCTTAATTGGAAATCTATTTAAAAAAATTAATCAAGATTAATTTATTTTCAGAAAAGTAATTGTAACAACTCCAATATTCAAACCCCATTTTTTGACTTCAGCTCTATTCATTAGTATATTTCTATCTTGCAAAAACATCCAATCATCAAAATCAACCTTTATTGTTGAATCTTTTACCTTCAGATTTAACTTATATTTCCAATTTAAGGCATTTCCTCTTGCCTCACCAATAGCCTCACCAATTACGTCGTCAGCCGTTCCTGAATATTTATTATTACCCAATATTTTTATTTTCCAAATTCGTTGGTCTTTTTCACCATCATCATATAAAAATTTTTCATCTAAAGTTAATACATCTCCAGATAATTTTCCATTAATATCAACTTTGAATGATCTTTTAAGGTTCCCAAATCTATCATGAAAAAGTCCCCATGCTTCGGTCTTTCCTTGGAAGTATTCCTCTAGTGTAAATGTAGGTTCTGTATTTGAGTGTTTTTCAAGATTCATGTCACCAGCACAAGAAATTAAAAATATTAAGAGTAGGTAAAAAAACTTCACATTAATAATATAATAATAAAAAAATTGAATTCATCACTTAATTTTTCTTTGAATATTAATTAACTCTTGCTTCGAAGATTTAAAGTTCTTCAACATTAAAAATGAAATAGTTTTTAGTATAATTGGGATTAAAGCATACGAAAGAATCATAAAATTTTTGCTACTTTCACTTGTATCTAAATTGGGTGAAAAACCTAAAATACTAAGAAAACCAAATACAAAAAAACTTCCAAAAGCAAATGACAGCTTATTAATTCCAGTTATCAACGAAAAAAGAACTCCTGAAATTTCCTCTTTATATTTGTCCCTGTGTAAATCAGTCATATCAGCTTGAATTGAAGGAGGAATAACTAAATCAGCTCCTAAACATAGCCCTGTCAAACAAGATATAATAATAAAAAATAAAAAATCGCCAGGATCAAGAAAAATCACAAAAACAAAAAAGATAGCTGAACTAATTAATGAAATTGACCATGCTTTTGCTTTATTTGTTTTTTTACTAAGTTGCGTCCAAAATGGAATTCCTATAATTGCAAAAAGAAAGTAGAAAAATAAAGTTTTTTGTCTGTCGTAATCATCTCCTCCTAATATATATGTTATAAAAAATGCAAATAATATCATTGGAAGAACATTGGCTAGCGAATTTATAAACCAAATTATCAAGAACTTTCTTAATCTAGAGTTTGACATTATATTTTTTAGTATCGTTTTAAACTTGATAGCTTTTTTTGAATTTTCTTTATCTGGTATAAAAAAACACAGAAAGAAAACTCCTATAAATCCTGTTACCAAAGCAATTTTGACTAGATACTCTGCAAGACCTAGATTATCAATCTTAAACAACATCGGTATACACAAGGAAGAAAATAATCCAATAAGCACAAAAGTTTCTCTTGTGGCACTAAGTTTTGTTCTTAAATAATAACTGTCCTCTAAATCATAACCAATCGAAAGATAAGGAATCTGAAAAATCGTCCAGCCAATGTATAATAATCCAATCCAAACTAGCAAATAAGCCTCATATGGTAATTCTTTAATTAAGAATAACTTGCATAAAGAAATACCAGATATTATTGAACCAAAAATGATTAAATGCTTTCTTCTCAATACCTTTCTATCATTTATCCAGCCAACTAGAGGGTCTGTAAAAATATCAATTATTTTTGCTAAAAATAAAAAAAGTCCAACTTGACCAACATCAAGACCTAAATTTTCAGTATACAGAGCTGGAAGAAAGATCATAACTGGAAATGTTGGTATTGCAAAAGCAAACGCTGGAGAAGCATAAAAAATATCTCTAAAATTAAATTTCAATTTATATTTTCTTAATTAGAAATTGGCCAACATTAATATTTCCAGATTGAAAACCTCCCTGACAATAGCTTAGATAATAGCTCCACATTCTTTTAAAAGTATCGTTGAACCCCATATTTTTTATGCTCTCCCATGATCGTTCAAATGATCCTCTCCAAAATTCAAGTGTTCTTGCGTAATGATCTCCGAACATAAATTGGGAATCAACCTTTAAACCATTCAGGTCAAGAACCTTATTCATTTCCTCTATTGAAGGCAACATTCCTCCGGGAAAAATATAGGTTTGAATAAAATCTGGAAATTTCCTATATTTTCTGAAGAATTTTTCGTCAATCGTTATGGTTTGAAGCCCAATACATCCTTGATTTTTCAAATTATCTCTGAGAATTTTGAAGTAGTCTTTCCAGTATTTCTCTCCCACAGCTTCAAACATCTCTATCGAAACAATTTTATCGAATTTTCCTCGAATATCTCTATAGTCGATTAGCTTTACATCTATGAATTCATTCAATTTCTTTTTAAATATTTTCTCTTTTACAGATTCATATTGTTTTTCTGATATAGTTATGGCCGTTATTTTAGCTTTATAATTTTTTGCTAAAAATTCACTGAACCCTCCCCAACCACATCCAACCTCTAATATCTTGTCACTATTTTTTACATCTATCAGCTGGGCTAAATTTCTATACTTGTTTATTTGAGCCTCATATAAATCATCTTTGGGTTCTTTGAAAATTGCAGAAGAATAAGTCATTGATTCGTCTAACCATGATTTATAAAAATTATTACCTAAATCATAGTGAAATTTAATATTTTTTTGGGATCCATTTTTTGTATTACTATTGAAGAAATGTTTGAGTCTTAACTGAAGAATAACATACCATTTACCTCTAATAAATTTTGAAAATTCATGAAAGTTTTTTGCGCCCCATTCTAGAAAGTCAGTAAGATTAGAGGTTTCCCAATTTTCTTTAATATAACTTTCAGCCCAGCCCAGATCTCCTTTTAAAAAAAAATCATCCAAACACTTTTTTTTTTTAATATAGATATTTGCATCAGGGCCAGGCAAGTCTCCAGAATGTTTAAATATTTTTGAATTTTTATAATAGACCATAATACTCCCATATCTACTTTGGGATAAAACACTGAAAAAGAGTTTTAATTTATTATCAAAATCGTGATTCATAACTTATTTAATTGAAGTAAATTCTTTTTGTGATTTGTTAGGTTTTTTTATATATTTAACCCCTTTGTGGAATAGTTTCAAGGCTTGAAAATATATTCCGAATGTTATTTTTAGATTTTGAAACATATTTTTAAAAAAAAGTTTTATTAAATTATAAGAATTGAGTTTTAATGCTTTTCCGATAAAAGTTGCTGTAAAAACTTTTTTTTTTCGTACTAAATAATCAATATAAAATGAAATCTTATCTGCTGAAATTTCTAATTTAATTTTATACGATCCCTCAACCTTAAAAAAAGGTGATACATATAATTCTTTTTTAAAGTTAAAAATACCTTTATTATTAAGCTTTTGACAATAATAAGAATGTCTTTCGTTAAATGTATTATTTACCTCAAAAATTATTATTTTAGCTTCTTTAAATTGATTGTAACAAACATAAATAGAAATTGGATTGAAAGAGTAACCAATAATCCTTGGAAGACAAAGAATTTTTATAAATTCTATTTCTTCATTTCCAAATCCTTTCAAATTATTTAAGATAGATTCATATAAACATTTTTTTTGTTTTGTGCCATGATCATTCTCGTAGAATGAAAAAAAAGAAAATCTATTCTTTTTAAATAGAAAAGATTCCTTAAAATTTTTTATATCAAACCAAAAATATGTCGCATAATATTTGAAACTGTGAATGATTGGATGAAGCCTTTTGTGAGTAACAATACCGTCAAATAAGTAGTTATCTACAAAAAAAATTTTATTCATAATTATGGGTAATTTAACAAATTCTCGGCAACCTTCATACCTGATTTTATTCCATCTTCATGAAAACCGTATCCTAAGTATGCACCACAAAACCATAAGTTATCCTCACCTTGAAATGATTGAATTATTTTTTGAGTTTCAAATGTGCGAAAATCATAAATTGGGTGATGATAAATAATTTTTTTTTCAATTTTTTGGGCTTCAGGTTTGATAGCCGGATTCAGTGTGACAAAATAATCTTTATCAGTTTTAAGATTTTGTAATTTATTCATCCAATATGTTAAAGAAATCTCAGATCTGTTTTCAATATAATTCCAACTAGCCCAAACCTTTCTATTTTTGGGCATTAATTGATGATCGGTGTGTAAAAAAACAGTATTTTTACTATATTTAATATTTGAAAAAATCTTGGTTTTAGAGTTCTTGAAATTTTTAAGGACACTTTTTACTTGATCTGAATGCACAGCTAAAACTAAATGATTATATTTTTTTATTTTATTATTAAAATTTACTTCCCAAATTTCATTATTATTTTTAAATGCTTTTGCTTCAAAACCTTTAAAGGATTTAATTTTCTTATTACTTAATATCTTTTCAACGTAAACATTACTTCCACCCTCAACTGTTCTCCACTTTGGTCTATTAAATATTCGTAGAAGACCATGATTGGAAAAAAAATTTACAAATTCGGCGAAAGGGAAATCAACTATTTTATTTATTGGGGAAGACCAAATACTTGAAGCCATGGGATATAAATGATTTGATCTAAAGTATTGAGAATATTTTTTTTTTTTTAAATATTCTTCTATTGTAAATTTTCTAAAAGATTCTCTATCTTTTTCTGATCGATTATAAAATCTAATTACCTCAAAAAGCATTTTTAGAAAATTAATATTATATAAATTTTTTTTTTGAGCAAATATTGATGATAATGACGACCCGGAATACTCTAAACCACCATTTTTCATTGAAACAGAAAATGACATATCACTTTCATAGGATTTAACATCTAAAATATTGAAGAAATTACATAAATAAGGATAGTTTAGTTTATTAAAAACTATAAACCCTGTATCAATTTTTATTTTTTTTCCTTTAAATGATACAATCTGAGTATTTGAGTGCCCTCCAAAATAGTCATTCTTTTCGTAAAGATCTACTTTATATTTTTTAGATAAATGCCAAGCGCATGAAAGGCCTGATATTCCACTACCAATTACTGCAATTCTTTTATCTCCCATAAAGAGATTCTAAAAAAAAAAAAATTAATTTAAATAAAATAAATCAATATATTGATTGACTTTACTTAATTATTACTATATGTTGATATTGGGCTAGTATGATAATAACAAAATTTTGTGCAATAACATTCTCATCAATCTTTTTGTTATTACTAGTTTCAAGTCTATTTTAATTTCCTCCAATAAA